>Ga0209302_10000430_pt1 | contig 25188 bp, 22 predicted proteins | sample ArcOceMetagenome_2_FD_187445 | JGI IMG/M metagenome (GOLD analysis project Ga0209302, IMG submission 187445) | Marine eukaryotic phytoplankton communities from Arctic Ocean - Arctic Ocean ARC135M Metagenome (SPAdes) (version 2) | ecosystem: Environmental > Aquatic > Marine > Oceanic | place... | reverse complement strand
TTTCTAATTGATTTTTATAAACTTTTATAATTGAATCCTGAACTCTCATTCATATTACCTCTTTTAAGTTCATCACTTGTGGCTAGTCTCTTAGGACTTGTGATTCTATTGATAGCCTCTGCACTTATATCTGGAGCTGAAGTAGCTTTATTTTCACTGACTCAAAAAGATATAGATGAAGCAAAAAAAACCAAATCAAAGTCTTTTGAGATTATTATAGATCTTTTAACACAACCCAAAAAACTACTCGCTTCTATATTAGTAGCTAACAATTTTATAAACATAGCAATCGTTATTTTATTTGCTTCTCTTGGAAACAGCTTGTTTAAAGGCGTTGATTCAGAACTAAATTTAGGTGGGTTCAAAATCGATCTCGTTTTTTTTATTGAAGTTGTTTTAATTACCTTTTTAATATTATTTATTGGAGAAATTCTTCCCAAGGTGTATGCCAATAGAAATAACTTAAAGTTTTCAAAATTTATGGCCTACCCATTGAAGGTTCTGGACATAATCATTTCACCCATTAGCATTCCTATGCAACGAGTAACATTGGGTATTCACAAAAAACTAGGAAAACAAAAATCGACTCTTAATGTGGGATACTTATCTCAGGCGCTAAAACTAGCCAGCAATGAGGATACTACACAAGAAGAACAAAAAATACTACAAGGAATTGTGTCATTTGGTAATACGGACACCAAACAAGTAATGCGCCCGCGTATTGATATTTTTGCTTTAGACGAGTCGGCTAAATACAATGAAATAATTCCAGAAATTATAAAAAATGGCTATTCTCGAATTCCTGTTTACAAAGACAGTATAGATAGTGTAAAAGGTATTTTGTATGTGAAAGATTTATTACCCCACCTTCAAAAGAAACAATTTGACTGGACCACTTTACTGAGAACTCCTTTTTTTGTGCCTGAAAACAAAAAACTGGATGATTTAATGGTCGAGTTTCAAGAAAAAAAAATACATCTTGCTGTTGTAGTTGATGAGTATGGTGGCACTTCAGGTGTGGTATCACTGGAAGATGTTATTGAGGAAATCGTAGGCGATATTAGTGATGAATTTGATGATGATGATTTGATTTATTCCAAACTAGATACCCATAACTTTGTTTTCGAAGGGAAAACGACTCTGAAAGACTTCTACAGAATTACCAAGCTTACGGATGAATCGATTTTTGAAGATGAAAAAGGAGAAGCGGAAACCTTAGCTGGATTTGTCCTTGAAATTTCAAAAAGCTTTCCGAAATTAAATAGTAAAATTAATTTTAAAACGTATTCGTTTACCGTAGAAGCGCTTAGCAATAAACGCATTAAACAATTAAAAGTAACTTTAAATAAATAATGAAATCATACTTTGTTCTTTTGTATGTATTAATATGCTGTTCTTGCGACGAAGTTTTGGTGCCAAAACCAAAAGCATTTTTGAGTTTGGATTATACAAAAGCGTCCTACCACGAAAGCTTAGTAGAGCTGCCTTTTGAATTCGAAAAAAATAGACTTGCACAACTATCTGTTTCTAAAAAAAACAACATATTGAAAAGCGTTATTATTCGCTACCCAACCCTAAAAGCATCTGTTTTTATTAACTATAAAGAAGTAAATAACAACTTAAAAAAACACATCGATGGCGCAAGAAAAATGACTCAAAAACATCTACAACTAGCGGACGAGGTTTCAGAGCGGAGGTATGATAATGACTGGGGGGGAATATATGGTATGTTTTATGAACTTAAAGGTAATGTCGCCTCACAATCTCAGTTTTATGTAACTGATAGCAGCAAACATTTTTTATCAGGAGCTCTTTATTTTGAAACAAAACCTAACTACGATTCTATATTACCGGCTATTAAGTACATTCAAAAAGACATGTTACACCTTATTGAAAGTCTTCATTGGAAATAAGTTGTTATGATTGTGAATCCGAGTCCAAAGAATTCCAGCCTTGAGCAGTTAAAGGAATTTTAGCTTCTGCACGAGTGACCAAGTTCATTCCATTACTAGAATCGGTCATATATCCAATAACCGTTAAGTTTGGATTGGCTTTAATTTTTGGGAAATCTTTCTGAGAAATTGTCATTAAGAGCTCATAATCTTCACCTCCGTTTAGGGCAACTGTAGTACTATCCATCTTAAACTCTTCGCATGTTGAAATAACTTGAGGGTCTAAGGGAATCTTTGTTTCATACAAATCACAACCTACCCCGCTTTGTTTACACAAGTGAATAATCTCTGACGACAAGCCGTCACTTACATCAATCATAGAAGTCGGCACTACATCAAGATCCTTAAGAAGTTTTACAATGTCCTTTCGAGCTTCTGGCTTTAACTGACGTTCAATGATATATGTATAAGCATCTAAATCAGGTTGACTATTTGGGTTAACATTAAAAACCTGTTTTTCACGTTCCAAAACTTGAAGTCCTAAGTAAGCACCGCCTAAATCCCCACTAACTACTAATAAATCATTTGACTGAGCACCACTTCGCTTTACTACTGATTCTAAATCAACTTCTCCAAGAGCCGTGACAGAAATCATAAGTCCCGTTTTAGAAGATGTCGTGTCGCCACCTACTACATCAACTCCGTACACTTCTGCAGCTTTGTGGATTCCATCGTAAAGAGCTTCTAAAGCCTCCAACGAGAATCGATTAGAAACAGCAATGGAAACTGTTATTTGGGTCGCATTAGCATTCATTGCATAAACATCAGATAAATTGACCATAACCGCTTTATAACCCAAGTGTTTTAAGGGCATATAACTCAGGTCGAAATGAACTCCTTCCACCAATAAATCAGTTGTTAATACAACCGATTTATTTTTAAAATCTAATACGGCAGCATCATCCCCAATCCCTTTTAAAGTTGAAGCATTTTTAGTGTTAAATTGTTTGGTTAAATGTTCTATTAGCCCAAATTCTCCTAGCGAACCTAGAGATGTATGTTCTTGATTTTTATCTTCTATCATTCTGCAAAAATAAGGCCCTTTTAGTAGATTTTAGTCAGATTTCACAAGTAATTCCATTGTTTTTGGCTTGTTTTCAGTTTTTAATGTAGATTAGATGCTCCATTTAACTTTTAAATCACACTCCATGAAAGCCCCTCTTTTAATTCTGTGCATTATTGTTGGACTATCAAGCTCTTGTGAAAATGAAACTTATGGACCATATATTGCCCCCCCAATCTTTACTGCTAGCTGGCCCTGCGAAAATGGATTCGCTGACATCTACGCCTGTGGAGGCTATGACCTTATGAGCCACTTGTCTTTACAAGATTTAACTCCCGAGGGTGTAAACAACGGAGGTATTTCAGGAAATGATTCATGGGGATGGACTGACCCAAATACAAACAAGGAATATGCTTTAGTTGGCCTATCCTCGCATGCTGCCTTTGTTGACATAAGCGACCCATCTCTGCCGTTTTTGCTTGGCATACTTCCCACAGCAACGGCAAACAGTTCCTGGAGAGATATAAAAGTATATCAAAATCATGCCTTTATTGTAAGTGAAGCTCCAGGACATGGGATGCAAGTTTTTGACCTTACCAGACTTAGAGATGTCACTTCCGCTCCAGAACTATTTACTGCTGACACTCATTTTACAGAATTCGGTAGCGCACATAATATTATAATCAATGAAGCGTCTGGATATGCCTATGTAGTGGGTACAAATCGAAATGGGCCTTTATCTGGTGGTGCCCTATTTATCAATATTCAAAACCCTAAAGCGCCCATATCAGAAGGCGGATTTGGGGACGGAGGATATTCTCATGATGCTCAAGTGATTAATTATGCGGGAGCGGATTCCGATTACTATGGAAAAGAAATATTAGTAGGAAGCAATGAAAATGAGATTGTAATAGCCGATGTCTCTGACAAAGCTAACCCGGTCACGATTTCAACTATAGCCTATTCAAACATAGGTTATACCCACCAAGGCTGGTTTACTGAAGATTTAAACCACTTTATAGTAGGCGATGAAAAAGATGAATTAAATATTGGAACAAACACCCGTACGCTTGTCTTTGATTTCTCCGACTTAGATAATCCTGTTTATGATTTTGACTATTTAGGACCAACTCTAGCCATTGATCACAACGGATATCCAAATGGAGATAATTATTATTTAGCAAATTATACGGCAGGAATTCGTGTATTAGATTTGTCTCAAATTGAAAACAACATACTATCTGAAATTGGTTTTTTTGACACATATCCAGAAAATGACAATGCTGCATTTGATGGGGTTTGGAATGTATACCCATTCTTCGCAAGTGAAAACATTATAATTAGCGATATTGATAGAGGTTTATTTATAATAAGAAGAAGTGATTTTTGATTTTTAAGCTATGCATCTTAATATTTACAACTATTATTCATTACTGATTTGTTCGCTTACAAGCATGCTTTTATTTCAGTGCTCCCGAGAAAATGATTCTCAAGACAGTAGTCATTTTAATTTAGAAATTGATTCTATATCAACTTTAGGGGGTACTAAAAACGAAAGTGGACAATCTGTGACTCAGACACTAGATGGTGGCTATGCTATTATAGGTCATACCCAAAGTATAGATGGCGATTTGGAAGGAAAATCTAATGAATCCTATGATTACTGGCTTTTAAAATTTAACGCCTCTAATGAACTGGAATGGCAGAAAACCTTTGGGGGCACTGCTGACGATCGGGGTACCGACCTAATCCAGACTAGTGATGGTGGTTATGCCGTTATTGGGAAAAGTAAAAGTGGTGACGGAGATGTCTCACAAAATGAAGGTTATGATGACTTTTGGATGACTAAATTAGATGAAAATGGAACCATTTCCTGGGAATATGCTTTTGGATACGCAGGAAGTGACGTCCCCTACTCAATTATACAAACAAACGATAATGGTTACTTGCTCTCAGGAGTTTTGGATGTATCAGCATCAAACGGCCAAGGGGATAGAGGGTCGATTATATCACAGAGGCATGCTGGTGGAGACTATTGGGTAATTAAATTAAATACCAATGGCATTAAAGAATGGAGCAACTACTTTGGGGGAACCTTTACCGATACCGCTTATGATGCCATTCAAACAGATGATAACAGGTATATTGTCGTAGGCTCATCTGATAGTGGAGATGTTGATATCTCAAATAATAAAGGAACTTATGATTTCTGGGTGATTAAACTCTCTGAAGCTGGAGATCTCATTTGGGAAAAATCATTTGGAGGAAACCAAGTTGATGAAGCACGCTCAATAAGTCAAACAGCCGATGGCAATTATTTAGTAGTTGGAGATACTAGAAGCGCTAATTTAGATGTTTCTCAAAATAATGGTGCAGCAGATTTATGGATGATTAAAATTAGCCCAGAAGGGGCTTTGTTATGGGAAAAAACTTTGGGGGGGAGCAGCTTTGACGTCAGTAGGTCAGTTTCAAAAACACAGGATGATGGTTTTTTAATTGCCGGAAGCTCAAGAAGTTCAGATGGCGATCTCACTAATAATAAAGGGCAAAACGACGCTTTAATTATAAAAATAAATAGCAACGGTAACTTAGAGTGGCAGAAAACAATTGGAGGGAGTGAAGTTGACTTTTTCTATGAAGCTGTCGAATTAACAGATGGATCTATTGTGGCTGTTGGTGACTCTAATAGCTCAAATGAAGATATTACAGAAAACAAAGGCTTTACAGATCTTTTAATACTCAAGATAAAATGAAACTGAATCCTCTTTTTTTAAACTTTGTAGCTATAATACTATTTGGCTGTAATACTGATTTAAAAGACAATACGACTCAATCAACTCTAAGCATAAAGTTTGTTCATCACTGGGATGGTATCCAACTTACAAACTCAGACTTCAACTTATTCAACTACACAAACTCCTACGGAACTGTTTTAAGTATTGAGCGCTTGCGCTACCTTATTTCAGATCTTGTTTTGACAAAGAACAATGGGCAAACTGTTGTATTGGAGGGTTATAGTTTAGTGGACCTTTCGAATGAAAACTCTCTAGAATACATGCCTATAGATCTAATAGAAACGGGGGCTTACAGTAATATCTCATTTGTATTTGGGTTCACAAACGAAAAAAACACTAATGGAGGTTACACGGATCTAAATTCGGAATCTTGGAACGTTCCTTCATTGCTTGGCGGTGGCTATCATTTCATGCAGATGGATGGGAAATTTTTAACTGCTGACAATGAAGAACAAGGCTATAATTACCATGCTATCAGAGCTGCTGACAACCCTGGAGAAACCCCTAGTTTTCCTCAAGATACTTTTTTTAGAGTTGATTTAGGAGCTGTTACTGTTCGTGGGGATGCTGAAGTTAATATTGCCATGAATATTGCTGAATGGTTTAAAAATCCGAACTCCTGGAACCTTAACGAGTATAATCAAATGCTAATGCCAAACTCTGAAGCTCAAATAATGATGTATGAAAATGGACAAAATGTATTTACTTTGACTCTTAATGACTAAGACCTAATGAAGAATCTAAAATCATATGTGATCTTGTTTTTATTAACTCTCTCAGCCTTGTCATGCAGTAAAGAATCTGTCAGTTCTTATGTTAATACAACAACTCCTAGCCCGTTGCAAATACCTCAACTATTTGAATCTCTCATTCTTAATCCTATCATACCACCCAACAATCCCCAGACTGAGGAAGGGGTTGTGCTTGGAAGAAAATTATTTTATGATCCGCTGCTATCTGCAGACAATACTCAAGCATGTGCCAGCTGTCATAATCCTGCAAATGCCTTTACAGATAGCAACCAATTCAGTGAAGGGATTGATGGGTTTTTGGGGGGCAGAAACGCGATGCCATTATTTAATTTGGCATGGAATTATGAAGATCAATTTTTTTGGGACGGGCGTGAATCTGGGCTTGAAAATCAAGCTTTTGAGCCCATTACAAACCCTATTGAAATGCATACCTCTTGGCCCGAAGTAACAGAAAAGCTTTCTCAAAATTCAGAGTATCTACTACTGTTTGAGGCTGCTTTTGGAAGTATACCAATTGATTCCATTTTAGTTTCAAGAGCCATCGCTCAGTTTGAAAGAACTCTTATATCTGCAAACTCAAAATTTGACGCTTATTTACTGGGAACTAATAACTTAACGGTACAGGAAATCAACGGATTTAATATTTTCATGGACGAATCAAAAGGAGATTGTTTTCATTGTCACGGTAGTGAAAATAATCCCTTATGGACTGATAATAAATTTCATAACAACGGATTAGATTCTGCTGTAACAGATCATGGTCTTGGAGGCATAACAGGTGACCCTTCAGATCATGGGAAATTCAAGTCGCCATCGTTGAGAAACTTAATCTTTACAGCACCCTATATGCATGACGGGCGATTTTCAACCATAGACGAGGTTATTAACCACTACAGCGAAGGCCTTCAAAACTCACCAACTATAGACCCTTTAATGAAAAAAGTAAGCCAGGGAGGTGTGCAACTAAACCCACAGGAAAAAGCAAACCTTAAGGCCTTTCTGCTCACATTAACGGACGAGGACTTCATAAACAATCCAAACTTTTCAAATCCATAGGCAAATCCTATGTGCTAAAATATTAATATAATGTTAGGATTTATGGTAATCCCTTCCTTATGTTGTATATTTGTTCACTATTTAGAAAGCAGCTATACCAGCACTATGATAAAAGTATCAGAAACAGCAAAAAGTAAAGTCTTGCAATTAATGCAAGAAGATGGTTTTGATCCCAGCAAAGACTATGTCAGAGTTGGAGTTAAAAGCGGAGGGTGCTCTGGCTTATCTTACGATTTAAAGTTTGACAAATCTCAGATTGACGGCGATAAGTTATTTGAAGACAATGGTGTAAAAATAGTCGTAGACACCAAAAGCTTTCTATATCTTATAGGAACCACCCTAGAATATTCAGGAGGGCTAAATGGAGCAGGATTTGTTTTTAACAACCCCAATGCCAATCGTACTTGTGGGTGTGGAGAATCTTTTTCTTTATAATATAATTTTATTAGCGGCATGAGTAAGTACACAGAAGATGATTTAAGAGAAGAATTAAAAACCAAGGAATACGAATATGGTTTTTATACAGATATAGATTCCGAAACATTTCCGATTGGATTAGATGAATCTATTGTAAGAGCCATTTCAAAGAAAAAAGAAGAACCGGAATGGATGACGGAATGGCGTTTAGAGGCCTTTAAGGTTTGGAAAACCATGGAAGAGCCCGATTGGGCTAACGTGAAGTATAAAAAACCAGATTTTCAAGCAATCGCTTATTATTCAGCACCAACAGCTATAGACCCTAACAAAACACTTGATGATGTTGATCCCGATTTACTAGCGATGTATAAGAAGTTAGGTATCTCTGTGGATGAACAGAAAAAGATGAACAACGTCGCTATGGATATTGTTGTTGACTCTGTATCAGTAGCTACTACATTTAAAAAGACTTTAGGAGAAAAGGGTATTATTTTTATGAGCATTTCGGAAGCGATTAAAGAACACCCTGAACTCGTTAAAAAATACATTGGTACCGTAGTTCCAACAACTGATAATTACTATGCAGCACTTAACAGTGCTGTGTTTAGTGATGGAAGCTTTTGTTATATTCCTAAAGGAGTCAGGTGTCCAATGGAGCTCTCTACCTATTTTAGAATAAATCAAGCAGGTACAGGGCAATTTGAGCGCACACTGTTAGTTGCGGATGAAGGCAGTTACGTTAGCTATCTAGAAGGTTGTACCGCTCCTAGTAGAGACGAAAATCAATTACATGCAGCTGTCGTAGAGCTTGTTGCTCTAGATGCTGCTGAAATCAAATACTCAACTGTTCAAAACTGGTACCCTGGAAATGCAGAAGGCATAGGCGGGGTTTACAACTTTGTGACCAAGAGAGGGCTTTGTGAGAAAGATGCTAAAATTTCCTGGACTCAGGTTGAAACTGGTAGTGCCGTTACATGGAAATATCCCTCATGTATATTGAAAGGAGATAATTCTGTTGGCGAATTTTACTCGATTGCAGTTACTAACAACTTCCAACAAGCAGATACTGGAACAAAAATGATTCACTTAGGTAAAAACACTAAATCAACAATCATTAGTAAAGGAATTTCAGCTGGCAAATCACAGAACAGCTACAGAGGTCTAGTACAAATTAGCTCTAGAGCTGATAATGCACGAAACTTTTCTCAGTGTGACAGTCTTTTAATGGGAAATGAATGTGGCGCACATACATTTCCATACATTGAAGTCAAAAATAAAACAGCACAGATTGAGCATGAAGCAACTACAAGTAAAATTGGAGAAGACCAAATATTTTACTGTAACCAGCGAGGTATTGAGACCGAAAAAGCAATTGCGCTAATTGTAAACGGCTTTAGTAAAGATGTTTTAAACAAACTCCCTATGGAATTTGCTGTAGAAGCACAGAAACTATTAGAAATTAGCTTGGAAGGTTCCGTAGGATAAAAAATGAAAAATGAAAAAACTTTTAGTATTTATTTTAATAGCTTCTGTTTTAGGTTGTAAAAACACAAATAAAGAAGGAGTCACTAATATAAAAGGGAACTACATCTTTTTTGAAGACGCCGCAGTCTTGCAAAGTGATAATGAAATTTATGGCGTGTTTTTAAATGCCAAAGTAAAAGAATTGAATGAAAAAGTAGCTCCTTTAAAAGTTAGTAATACAGATATGATCAGCGTAGAGGTCACTGGAATCATCTCTACTAAAAAGGATTCTAAGATTTTATGGGAGAATAAAATAGAAATTATTGAAATTATTGCTGTTTCAGTAGCAAAAGAAACAGAGAACACACTTAAATTAGGCAAAGAATAATTATGTTAAAAATAACTGATTTACATGCACACATTGACGAAAAGTCAATTCTTAAAGGCATCAATCTAGAGATAAAACCAGGTGAAGTACATGCTATCATGGGACCTAATGGTTCTGGAAAAAGCACACTTGCCTCAGTCATCGCTGGAAAAGAAGAATACGAAGTTGAAAAAGGAGAAATTACTTTAGAAGGCCAGAACATTGACGAGCTTTCTGTTGAAGAACGGGCACACAAAGGGATCTTTTTATCTTTTCAATACCCAGTTGAAATACCTGGGGTAACGGTAACTAACTTCATAAAAACATCTCTAAACGAAATGCGTAAAGCAAAAGGCTTAGTAGACATGCCTGCGAAAGAAATGCTGAAACTAATTCGTGAAAAATCTGAACTATTAGAAATTGATAGAAAGTTTTTATCTCGATCCCTAAACCAAGGGTTCTCAGGTGGAGAAAAAAAACGAAATGAAATTTTTCAAATGGCAATGTTAGAACCAAAACTAGCAATACTAGACGAAACGGACTCCGGACTTGATATTGATGCACTACGAATTGTAGCTAATGGTGTTAACAAATTGAAATCAAAAGATAATGCCGTTGTAATTATTACGCATTACCAACGCTTGCTAGATTATATAGTACCCGATTTTGTGCACGTACTCTACAATGGAAAGATCGTGAAATCAGGGACCAAAGAACTCGCATTTGAGTTAGAGGAGAAAGGCTATGACTGGATCAAACAAGAAGCTGGGAATTAAAAGAACATACACCCTTTATGGAACTTAAAGAAAAACTAGTATCCTCTTTCATTGCTTTTGAAAATCAGATTTCATTAGACAATTATTTTGTGCATTCTATGAGAACAGAATCGCTTAAGCATTTTGAAACTCAAGGATTTCCCGAAAAAAAGGATGAGGCATGGAAATATACCAGCTTAAAGAAAGTTCTCAAAGAAGATTTCAGTGTGTTTTCAAAAACAGAAAAGGCCCTTGAATACAAAGATGTTCAACCCTATTTCATACATGACATTGACAGTTATAAAATTGTTTTTGTCGATGGAAAGTACGCTTCCCACCTATCGCAAACTACACATGACGGTATTGACATTTGCCTTATGTCTTATGCTTTAGAAAAGCCCAAATACCGTTCTGTAATTGAAAACTATTTTAATAAAATAGCAGAACAAAATAGCCTAACGTGCTTAAATACAGCTTTTGTAAATGAAGGCGCTTACATCCATATCACAAAAAATAAATTGGTTGAAAAACCAATTCAAATCATTCATTTTTCTACCGGAAATGAAGCCGCTCTATTGTTGCAGCCAAGAAACTTAATTGTAGTAGATGAAAATGCGCAGGTACAAATCATAGAACGGCATCAAAGCCTTACAAGCAACCCTACACTAACGAACTGTGTCACCGAAATATTTGCAGCAAAAAGAGGGATTGTTGATTATTATAAGGTTCAAAACGATAGAGATAATGCTTCGCTAATTGATAGCACCTATATAGACCAAGGAAGAGAAAGCCATGTTTCAGTTCATACATTTAGTTTTGGAGGTAAATTGACTCGTAATAATTTAAATTTCTATCAAAACGGTGAATATATGGATTCTACCCTAAAAGGGGTAACCATCATAGGAAACAAACAACATGTAGACCACAATACACTAGTACACCATATTGAACCAAATTGTGAAAGTCATCAAGACTATAAGGGGATTTTTAGCGATAGCTCTGTTGGAGTGTTCAATGGAAAAGTTCTTGTAAATAAAGAAGCCCAAAAAACAAATGCTTTTCAATCGAATAACAACCTACTTGTAAATGACAAAGCGACTATAAACTCCAAGCCTCAGTTAGAAATTTTTGCTGATGACGTAAAATGCTCGCATGGTTGTACTATTGGTCAACTAGACGATAATGCTATGTTTTACTTACGTGCAAGAGGAATTCCTGAAAAAGAAGCTAAAGCTCTTTTAATGTATGCGTTTGCAAACAACGTTCTAGAAAGTGTTAAAATTCCTCAACTAAAAAACAGAATTAATAAATTAATTGCAAAAAAACTAGGAGTTAACATCGGATTTGATTTATGATGAAAAGCCAAGATTCAAATACACTTTTTGATGTAGAAAGTATCCGAAAAGATTTTCCGATACTTTCAAGAATCGTTAACGGAAAGCCCTTAATTTACTTTGATAACGCAGCTACCTCCCAAACCCCTCAGCAAGTTATTGATGTCATTGTAGATTATTACTCAAATTACAATTCAAATATCCATAGAGGAGTACACACACTAAGTCAGGAAGCAACTGATAAATATGAAGGCGCTCGCCAAATAATTCAAAAGCACTTTAACGCGTTGCATTCTCACGAGATCATATTTACTTCTGGAACTACTCATAGTATTAATTTAGTAGCGAATGGATTTGCGAGCTTGCTAATAGAATCTGATACTGTTTTAGTATCTGCATTAGAGCACCATAGCAATATTGTACCTTGGCAAATGCTTTGCGAAAAAACAAAAGCAACTTTAAAAGTAATCCCCATGACACAAGACGGTTCCTTAGATATGGATGCTTATGACTCCTTGTTACTTTTAAATCCAAAACTAGTTTTTGTGAACCATATTTCTAACGCCTTAGGAACCATTAACCCTATCGAGGAAATGATTCAAAAAGCCCATAAAGTAGGGGCTGCCATATTAATTGATGGCGCACAGGCATGCCCTCACATTAAGCCCGACGTTCAGGCTTTAGATGTAGACTTTTATGTGACTTCAGGGCACAAAATGTGTGGACCAACAGGAGTCGGGATACTTTATGCAAAGGAGTCATGGCTTCACAAACTACCTCCATATCAAGGTGGAGGTGAAATGATTTCTGAGGTGACTTTTGAAGAAACAACATATGCTGGACTACCTCATAAATTTGAAGCTGGAACACCAAATATTTGTGGTGGAATCGCTTTTGGAGCAGCAATTAATTATATGAATTCTATCGGCTTTGATGCTATTGCCTCATACGAACACGAACTATTAGAATATGCCACTAGAAAAATGAATGCTATTGAAGGCATGAAGATCTATGGCCCAAAAGAAAACAAGACGTCAGTGATCTCGTTTAATATCAAAGGTATCCATGCCTATGACCTTGGGACTATCATTGATAAGCTAGGAATTGCGATTCGTACAGGGCAACACTGTGCTCAGCCAATTATGGATTTCTTTGGAATCTCAGGAACTGCTAGAGCTTCCTTTTCTTTTTATAATACCAAACAAGAGATAGATGTTTTTGTAGAAGGAGTTAAAAGAGCTGCAATGATGTTGCGTTAGTTTATATTTTATTACTTTTATAAAATAACTTATATAAATTGACTTTATCAAAGGCATATGAAACTACTTATCACTTGTTTTACTTTAATTATTTTAACTTGTAATTCCGCCAAAGTATCAAATGATTATCGGTTAGAAGAGTTTGGACAAAATGAGCTCAAATTAATATACCAAGCGCATACCCGTGGTTTTTTTGAAGAGGTTTCTATAACTGAAAAATCAATGGTTTTCCTTAACAATCGTAAGAGGATAAATCCTATCAACGGTTCAGTCACCTCTGAAGAATGGAAAGTCTGTATTGATTTAGTAGATACAATTGACCTTAAATCTATAAGTCAATTAACTGCCCCCTCTAATTTAAGAAAAACAGATCGCGTACCCTTTGCTCACTTATCCATAATTAAAAATGGAGATACTATAAAATCTAGTGATTTCGACCACAAAAACCCACCTAAAGAACTTAAGGAATTAGTAGACCTCATAATATCTATAAAAGAAAATTAAAATTCCCATTTAAGAATTGTATTTTTACACTATGAAAATTGAAACTATAAAAGAAGAGTTAATAGATGATTTTTCCATGTTTGAAGATTGGATGGAGCGCTACGAATATATGATTGAACTAGGAAAGTCATTACCGATCATAAATGCAAAATTTAAAACTGAAGATAACATTATTAAAGGATGCCAAAGCAAAGTGTGGCTTCATGCAGACTTAGAAGATGATAAAATTATATTTACTGCTGATAGTGATGCTATTATAACCAAAGGCATTGTAGCAATTTTGATTAGAGTTTTTTCAAACCAAAGCCCAGAAGTTATCCTAAAAACAAATACTGATTTTATTGACGAGATTGGGCTTAAGGAACACCTATCTCCTACTCGAGCAAACGGCTTAGTGAGCATGATAAAAAAAATAAAAATGTATGCAGTAGCATATCAAACACAAATAGGATTATGAGTACCGAAGAAATTGATGTTAATGCGCTAGGCGAAAAAATAGTTCGTGTCATAAAAACAATTTTTGATCCAGAAATACCAGTTGATATTTATGAACTAGGACTAATTTATGATGTCTTTGTAAATGAAGATTACGAGGTTAAAGTATTAATGACCCTGACCACTCCAAACTGCCCAGTCGCTGAAACGCTTCCTTTAGAAGTAGAAGAAAAAATAAAATCATTAGATGCTGTCAAAGATGCAGAGGTTGAAATAACTTTTGATCCACCTTGGACGCAAGACTTAATGAGTGAAGAAGCTAAGCTAGAACTTGGAATGCTCTAACAATGAATAAGCCTGAGATTATAAATCGTGTAGCTAATAGCGCTTTAATAACAATTGACTTAGAAGACTATTACCCAAATGGAACACGTGTAGTGTTTGACATTAAAGACTGGCTGTATGAAAGATTAGTTCTTCGCGAAAAAGAATTCAGAGCTTTTGTTGAGATGCATGACTGGGGTGCCTATAAAGATAAATACATTGCCCTTTGTTGTACTACAGAAGCAATCATTCCAGGATGGGCCTATATGCTTGTAAGACTCCGGCTTTCAGAAATTGCTAAACAGGTTATTATTGGCGACCTAGAAGCTTTGGAAACTAATATTTATCATAAAATAATCAATGATTTAGATATCAGTCACTGTGAAAATAAACCAGTAATTATTAAAGGATGTTCCAATAAGCCTGTTCCACAAAATGCCTATCTTTTTTTGATTGACAAATTGCAGCCTGTTGCAAAATCAATTCTCTATGGAGAAGCATGCTCATCAGTACCTCTTTACAAAAAAAAATAACACTTTATATATTAATAACGTACTTGTTTATTAACAGATGAAAAACATAATTTTGTTAATTGCACTAACAATACAAATTCAAAGTATTTATTCACAAGAAGCAATGCAAGAGAGTCCCCCTGTATCTCCCTGGGCAAAAGTAGGCACCTTCTCGTTTTTAGTTAATCAATCTTCTTTTGATAACTGGATAGCTGGTGGTGTCAGTAATATTTCTGGTGCAATAGGGGTCAACTATGATTTTAACTATTCCAAAGCGAACTGGTCTTGGGACAACAAAATTATTGTTGCTTTTGGTATTACAAAAATTAAAGCACAAGACATACAAAAATCTAATGACCGCCTGGAATGGAATTCTGTTTTAGGGAAAAAAGCAAAAGGAAACTGGAATTACTCTCTATTTCTGAATTTTAAAACTCAATTTACAGACGATCTGAATAGTGAAACTAAAGGGCCGACAAGTATTTTATCTCCTGGATATTTACAAGTTGGTCCCGGAATGCTTTGGAAAAAAAGTGATGATTTAAAAGTGAATATAGCAGCTGCAACTTCAAAGTTAATTGTCGTAGACAAAGAACTTACGCTCCCAGATGATGCTTACTTTGGGGTAGAAGAGGGAAATAGTGTGCGTTATGAGTTAGGTGCCTCTATAGGTGCATATTATAAATTTACTTTGATGGAAAATATAACGATGGAGAATATTCTAAATATGTACTCAGACTACCTCGAAGATCCTCAAAATGTAGATTTTGATTACACGATTAATATTGTTATGGGTATTAATAAATACTTCTCAACAAACTTAGTATTTCAAGCTATTTATGATGATAACGCATTTCAAGGCTTACAAACGCGACAAATGATTGGACTCGGAATAAATTATCGTTTTTGAAACTATTGACTCCATAAAAAAAGCAGCTAATCGCTGCTTTTTTTATTCAATAATGTCTTCGTAATCAGGGTATAAAAAGTGATTATACGGAAATCTCTTTACGTGAATTTCTCGAACTGTATCATAAATACGTTTTTTAAAATCTTCTAAATTATCTTTATTCAGGGCTGAAATAAATAAGGAGTTTTTACCAATTTTAGACATCCATGTTGCTTTCCATTCTTCTAATGAATAGTGCGCCTCAGTACGGACAGCTATTAAGTCGTTGTCATCAAATGGTTCGGCTTCATAAGCATCTATCTTATTAAAAACCATCAGTGTGGGTTTGTCTAACGCATTTATTTCACTTAAAATTAGATTTACAGATGCGATATGCTCTTCAAAACTTGGATGCGAAATATCCACTACATGCAAAAGCAAATCTGATTCTCTAACCTCATCTAAAGTGCTCTTAAACGAATCAACTAACTGTGTTGGAAGCTTTCGAATAAACCCGACTGTATCACTCATTAAAAAAGGAAGGTTTTTAACCACCACTTTTCGAACAGTAGTATCTAAAGTTGCAAATAATTTATTTTCAGCAAATACATCCGACTTGCTAATCACATTCATTAAAGTAGACTTACCAACATTAGTATATCCTACAAGGGCCACACGTACCATAGCCCCTCTGTTACTTCGTTGGATTGACATTTGTTTATCAATTTTCTTGATTTTAGCCTTTAATAATGCTATTTTTTCTCTAACAATTCGACGGTCAGTTTCAATTTCTGTTTCACCAGGCCCACGCATACCAATACCCCCTTTTTGACGCTCGAGGTGTGTCCACATTCCTTTTAGTCTGGGTAATAAATACTCACACTGTGCCAATTCAACTTGAGTTCTTGCGTAACTTGTTTGTGCCCGTTGGGCAAAAATATCTAGAATTAGGTTGGTTCGATCTAAAACCTTACAATTTAATATTTTACTAATATTTCTTTCTTGGGCTGAAGATAATTCGTCGTCAAAAATAGCGGTACCTATGTTCTTTTCTTCAATAAAAACACGTAGTTCTTCCATTTTTCCAGTTCCAATGAAAGTTTTAGGGTTGGGCATGTCGATCTTTTGGGTGAATCGCTTTATTACTTCTCCACCTGCAGTATAAGTTAAAAACTCAAGTTCCTCTAAATACTCTTTGGATTTGATTTCGTCCTGTGATTTGGTAATGACACCAATCAACACTGCTTTTTCTAAATTAATATCTTTTTTTTCTAACATAAAAAGGTTTGCTCAAAGGTAAAAATTAAAAACCAGATTAAAACGAGTAAAATTTAAATATTCTAATACAAATAGCTTAAAAACAGATGCGCTTTATCGGTTAAAAATGCATTTAAACTATTAATACAATGTTAATTATTATTAAGTTTGTAAATTAATTACCTTCAATCTCTATAAAAATTAACTAACATAATTTTATGAAAAATATTACTACTATAATAGCGTTGTTTTGCTTCACGCTATTTTCTTACGGCCAATGCGAATACACTCTTGAAATGAATGACTCCTACGGAGATGGATGGAATGGAAATACCATGGATGTACTAGTTGATGGTACTGTTGTACTTGACGATGTAGGATTGGCTAGCGGATCAACTGAATCTATTACTTTTTCAGTTACTTCAGATGCTGATGTTACTGCAGTCTGGAATGCTGGTGGCTCATGGGGAGCTGAAACTAGTTACAATATATTAGATAACGACGGAGTTCTTGCTGGTTCAGGAGCACAAAATGATATAGTGACTGGAACAATTACTGCAGTATGCCCAATTATTGAATGTAATTATTCTTTGAAAATGATAGATTCCTATGGAGATGGATGGAATGGAAATACAATAGACGTGCTAGTTGATGGTGCTGTTGTTCTTGACGACGTAACTTTAGCTACTGGTTCTGAAGAAATAGTTTCATTCAGCGTTATTGACGGATCGGATGTTACTGCGGTTTGGAATGCTGGGGGCTCATGGGGCGCTGAAACTAGTTATGAAATTCTTGATACGGCAGGCGCTGTTGCAGGCACTGGTGCTCAAAATAATATTGAAGCAGGAACAATTACGGCTACTTGCCCAAGTTGTGCCGCTCCAGCTGACTTAATAGTAAATAGTACAACTACAACAGGAGCTGTCATTTCATGGACAGCAGACGAAGGAGTTACAGCTTGGGAATATCAATTAGTTATTACTGGTGAAACTCCTGCAGAAACTGGCACCGCTACTTCTGATAACCCTTTAACAATTACAGGTTGCTATGCAAATACGTCATATGACTTATATATTAGGACTGATTGTGGAGGAACCTACAGCACCTGGGCAATGGTTAGTTTTACAACTTTGTGTGATGTTATAACTACGATCCCTTTTTATGAAGGCTTTAACTCTGACTCTACAACAGAAAACTGTTGGACTATTTTAAATGCAAATGGAGATGGAGACTCATGGAGTACTAGTTATACTTTTAATGAATTTGAAGGAGATGAAGTAGCAATGATGAATACCGATTTTAATGGTGGTGCCAATGATGATTATTTGATTTCTCCTGGATTTGCCTTAACCGGAAATGAGCGATTAAAATTCCACCAAAGAGTTCAGTCTAGCTTTGAACCAAATGACTTTGAGGTCTTACTTTCAAATTCAGGTGTTTCAGCTGCTAGCTTTTCAAATGTTTTATTAGCTAATGAATCATATGACAACACTACATACGTTGAATATATTATAGACCTATCTGATTATACTGGAGACTCATATATTGCATTCCACGTGCCAGACGGCGGATTGGATGGGTGGAGACTTTATATTGATAATTTCATTATAGAAACGATCCCAAGCTGTATCGCTCCTACTGATTTAACTGCTACTGCATCCTCTTTTAATGATGCTACTCTTACTTGGACAGGTGACGACGGTGCTAGTTCGTATGAAGTAGTCATACAAGCAGCTGGTACGGGCGCACCAACTACTGCAGGAATTGGAGTTACAGATACATCGTATGAAGCTACAGGGTTGACTGAAAACACAAATTACGAATTCTATGTCAGAGCTAATTGTGATGCAAATGGGTATAGTGTTTGGTCAGGGCCTTTTGAGTTCTACACTGGCTATTGTAATGACGTACCTTCTTCAAATGATGGACAAGGGATACTAAGTGTTGTGCTAGAATCAACAACATTTACTTCTGCTGGAGATGTTACTTATGAAGATTTTACGGATCCTATTGTAAATATTAGTCAGGCAATTACTGCAAATCTACAAATCACATTTGCAACTGGATATACATATGGGACAAACGTATGGATTGATTTTAACGGAGATTTAGTTTTTGACAATGATACTGAACTTGTTTATCAAGGAGAATCAACGAGCGCAAACCCAACTACATTGGATGCCTCTTTCCTAGTTCCTGCAGATGTTGCGCTTGGAACCTATTATATGAGAATAGGTACAGCTGATTCAGGTCAATTTACACCAAATCCATGTTACAGTGGTTCATGGGGTGTTACCGTAGACATGATTGTTAACATAACAGAACCACCAGCATGTATTCCTCCATCTGCGTTAACTGTAGAAAATATAACCGGAACTACAGCAGACTTTAGCTGGACCGGAGCTACTGGAAACGTTGCCTGGGAATATGTAATTTTACCTACAGGTTCAGCAGTACCAACATCTGGAACTTCTACTACTACAACATCAGTTCAGTTCACTGACCTTGATTTCCAAACAACTTATGATGTATATGTAGTTAGTGATTGCGGAGATGGCGAAATGAGTACTTGGTCCGGACCTTTAATGTTTACAACTACAATACAAACTGATTATACCTTAGAATGTGGAACTGAAAACATAAACATTAACTATTGCTATACAAATAACGAGACTACCTCATGGTTGTTTACAACCGATAGTGGTTTCCCAATTGAAATTACTTTTAACTCGGGAACAATCGAAAATTTCTGGGACAATCTTACTATTTACGATGGAACTGACAATACTGGAGCTGTCTTGTTTAATAACAATACAGCTGGCGTTGCAGATTTTACTGGCCTTGTAATCGAATCGACACTAACTTCAGTGTTTATTGAAGTAACCTCTGACGGGTTTGGAAGTTGTGACTCATCAACTTTTTATACCCCTTGGGATTTTGTTGTAGCATGTAAGACATGTGTCACACAGTCTGCAACCTATGAAGTTGTAGGTGTTTGCGAACCAAACCAAGAGTTTTATGTAGATGTTGATCTTACTGACCTAGGATCAGCAGTTAATATAAGCATGACGGATGGTGCATCTACACAAACGACTCAATCAACTGGGATGTTCACGTTTGGACCTTACGAAGCAAACTCAAATGTTGTAATTACATTAACTAACTCTGACGATGAGAGCTGTTCAATTAATAGTGGGGAGTTAACATTCTTGTGCCCTCCTGCTCCAAACGATTGTTCTATAGTATACGCTGGAGAAGACACTACAGTCTGTGAAGGAACAAGCACTATTCTGACCGCAGCTTACCACCCGTTAGGTCAAGACACTTCGTCTTATGATGTTACAACTCAACAAGCGTGTCCTACGCCTCCATTAACTGGAGGGATTCCAACAAGTCTAGAGATTGATGATCGCTGGTCAGATGTTATTGACTTAGGTTTTGAATTCTGTTTCTTTGGAGGAGTTTACAGTCAAGTATTAATAGGATCAAATGGTGTACTATCTTTTGAATTAGATAATGCAGATGGTTATAATGGTTGGGGTATAGGCGCAGAAGACACCTTGCCTAACGCATCAAATACTACTTTATCTGATGCTAATATCTTTGGAGTTGCTCATGATATAGACCCTAGTGTTTGTGGAGAGATTAACTATATGGTTTTAGGTTCTTCACCATCAAGACAATTTGTGGTGAACTTTTCTGAAATATGTCATTTCTCATGTAACGACTTACAAACAAACTCACAAATTATTCTTTACGAGTCTTCAAATACCATTGACATAAACATTTATGACAAACCAACTTGTGAAACTTGGAATTCAGGTTTAGCAGTAGTAGGTGTTCAAAATATTGAGGACACTATAGCTTTCACGCCGCCAGAAAGAAATACTAGTGTTTGGGAAGCAACAGATGAGTTCTGGAGATTTACTCCTTCTCTTGGAACGAATGATTATGTGTTTGAATGGTTTGATGGATCTATTTTGGTAGGAACTGAAGATACTGTTACAGTATCTCCAACAGAGACAACAACCTACACCGCTTCCATTACTTACAATTTATGTACTGGAGGGACTGCAACAGTAACTGATACAGTAGTTGTTGAAATAAATCCTAATCCAGAGCCAGTTGCAACCAGTGACACAGTGTATCAATGTCCTGGAGACGAAAGCATTCTAGAAGTCAATGTTGATTCTGATGTGATTGATACTATGACTTACTATTGGACTTATGATGGAGTTGATGTTCAATCAGGACCAGATAACACCTACTCAGTACCTGCTGGTCAATTTGGAAATTATTTAGTGACAGCATTAGATGAAAGGGGATGTTTCGGAGAAACAGTAATTTCTGTTAATGAAGCTACAGTTCCTGAACTTGAAGATGGCACTAGCTTTACAAAATGTATGAATGAGGATGTTGAGCTAGGGGTTAATGTTTTAAACTTAAGTCTTTTGGGTGATGATTTAGAGTATACATGGTATTTGAACGGCAATGAAGTTCAATCTGGATCTAGCGCGTATTACACACACACAGCTGGCCAAGAAAATGGATTGGTTACTGTGGTTGTAACAGACACGATATCATCATGTGAATCGGCAACAACTATTGATGTTGGGTATTACATGAACACTAACTGTGTAGATATGCCACAAGCGCTTTCTCCTAACGGGGACGGAATGAATGACTGTTTGGAATTAGATCACTTAGAAGATAAAGAAGACATTGTTAAAATTGAAATTTTCAATAGATACGGGGTCAAAATATTTGAGATGAATGACTATATGGACCAGTGGTGTGGTCAAGATGCAAGTGACGGAGATGGAAATTCTAATGAATTACTCCCAGTAGGAACTTACTTCTATGTGGTTCAGTTTGCATCTGGAAAAGAGCCAAACATCAGCTGGATATACCTTAATTACTAACCAAAATAACAACTAACTATAATGAAAAATTTAGTAATACTTTTATTAACAATACTGTTTTCAGCTCAAGTAAGCGGACAACAGGACCCTCAGTATACTCAGTATATGTACAACATGAACATTATTAATCCAGCTTACACAGGCTCTACCGAGGGTCTAGCTGTAGGTGCATTATACCGAAGCCAGTGGGTAGGACTTGATGGTGGACCTGAGACTTTTACGTTTAATATTCACTCTCCGGTTGGAAAACAGGTTGGATTAGGTCTTTCTGTAATATCTGATCAAATTGGGCCTGTTAAGGAAACGAATGCTTATGTAGATTTCTCTTATACAGTACCTGTAGGAAATACGACCAAATTGGCGTTTGGAATCAAAGGTGGTTTTACATTCCATGATATTGGGATTGCTGAAAGTCAAATATCACTGATTGACATGGGAGATCCTTTTTTCGCTAATGCTATTAATGAGACAACTCCAAATATAGGAGCGGGGGCGTATTTTTATAAGCCTAACAAATATTATGTTTCAATATCGATGCCTAATATTTTAAACGGAGTTCATTTGGATGCAAATGGTAGAAATATCGGTTCTGAATCAGAGCACTTGTTTGCAGCAGCAGGATACGTTATTAATCTGTCAGAAAACTTCAAGCTTAAGCCACATGCGCTTTTGAAATATGCAATGGATGCACCCGTTAGTTATGATATAAATGCAAATGTATTTATGTATGATCTTGTGGAGGTTGGTGTTGGCTATCGTTTAGAAGATTCATTTAGTGGGATGATTAATTTTCAAGTTAGTGATAACATGAGAATTGGCTATGCCTATGACGCCATACGTTCCGATTTGGACATTGTAACCAATTCGTCACATGAGATATTTATTAATTTTGATCTTAACTTCTCAACGAAAGTTTCACGATCTCCACGTTATTTCTAATCTAAGTTAAGTAATTATATTATGAGAAAAATTATATCAATTTTTATTATCACCTTACTAAGTAGTGCTATTCTGACTGCTCAAAGTAACGAAACAAAAAGAGCCGATAAACACTTCAATAAGTATGAATTTGTCGAAGCTGCTACTGATTATTTAAAGTTAGTGACCGACGGAAAAGCAGACACTTATGTGTATAGTCAACTTGCAGAAAGCTATTTTAACGTATTCAACACTGTTGAAGCTGAAAAATGGTATGCTGTAGCACTTGAAACTTCTTCAGAACCAGAAATGGTTTACAACTATTCACAAATGCTAAAAGCGAATGGTAAGTATGAAGAATCTAATACACAGCTTGACTTATTTGCGTCAATGCGTCCTGCAGATCATAGAGCCACGGCGTTTAGAGAAAACCCTAATTATTTACCAAAAATACTAGAAAAAGGAAAGAGATTTAACGTACAGAACTTAGCGATTAACTCTGAAGTTTCTGATTTTGGAGGAACGCTCAAAAATGGCAAGCTCTATATTACCTCTGCGAGAAACAGCAATCGTAAAACTTATGGATGGAATGAAGAGCCCTTTTTAGATATTTACACTGCCTATGTCAATGACGATGGTGAATTTCAAACACCTTCCATTATTGAACAGAATATAAATACAAAATATCATGAAGGAACTGTAAGTTTTTCTCCTGATGGAAATACAATGTATTTTTCTCGTGAGAGCTTCTACGAAAAGGTTTATGAGAGAGACTCTATAACTAAATATAAAATAAGTGTTTTAAACCTTTATAAAAGTATCAATCAAGAAGGCCAATGGTCAGAAGCAGAAGCATTGTCATTAAATGGCGATAGCTACTCTGTTAAAAACCCATCAGTTAGCGCAGATGGTAAAACTTTATACTTCGCTTCAGATAAAACTGGGGGTTATGGCAACTTTGATATATACAGCGCTCCGATTGACGAGAATGGTTCTGTTGGAGATGCTACAAACCTCGGGCAAAAATTAAATACCGAAGGACAAGAAATGTTCCCATTTATTAGTGCTAATAATACACTTTACTTTTCTTCAAATGGTCACCTAGGTCTTGGTGGATTAGATGTGTTTTTTGCTAAGATTGTAGATGGAAAAGTAGGACCAATAAGAAATGTTGGAATCCCTGTCAACGGAAATGCAGACGACTTTGCATTTAGCATTAATGAAGAAACAGAAGAAGGTTTTGTGTCGTCAAATAGAGAAGGTGGAGTGGGAAGTGATGATATTTATTCCATTAAAAAAATACAGCCAATTTGTGATGTACTCGTGAGTGTAACAGTAAAAGATCACAAAACAGGTTTAATTTTAGTAGGTGCTGCAGTAAGTATTCAAGATGCTGATGGCAACATCTTTGGAACAAAAACTTCAAATACTGAAGGAGTTGTCGAATACATTATTGAATGTAATATCGACACTAAATTAGTGGGGTCTAAAATTGATTACGAGAGTGGATTTACCTTAGTGGCTGGGACTAGCGAAGAAGAAGTTTCTGCTGATCTTCTACTAACTCCAATTGATGAAATAATACTAGCCAACAAAGTAATCCTAAATCCTATTTACTTTGATTTTGACAAATCAAATATCAATGCTCAAGCAGCTTTTGAATTAGACAAACTAGTGCAGCTAATGAACAAATATAAATCAATTGTTCTTAGTGCAGAGTCACATACAGATTCACGTGGATCGGCTTCATATAACTTATCACTTTCGGAGAGACGTGCAATGACCACGGCTCAGTATGTAATATCTAAGGGAATTGACGCTTCAAGAATCACAGGGGAAGGTAAAGGCGAAACAATGCCTAGCGTTGACTGTGGAGGACGTTGTACTGAAGAAGAGCACCAATTAAATAGACGTTCTGAATTCTTGATATTAGCAGGAAATCCAAACGATGAGTAGTAAATAAACCACTTAATAAAAAAAGCCTCAGTAAATACTGAGGCTTTTTTTATTGTTATAATGCTTTTAACATCAATAGTGATAGTCCAACAATACCGATTGGGAGCACAATGAGTAAAAAAGATGAATATTCTAAACCTTTTTTACTAGAAAGTTTGGCATTTAGTACCCGCCGCTTGCGACCGCTGTAATTGACCCAGTTTTTGAAGTGAATAAAAACCGCTGTCATTATAAAAAGGAGCCAGGCATCAGCCCCTGTCATGAAGACGACTTTCATTTGATCCAAGAACTTATTAAAGAATACGCCAATTAAGGGG
>Ga0209302_10000429_pt1 | contig 25194 bp, 20 predicted proteins | sample ArcOceMetagenome_2_FD_187445 | JGI IMG/M metagenome (GOLD analysis project Ga0209302, IMG submission 187445) | Marine eukaryotic phytoplankton communities from Arctic Ocean - Arctic Ocean ARC135M Metagenome (SPAdes) (version 2) | ecosystem: Environmental > Aquatic > Marine > Oceanic | place... | reverse complement strand
GTCTGGCATTGCATACCTAGGAAAAGCGGACAGTGTTTTAGAGGAGATAAAATGCGCCGAATCGTACATGGGCGTGTTCGGCGCATCGATGTTCCAAATGCCACCCACGCTATGGTTACGTTCAAGAACAACGTAGTTAAGGCCTTGCTCTTTCAGTCGTCTTGCCACCACTAAACCGGCAGGTCCTGCACCGACTACCACGGCATCAAATTTATTATTCATCGCTTTATGCTCCTGTTTATTATTCATCGCTTTATGCTCCTGAGTGCAACAGACTTACACGACTAATAGTTGCACTTTAAAAGATGACTATAAGTCACGTTTAGTGTACTGTCAACGCATGAAAGTCACCATTGAATCACGTAAAGAACCAGGACAAGATCGCAGCCGCGCGACCTTGCAGTCAATCATGCAGGCATCGGCGAAATTGATTGCAAGTAATGGTTTAGATGCAACCTCCATGACTCAGATTGCCAACGTGGCTGGCTTGTCTAAAGCGTCTTTATATAGGTACTTCCCCAATAAGCAGGCGCTACTGTTAGCCCATGCTAAAGGTTCATTCAAAACCCATCGCGAAGAAATGCAGGCGGTAATGCAGCTAGGTGATAATCCTGAACAAATGCTCAGAGATGGCATAGCGCACTATTGCGATGAGCACTGCAACAACCCATTTTTGTTGAATTTACGGGCGGCTATCCATGCGGACCCAGTACTTTCAGAGCTAGATTTAAAAGACAGTCGAGAGAATGCCGCTTTACTTGCTGAGTTTTTAAGGCAGCATTTCCCACAGATTGATATCGCGGTAATTGATACCCGCTCTTTGCTCGCAATGGAGCTAATTGACTCATTGGCAAGGTTGGTTGCGAGAGTACCGGTAACCGAAAAAAACAAATTAATCAGTGAGTTTGTGCGGTTGTTTTTCGCCGATCTAAAACTAATGTGATAGATCCTCTTGGAGAGTCTTTGAGCATAAACTCTCGACCCTATGTGAGAGGTCTGATATTGGTTCGCAAGGTCCCTCTGCCGGTGTTACTGGTGCTTGAAATTAGCGCATTAGCATTGAGTAATTTATACTAAGCGCATGTTCAATCAATTCTCACAACAGCTTAAACAATGGTATCCAAAACGTGACGCTCAAAAATGGGTGTTAGGTACGTTATACAAAATTGAGGGCCCCAGTTATCGCTCGCCGGGTGCCATGATGTTGTTCAACGACCTAGGCGAGCAATTTGGTCTTCTAAGTGGTGGCTGTTTGGAAGCCGATATACAAAAAAAGGCGTCCCAGGTCATGCGCTCGCAGCGTTCAATGACCATTTGTTATGACGCTAGTGATGAAGATGACATGTCTTTCTTAATGGGTATTGGTTGCGGAGGCACTATTTACATTTTGCTGCAGCCTTTAACCGCAGACAATAATTACCTACAACTACCTACTATCTGTACCGCCCTAGAAAGCCGTCAAACCTGTGTGTTCCTGCAAAAAATCACCGACCATGGCGAGGTTGCCGAGGCTAAGGTAGTGGGTCAAGATAGTGATAATTTTAGTGCCATTACTCAACAGTTAGACAGCAAAAAATCACGGCTAATGATGGTAGATGACCATACCTGGCTAGCCACGACTATGAAACCGCCGTTTCACTTATTAATAGTGGGCGGGGGTGTCGATGCAAGGCCTTTGGCTAGCTTAGCGGCTACTTTAGGATGGGAGATAACCCTCTGTGACCCGCGACCGGCCAATGCGCGTCGAGAGCATTTTATGCGCGTGACCACCATTTTGCGGTGCCCACCACTGCAGTTGACTGACGAACCCCTATTTAAGACCTTTGATGCGGCTATTGTCATGACACATAATCTGCAGCTTGATGCCAATGCGGTGGCTGCACTACAAACATCACCTATTAAATATCTGGCGTTATTGGGTCCCATAGTGCGCAGAGGCCAGGTTTTAGAGTTAGCCGATCTGGATAAGAACAACCTATTGGTGCCCATTGCCGGGCCGGCAGGGCTGCGTCTGGGCGGTGAATTACCAGAGGATATTGCGCTGTCTATTTTGGCAGAGTGTCAGGCAGTAATTAATGGCAAAGATGCTAACTCCATAAGTAACCTGTTATGAAAACCGCGGTTTTAATTCTTGCTGCTGGCGCTGCGTCACGGTTTGGATCGCTCAAGCAGCTGGCGCTCATCGACGGAAAACCAATGTTACAACACTGTATTGACACAGCTAATAGTCTTTTTCCTGATGCGGTTTATACTGTATTGGGCAATCAGTCTCAGCAAGTAATTGACGGTATCTCCGGTACTCACGTTATTATTAATCCTCAATGGCAGCGAGGGTTGGGCAGCTCAATTGCTGCGGGTATCGCGTATCTTCAAGACCACTTTGATGCGATTCTCATTTTGCTAGCCGACCAGCCGCGTATAAAGCGGCACCATTTAGAGCAGCTAATAGGCCTGTTTAAGGGAGAGCAAGTGGCTTGCAGTCAATACAACAGCCACCTTGGGGTGCCGGCAATGTTTGCTAAACCCTACTTTACTGCCCTGAGTGAACTGACCGGTGATAGCGGTGGCAAGGTACTTTTAGAAAGTATCTGTCCGGCGCCCAAAAGTCTGGTACTGGGCAATGTGGCAGCTGACATAGATTATCCACAAGATTTGGCCGCGTTCATTCAGCGAATAGAGGATTATCGAACCTAGAGGTCACAGATAACCAAGAATCAGTAAAAAGCGGTTTGACAAACTATCTTTAGCCGATTAATTTAAACCACTAATAATCTATTTCCAACCTACGTTAAGAGAGTCAAAAATGACCGTAATAACTGTCAATGGAACTGAACAAAAACTACAGGTAGATCCTACAACACCACTACTTTGGGTGCTACGCGAGCAGCTTGAGCTCACCGGGACGAAATTCGGTTGTGGCATAGCTCAGTGCGGTGCATGCACCGTGCATGTTAACGGCGTCGCAATACGCTCTTGTATCACGCCGGTTGCAGCAGTCGCTGGACAAAATATTTCTACCATTGAAGGGCTAGCCCCCAGCCCTGATGAGCTTCATCCACTGCAGCAAGCGTGGATTGACGAACAGGTACCCCAATGTGGTTACTGCCAGTCGGGGCAACTTATGTCTGCAGCGGCGCTGTTAGCCAAAAATTCATCGCCCTCAGATGCGGATATTGATGGCGCCATGTCGGGTAATATTTGCCGCTGTGGAATGTACAGCCGCATACGCAAAGCGATTAAAACCGCGGCCGGCGTTCAGCAGTTTGATCCGGCTCTGGTTGATTTTGTGCAGGAGGTGACCAATGGGTAAGTGGACAAGACGTGGTTTTATTAGTGCAGGTGTTATCGCCGGTGGTGGATTAATTGTCGGTGTTGCCATTCGCCCGGGTAATCGTGCAGGTGACTTTGCCAGTTATGCAAAAGGTGATGACGAAACTCTGCTTCACACTTGGGTCAAGCTAGATAGCAATAACGTGGTGACTGCCATTGTCCCGCATTCAGAAATGGGTCAAGGCGTTGGAACAGCATTGGCACAGATGCTGGCGGATGAACTAGACGCCGACTGGAATTTGGTCAAATTTGAAGAAGCCCCTGCCATTAGCGCGTTTGCAAATTACCCCATGGGCAAAGCAATGCTAATGGGCGGTGTAGAAATGCCAGACTTCGTAGTGCCAACCGTAGATGGTGTTCTTATTCGCACCGCTCAGGCGCTTGACCTACAGATTACCGGTGGCAGCCTCAGTGTGCGCACCACAGGAGCCTACGGCATGCGCGTCGCAGGTGCTGCTGTCAAGGAAATGCTGCGTATCGCAGCGGCTCAAGCCTGGCAAGTTCCAGTGGATCAAGTGGTCGCACGTGATAGCCAGATGATTCATGAAGCGACGGGTCGAAGCGAACCCTATTCGACATTTGCGGCAGCGGCTGCAGAGATGACGCCCCCTGCATCACCCACACTAAAAACACCCGATGAGTTTAAGATTATGGGGCGCCATGTGCAACGGCATGACCTGCCCAGTAAAGTCGATGGCACCGCTACCTTTGCCCTCGATGTACGTGTGCCTAATATGCTGTATGCCACAGTCAAGCGCGCACCCACCTTTGGTGGTGGAGTCGATAATATCGATGATACTCTGACCCGTGCCATAAAAGGTGTGGTCGACGTGGTTAGACTTCCTGCGGCTGAGATTAGCGCTTTGATTGGCGGTTTCTCTTCTGTAGAGTCTGTGGCCGTTGTTGCCGAGGGCTACTGGCAGGCAAAACAAGGTTTAGATGCACTCAACATTAAATGGGTCGCCACTGAGAATGACGCAGTGTCTAGCGACGCTATCTTTGCGCAATTTGATCGGGACATTACTGCAGGCATTGACCGTCAAGCCGATATTTCGCAAGGTGATTTGGCGGCCTCTATGTCTAACGCAGCTCAAGTAATAGAAGCCGACTATCAAGTCCCTTTTCTTGCCCATACCTGCATGGAGCCGCTCAATGCCACAGCCGTGGTTAAAGACGGCTTTTGTGAAATTTGGATTGGCTGTCAAAGCCCATTAAGTTTCCGGCAAGCGGTCGCAGATTCTCTGGGTTTTGAAGTTGAAAATGTGACCTTGAATAACTGCTTTATGGGTGGTGGTTTTGGCCGCAAATCTCGACCCGACTACGCGGTTCAGGCCGCACAGTTAGCGGCTAAAGTGGGTCGCCCCGTGCAGCTAATTTGGTCACGTGAAGAGGATGTTCAGCAAGACTTTTACCGACCGGCGGTGCAGAGTCGCTTCCGTGGAGCACTTGATGAGGCAGGCAATCTCACGGCATGGGAAAATACCTATGCGGGAAAAATGGAACCTGTGGAAGCACCTCTCATCCCTTACACCGTTGCTGCTAAAGAGATTGGTCATGTTGCCAGTCCAACGCACGTACCTTTGGGTGCATGGCGCAGTGTCGATCATTCCCAGCATGGTTTTTTTACTGAGTCATTTATTGATGAAGTGGCTGTTGCCGCCGGTCAGGATTCTTATGAGTATCGCGCTGCGCGGCTCCAACATTTACCGCGACAACTCGCTGTTTTAAGAAAAGCCGCCACCGAGGCTCAATGGGATGTACCTCTCGCGCCAGGGCGTGGACGAGGTATTGCACTGCAGGAGTGTTTTGGCTCAATCGTTGCCCAGGTAGTTGAAGTAACGGTGAATAATGGCAATTTATCGGTCGATCGAGTGGTGGCGGTCATTGATGCGGGATACGCTATTTCGCCGGATGGAATGAAGGCACAAATTGAATCAGGTATTATCTACGGTTTGAGCGCAGCGCTTTATGGTGAAATCACCATTAAAGACGGGGCGGTGGCGCAGAGTAATTTCCATGACTACCCATCGGTAAGAATGTCTAAGGCGCCCGCCATTGAGACGCACATTATTAACAGCGGCGAAGTCATGGGTGGAGCAGGTGAGCCAGGTACACCGCCGATTGCCCCGGCACTGGCCAACGCTATTTTTAATGCCACCGGCGAGCGTATACGTCATCTACCGATAAAGAACTCTGCGCTTAAGGTTTAACAGTAGGGGCGGTTAGACTTTAAGATTGCTTGTTCAATTTAGAACGCAGAATGACTCAACAAAATCCGACCTGTCAGGCCATCGAAACGATGGCTTGATGGCTTGATCGGTTGTCGGCTCTTATCTTTAACGCAAATCTCACCCAGCCTCATTGCGGTTGCTCTGTCTGAACATAATCCAGCTAGCAATGATAATGCCAATGCTCACCGTGCCGATAATGAGAGTAGCCAATGCGTTAATGTCGGGTGTAACGCCTAGCTTAATTTTAGAGAAAATCACCATGGGCAGGGTGCTAGCACCTGCGCCTGAGGTAAAGCTGGCGATGACTAAATCATCCAGTGACAACGTAAAGGCCAATAACCACCCAGACAGCATAGAGGGAGCAATCAAAGGTAAGGTTATATCGAAAGCCACTTGCGCGGGTCTGCCGCCAAGGTCCATGGCGGCTTCTTGCAGAGATTGGTCCATGCTAGATAGACGAGATTGTACAACTACTGCCACATAGGCCATTGAAAAGGTAATGTGGGCAATGGTTATGGTACTAGCGCCCCGCGATACTGGCCAGCCAATCAATTCTTGTAGGCTGACAAACATTAATAATAGTGACAACCCAGTTATTACCTCGGGCATAACCAGCGGTGCAGCAATAATGCCGGTAAAAATCAGTCGGCCGCGGTAGCGACCCATTTGCGTTAACGCAAGTCCAGCCATGGTGCCTAAAATGGTCGCAAAGGTGGCGCTGGTGGCGGCAATCTTTAAGCTGAGTAGCGCTGCCTCAATAATTTGCTCATTGTTAAATAACGCGGCGTACCAGCGCAGTGAAAATCCGCCCCAGACTGAGGCAATGGCCGATTGGTTAAAGGAAAATGCAATCAATACCAGTATCGGTATGTACAAAAACGCAAAACCAAAACACAGGGCCGAGAATACAAAGCGTGAGGACTTTTGCATGGTTACTCTTGCTCCTGCTGGCTGCGCTGAAACAGCATGATGGGTATTACCACAATGATCAGTAATAGCGTGGCAACCGCAGAGGCCAGTGGCCAGTCACGATTAACAAAGAATTCATCATACAAGGTTCGACCAATCATCAAGGAGTCTATACCGCCCAGCAGCGCCGGTATGACATATTCGCCAATCGCGGGAATAAATACCAAAAGAGACCCGGCGATAATGCCTGGCATGGACAGAGGCAGCGTCACATCAATAAAGGTTTGCCAAGGTTTGGCGCCGAGGTCCGCGGCGGCATCATGCAGGCTGGTATCCATTTTTTCGAGGGTGGCATAAAGCGGTAAAATCATAAACGGTATGTAGGTATAAACAATGCCTATATATACAGCCATGTCGGTGTAGAGCATTTGCAGTGGTGTGTCTATAAGCCCTATATTCATGAGTAGCGAATTAACAATACCGTTTTTACCCAGCAGTCCCATCCACGCGTAAACGCGCAATAAAAACGAGGTCCAGAAAGGTAGTATCACTAGCATCAGCAAAATGTTGCGCGTAGTGGGTGTGGCTCGCGCGATACCATAGGCCATGGGGTAGCCAATCAATAGACAAATAAAGGTAGAAATAGCGGCAATTTTGATCGACTTGAAATAGCTGACCCAATAAAGGTTGTCTTCGGTCAGGAACCGGTAGTTATCCCAGGTAGCGAGCAGCCAATGGCTTGCGTTAGCGCTAAAGTCTAGCAGTGGTGTAAATGGGGGGAGGGCGACAATAGGTGTGGCAAAACTGATTTTTAGAACAATGGCAAAGGGTGCAAGAAAAAACAAAACCAGCCAAAAATAAGGCACGCCAATCACAAAATTGCGCCACAGCTTATCGCCCAATGGTTGGCGATAAGGCTTAGTTACACTGCGCTTGGAATCACTCATTCAGAGAGCACCACGTTACAGCTAGAGTCCCAAGACAGAAAGACCTCGTCATCCCACTCTAAAACCAGCGCCTCAGAGCGTTGATAATTTTGTGCGCTGACCTGAATAATACGACCAGATTGACTACGTATGCGATACAGACTGCGGTTGCCGTAGTAAGCGAGATCTTCCACTGTCCCCTTAGTAATTGTTAGGTGATCGCCTTCAGGACGCTGTTGGCTAACGATAATTTTTTCAGGCCGCACCGCAATGGTGATTTCGGTACCTGTGGCAAATGCCACGTCACTGTTAGCCTTGAGTTGGGTGCCAGTTTTTTCAAGTTTGGCGCACACCGTGTTGGTCGCTGGGTCTGCACTGACAACGGTAGCGTTAAAAAAGTTAATAGTGCCAAAAAAGTCAGCTACAAAACGATTGTTAGGTGATTCATACACTTGCGTTGGGGTGCCAGTTTGTATAAATCTGCCGGCATCCATGACAGCCAGACGGTCTGACAATGTCATGGCTTCTTCTTGGTCATGGGTGACCACCACAAAGGTAATGCCCAGCTCATATTGTAAATTAATTAACTCAAATTGCGTTTGCTCACGGAGTTTTTTGTCCAGCGCCGCCAAGGGTTCATCCAACAACAGTACCTTGGGTTGTTTAATTAAGGCGCGGGCCAATGCAACCCGTTGACGTTGACCACCAGAGAGGTGGTGAGGTTTTCGCTTGGCTAATTCATCTAGTTGTACAAGGTGGAGCATGTCTTTTACCCGAGTTGCTATCTCAGCTTTAGCGAGTTTGTCTTTTTTTAGCCCATAGCCTATATTTTGCTCTACTGTCATGTGTGGGAATACCGCATAGGACTGAAACATCATGTTGATAGGTCTGTCATAAGCAGGAATATTGGCCATGTCCACGCCATCAATAATGATTTGCCCGGCACTGGGTACCTCAAAGCCGGCAAGCATTCGCAGTAGTGTCGATTTACCGCACCCAGAGCCACCGAGAATGGTAAATAGCTCGCCTTTGTAGATGTCTAAAGTGACATTGTCCACAGCCGTAAAGTCATCAAACTGCTTGCTCAGACCTTTTATCTGAATAAAAGGTGTCGCTTCCGGATCTAGCCATGGTGTTGCTGCAACATAGGACTTTGTTGATCGCTGTGCCTTCATTACGTCTTCTCTGTTCATGGTCATTAAAGTCCGGTTTTAATTTTAGTCCAGGTGCGCGATCGCTTGCGCTCTTCTTTGGGGGCTAGCACTTCTGTGGTTTGCAATCGTTGTAAGGTTTCAGCATCAGGGTAAATGGCAACGTTTGCAGTCAGACTCGGATTTACCAGTGGTGTCGCTGACTTGTTCGCGTTGGCATACCCAATATAGTCGGTGGAGGCGGCAATAACTTCTGGACGCAGCATATAGTTTAAAAACAGGTAGGCATTCTCACGATGGGGCGCATCTTCTGGAATATACATATTATCGAACCACATGCCCCCACCTTCTTTAGGAATAATATAGTCCAAATTAATGTCTATACCGGCCTCTTTGGCTCTGTTGGAGGCCACTGAATAATCACCGGACCAGCTCATGGCAATGCAGACTTCTTCGCTGGGTAAATCTAAGAGCATTTTGGTTGAACTAAAATAAGTAATGTAGGGGCGCACGGCTTTGACCAGCGTTTCCACTTCCTTTAGCTGTTGTAAATCTACAGAGTTGGCGGGGTAACCCAGGTACATCATTGCCATGGGTATGACCGATGTCGGGTCATCTAAAAATGAAATACCACAATCAGTAAACTTGGAAATAATCTCTGGATCAAATATAAGAGCCGAGCTATCCAGAGGCGCGTTGGGCATACGCTCTTTAATGAGATCAACATTATAAGTAATGCCAGTAGTTCCCCAGAAAAAAGGAACGCCCTGCAGGCCATTAGAATATTTTTCATCGGCTCTGCGGATTAAATTGGGGTCTAGGTGGCGCCAGTTGGGGAGCTTGTTAAAATCTACCGGATGGAAAATGCCTACGGTTGCGAGTCGTGCGGTAAAAGACGCTGCATGTACGACAACATCGTAGCCACTGCGGCCAGTCATTAACTTGGTGTCGACGATTTCACTGGAATCGTAAATATCATAGGTGATATCGATACCGAATTCTTGTTCGAAACCGGTGATGGCGTCGGGGTGAATGTAGTCGGCCCAGTTATAAATATTAAGTTTTTGCGGCGTGCCTTGTGCGGCGTCGATAAGGTCTTGCTCGGAGGCGGTACTGATAGATGAAATGGCAATAAGGCTGAGTACCAGCCAGGTCCATTTAGCTAGGTGTCGAGACAAACGATGAAATCGTTGTTGTATCAGCACATTACATTCCTTTTAAACCTCGTTTTTGCAGAGCACGAGCAATCACCATTCGTTGCATTTCACTGCTACCTTCCCAAATACGGTCAACTCGTACCTCTCGATAAAATCGTTCTACGGCATTGTCTCTGCGATAACCCCTGCCACCCCAAATTTGCAGGCAGCGGTCGGCCACCCGATTGGCCATCTCGGTGGAATAGAGCTTAACCATTGAGCAACGCGCATGCAGAGACTTTAGATCATCACCACGATCATGGGCCTCGGCAGCTTCATAAACCATCAGAGTTGCGGCCCAAAGTTCGGTAGCACTGTCAGCTAGACTGAACTGAATGGCTTGTTTTTCGATAAGCTTTTCGCCTTGAATATCTCGTTGTGCCGCCCAAGCCGTGGCTTCTTCAATCATGCGCGTGGCAGCACCGAGCATGCGGGCAGAAATAGTCAGGCGCTCATGGCGAAACCAACTGCGGCTGTAATCCATGCCTGAACCTTCGCCGCCAATACGATCTTTTTCGGCAACAAACACATTGTCAAAACTGTAGGTGGGGTGGTGAGAAGGAAAGGTATGCGAGAACGCTGGATTTTCAATCATGGTCACGCCAGGGGCGGCGATATCAACAAAAAATAAGGCTTCTTCGCCGTTGTCAGTTTTTGCTTGAACAAAAAAGAAGTCCGCCATGTTAGCCGTAGTCACAAACCACTTTTCACCATTGAGCGAGTATCCGCCCTCACAGCTTTTGGCCGTAGCATTAGTGACCTCATAAGAGCCAGACTCGGCTTCAGTGATGGCATAGCATTCGCGCAAACTGCCATCCATGAGTCCACTAAGATAGTTTTCTATTTGGTACTCACTATCAGCACAGGCCTCAAACATCCAGTGCTGGGCTTCGGGGAAACACCAGCACAGCGCGTTGGTGACCCGACCTAGCTGTTCCCATGCGGCAACCTGGTCAACCATACTCATACTTAAGCCGCCGTACTGGGTGGGTGCATCCATCTTTGAAAGACCCAATGCAATCGCTTTGTCTTGCATATTCTTGCTGGCTGATTCAGGAATCACGCCTTCGTTCATTTCAGCTTCTATTTCCCATGGAATTAATTCTGCGTCCACAAACTGACGAACCTTCTCTTGCCAGTCAATGGTGCTTTGCTTGTGTTGAATCTCCATGGTGTATCTCCTGTGCTTAGCGTCCTGCTTGAGTCTTAAAATGATTGGGAAATTGAGTGGCAAGATAATGCATAGCCACGTCCTGCGCCTGCGAGGGATTTAAGCCTTTGGGCGTGACTAACAAATCTAGCCACAAGCCGTCGCACAGCGCGGTATAACAGGTGCATACCAATTCAGGATCGACCTGTTCATAGTCACCTTGTTGTTTGAGCAAGGCAAACAGCTCTGTTAAGTTTTTAGCAATCTCGCCAATGTAGCTAGCGCAAATAGACAGATAAGTGGGACGGGACTTGGTCTCTCCCCAGAATGCAAACCACACCGCTAGCTTGTTGCGATCAGTAATTTTGCGGCTGAAATCAAAATTAATATGTGCGAGAATTTTTTGTTCAGTATCGAGGCTTTGATCATTAAAAATTTTCGTTAACCCGTTAGTATATTCGTCGGAAATATAACGCATTGTTTCGATGAGTAATTTTTCTTTGCTTTGGAAATGCAGATTAACGATGCCTAAACTCAAGCCGGCTTGCTGGGTGACGTCGGCCATGGTGGTGCCAGACAAGCCTTTGTCGGCGATACATTTAATCGTCGCCTCAATAAGCTGCTTGCGCCTAGCTTGTTTGGAAAGCGACCTTGGGGTGCCCGCGAGTTCCGTTTTGAACGCTTCCATTCACCGTCCTCTAAAGAAATATACCCGATTAATGTCGCATTTGAACTGGACAATAACCGGCACTTCTCAAACCATAAACCATTGATTCGCTCTGCGCAACTGAATGAATAACCATTCATTTTCTGTAGACAGGGGATTTAATTTTTGGCATCCTGCTTTCTGAAATTTTGTTTTTAATGCGTCATGTGGCGCTAGCTGATGGTTTGGAGTAGCCTGACACTATGAAAAAATATGATGCGATTGTTATCGGAGCAGGACACAACGGTCTAACCAATGCCGCTTATTTGGCAAAGGCAGGATTGAATGTCTTAGTGTTGGAAAAGAATGCTTACATTGGTGGTGCCACGGTCAGCCGAGAGCTTTACCCCGATTGGAAGTACTCTAACTGTTCATACGTATGTAGTCTGTTGCGGCCTGAAATCATTCGTGATTTAGAGTTGCCGCGTCACGGCTTGCAGGTTGTGCCTTATGGCGGTGGAGTGACCTTTAAACAAAATGGTGACTACTTCGGGAACCATGCTGATCATGAGCGTTTGTTGCGCGAAGTCGCTCGGCACTCTAAGCGTGATGCCAGTGCCTATGAGCGCTATGAAGCTGACGTAATGAAGCAGACGCGCTTGATTCGCCCATTTTTAATGCGTACTCCGCCAGATCCTACATCGCTTAAACCCAGAGATTTGAAAGAACTAGCTGTATTGGCCAAGTCCTTTGGTAGCATGGGTGAAGAAGGCCTTGCCGACACCATGCGCTTCTGGACAATGAGTATTGGTGAGTTCCTTGATGAGTACTTTGAGTCAGATGTCATTAAAGCCCATTTGGCGGGCAGTGGCATTATTGGTACTGCGCTGGGTGTTTACTCCCCAGGCACAGCCTACGTTCTACTACACCACTATATGGGCGATGTTGATGGTTCTGTCGGCGCTTGGGGCTTTGCCCGTGGCGGCATGGGCTCGGTGGCGGCAGCGCTGTCTAAATCATTCTTGTCCTTTGGCGGTACTATCCAGTGTGGCGCTGAGGCAGCTCAAATTATCGTTAAAAATGGTAAGGCTAAGGGTGTTGCTCTGGCTAATGGCGACGAGCTTTACGCCGATATTGTGGTATCCAACCTTGACCCTAAGCGCACATTCTTGAAAATTATGGACGAAGGCGACCTGCCAGCAGATGTGGTCACCAAAGCTAAGAACTTTAAAATTCGAGGCTCATCCGGCAAGCTCAATATTGCGTTGGATGGATTACCCACCTTTACGGGTCTACCGAAAGACAGTCCTCTATGTTTGGGTGAGAAGCACTTCAGTGACTCCTTACCGAGAATGGAGCGCGCTTATGACGACTGGAAAGCAGAAACTTGGTCTAAAGACCCCTATGTGGATATGTTAATCCCCACGCAGATCGATCCAACCATGGCACCTCCAGGCAAGCATATGATGTCGGTGTTTGTGCAGTATGCACCGCCGAAAGTTAATGGTGGAGACTGGACGGCTGAAGATAAGGCGGGCTTTGAAAAGACCGTGCTTGACCAAATTAGTAATTACAGTCCTGATTTCAAAGATTTGATTCTACACTGTGAAACCAGAACGCCAAAAGATATTGAAGATGAGGTAGGCCTCACTGAGGGCAACATCTTTATGGGTGAGTTAACCTTTGATCAATTACTGTTCAATCGTCCATTCCCAGGCTATGCGCAGTATCGTGGGCCGGTAAAAGGAATGTACATGTGTAGCTCTGGAACCCATCCCGGAGGTGGCGTAATGGCCGCACCTGGGGCGAATGCGGCACGAGAAATACTCATGGATCTCAAGTTAACCAATACTGTGCCTGGAGGCTATGACGATGATTAATACTGATAAGAACTATGATGTCATTGTTGTTGGCGGTGGTCACAACGGACTTGTCTGCGCAAACTATCTCGCGAAAGACGGTCGTAAAGTATTAATCGTTGAAGCCAACGACTCACTGGGTGGTGCCTCTGCAACCAGCCCGTTAAATGATGAGTTTTCGGTGTCCTCATGTGCTCATTGGCTGTTTCAATTAAATCCTACCGTAGCCTCAGATATGGGTCTCACCAAGCATGGATTAGAGATTGCTGCGCGCGATCTTAGTACCATCGCGTTGGCTGAAGATGGCAATCATCTGACCATCGATGGCGACAAACTTGAAGGCGCAGGCATATCCGATGAAGACCGCAAAGCCTTCGTTGCCTTTAATAAGCAAATAACGAAGTTTTGTAAGCTACTGGCGGGCGCCTTCAATCGCCGCGCGCCAAAGCTGGTTGAAGGTAATCTGACTGATCGTATTACTGTTGCCAAATTGGGTTTAGGCATGAAAATGCTTGGCAAAGAAGATATGAGTGATCTCATGCGCCTGGCACTGATTAATATTTATGATGTCATGGAAGAAAACTTTGAAAATGATTTGTTAAAAGGCGCAATCAGTCTTGACTCACTGTTAGGTTCTCACATGGGTCCGCGTTCACCAAATACGGTCTATGGCTATATTTATCGCCGCATGGGGACGGTGTTTGGTTTCAATGGTCCGGCAGTGGTTAAAGGTGGTATGGGAGCGGTCGGTAAAGCTATGGCGAATGCTGCCCAAGCGAGCGGTGTTGATATTGAAGTGGGTGCTGCGGTCAGTAAGATTAATATCGATGTGGATCGCACCACTGGCGTTACCCTTGCTGATGGCCGCGTGATAAACGCAGCTTTAGTGGTATCCAATGCTGATCCCAAAACGACCTTTAATAAACTAGTGGGCTTAGGCAATATTGAAACGGGTGTAGCGCGTCGAGTAAAAACTATGCGCATGAAAGGTGATGCTGCCAAGTTACACATCGCTCTGGATAGTTTGCCTAACTTCACCGGATTAACCGAACAGCAGATGGGTCAGCGGTTGGTGATTGCACCGACCATGAACTACATCGAGACCGCGTTCAATGCCTCCAAGTATGGAGAGTATTCAAAGGCGCCGGCCATGGATATCAGTATTCCGTCTATTCATGATGCAACTCTGGCACCACAAGGCAAGCATGTGATGTCGGTGATTGTTCAGTATGCCCCCTATGAGTTAGATGGTGGCTGGAATGACGAGAAAAAGGATGCGTTCAAACAACTAGTGATTGACCGCATTACAGACTTTGCGCCAGACCTAAAAGACAAGATTGTAGCCAGTGAACTATTAACCCCAGTTGATTTAGAAGAGCGCTTCCACATTCATGGCGGCCATTGGCACCATGGTGAGATAAGTCTTGATCAGATTCTAATGATGCGACCATTCCCCGGCACTTCTCAGTACGGTACCTCGGTGGATGGACTCTATTTGTGCGGTGCTGGTAATCACCCAGGTGGCGGTGTTATGGGCTTGGCGGGTCACAATGCGGCGAAAGAAATTATTAAGAGAGGTAAATCAGCATGATGCCACATGATGAAACAATGATTTTGGAGACGCCTTTTCATTCGCGGTGTTTGGCATTATGTGAAATCAATCTTTGGGAGGACTGGAAGGGTTACCGAAGTGCGGCGGCTTATACCAGTGTTGAACAAGAGTATTTTGCGGTGCGCAGTAATACCGGTGTGTTCGACATATCACCCATGATCAAATACCGCTTTACCGGCCCAGATGCCGGCGCCTATTTGAACCGTTTGGTCACCAGAGATATCAGCAAAATAGCCATTGACCGGGTTGCCTATACCGTGTGGTGTGATGACAAAGGTCACGTAATGGACGATGGCACCATCTTCCATCTGGCCGAAAATGACTATCGTCTATGCGCCTATGCACGTTGTCTTGATTGGCTTATGTGGTCTGCAGAAGGTTTTGACGTCACTATTGTTGACGAGACTGCTGAGGTTGCGGCGCTCGCCGTTCAGGGTCCAACGTCCTGTGCTGTATTTAAGGATATGGGTTTTGAAGGTATCGAAAACCTCAAACCCTTTGGCATTACTCGCTATCCGTTTGAGGGCTCTGAAGTCATGATTAGCCGCACCGGTTTTACCGGTGACTTGGGGTATGAAATCTGGATCGAGCCGGCCCTAGCCGAATCTTTTTGGGATGCCTTATTTGACGCGGGTAAGTTGAGAGGCATTCGCCCTATTGGCGGCGCAGCTTTAGATATGTTGCGCACTGAAACGGGCTTTTTGCAGGCTGGCGTTGACTTTATTCCAGCCGAAGAAGCGATTCGTACGGGGCGTTCGCGCTCACCCTTTGAATTGGGATTGGGCTGGTTGGTGTCTTTTGATAAGCCGGTTTTTAATGGCCGAAAAGCCCTGCTCAAAGAGAAAAAAGAGGGCTCTCGCTACGCGTTTGTATACCTAGATGTTGACGGCAATAAGCCTGCAGAACACGCGTTTATTTACGCGGGTAACAAAGAAGTCGGTACGGTAACTACCGCCGCTTGGTGCCCCACCGCGAAAACCAACGTCGCCTTTGCTCAGGTTGATGCCAAATACGGTAAAGTGGGTCAGGAGCTGGTGGCTGAAATATACTATGAGCGTGAGCTAAAATGGACTCGAGTGATGGCTAAGTGTACGGTCATTGAAGGCGCTGTATTTAATCCACCTCGCAAAAGGCAAACCCCCGCACCGGATTTTTAATGAATAATCATCGGCTACAACCGCTTCTAAAACCTGCGTCAATTGCCGTTCTAGGTGCTTCGCAGAAGAACGGTAGTGTCGGTAATGAGGTTATTGTTAACTTACTTCGAGGCGGTTTTGAGGGTTTAATTTACCCGATTAACCCTGGCTATGAGTCCGTCTTAGAGATTACCTGCTATGCCTCTTTGGCAGATTTGCCGGCCCCGCCTGAGATGGTTATTTTTGCTATTAGCGACCGGCGCATTGAAGCGGCCTTAGACGAGGTTATCGCTCTAAACATCCCAGCCTGCACTATTTTTTCAGCGCTTATTTTAGAAAATGACACCACACCAAATTTAAAGCAACGTATCTCGGATAAGGCGCAGTCTGCCGGACTGTTAATGGCGGGCGCTAATGGTATGGGCTTTTACAACGTGCGTGACCGCGTCTTAGCGGGAGGTTTTGATACGCGCGACCATCCTTATCCCGGTAATGTTAGTCTGATTAGCCAGTCGGGTGCCGGTATGTCGGGTATTGTTGACTGTGAGCAGCGGCTGCAATTTAATCTTGCCGTATCCAGTGGTTATGAACTCACGGTTTCAATGGAAGATTATCTAGATTACGTGCTGGATCTGGAAGAAACCAAAGTGGTAGGGCTGTTCCTGGAAACTAGCCGTTATCCGCATAAACTGATTCAAGCCTTTCAAAAAGCCAGTCGGCGCAACATTCCCATCGTGGTGCTCAAGGTGGGGCGCACTGAATTGGCGGCTGAACTTGCAGTGTCTCATTCTGGCGCCCTGGCAGGTAGTGATCAATGTTACAACGCGGTCTTTGATCGCTATGGTGTGCAGCGGGTTGATGATATGGACCAGTTGGCTACAACCCTTATTATGTTTGCACAAACTAGTCAGATTAGCGCGGGTGGTCTGGTTTCTCTGCATGACTCAGGGGGTGAGAGGCAGCTGTTGATTGACCTTGCCGACAAATTACAGGTGCCCTTAACTGAACTTCAAGAATCCACCGTTAGCAGGCTAGCGGGATTACTCGATGCTGGTTTGCCAGCCATCAACCCTCTTGACGGTTGGGGTGCGGGAGGTCCCCATGCTGGTGCTACTATGGCCGACTGCTTTACAGCACTCATGGAAGATTCTGGTGCAGCGATAGGTGCCGTGGTGCATGATCGTGGGCCCAATAGCGAGGTGTATGCGCCTTATCTTAATTACTTAGATCAAGCTCAGGCAGCGTCAGGGAAATCGGTGTTTCTCGTCGCCAATAGGCAGGGTAGTGGCAGTGACAAATTGGCGATAACGTCTACCCACAATGGATTTGCGGTGATTGATGGGGTCAGCCAATTTTTGATCGGAGCGCGCTGCCTTTTAAATTACAGAGATTTTTTGTTGCGTGAGCCGATGAAAATTGGCGACACCAACGACACTAAATGTGATTATTGGCATCAACGTCTGCAATCAGAGACTATGGTATCAGAGACCTTGGCCAGCCAATGCTTGGCTGATCTGGGAATCCCCATGCTGCAAAGTGTTCGGGTGAGTAGTCAAGACAAGCTTATCGCGGCCGCTGCTAGCATTGGGTATCCAGTGGTTCTCAAAACGGCGCAGCCTGGCATAGACCATAAGTCCGATGTCGGAGGGGTGATTTTAAATATTCTCGACGAAACTCATTTAGTGGAGGCTTATGACGATATGGCCAATCGCCTTGGGCCACAGGCAATGGTTGCTCCCATGCTGCAGTTGAGCGGGGTTGAAATGATTTTAGGGGTTAGCCGAGATAGCCAGTTTGGTCCCACAGTGGTGGTTGGCTTTGGTGGTGTTTATGCGGAGGTGCTGGGTGATGTTGCCGTGCTTATGCCGCCATTTAATGCGGCTACGGTAAAACGTGCTTTACAGAAACTGTCTATGGCGGAACTCTTAACAGGTGTTCGCGGCGCCTCAAAAGTTGATGTTGACAGTTACTGTGAGGCAGCAGTCAGATTATCTGAAATTGCAGTGACTTTAATCGATACTGTGGTTGAAGTGGATATCAATCCAATCACCTTAACGGCCGATGGCTGTCTTGGCTTGGATGCATTGATGGTGTTAGCGGGGAAGCATTAAACGGACATAAGCTGGAAAAATGATAATGAATATTGCTACACAGTCAGAGCTACAAGAATTCATCAAACAATACCCAGAGATTAAAATGCTGGAGATTTTAATGCCCGATATGAACGGCATTATTCGCTGCAAGCGAATCCCGGCCAATGAGTTTGTAACTTTTTTTCGTGATGGGGTTAAAGGTCCTGCATCCACCGTGCTACTCAATGTGCGTGGTGAATTTTGTGACGAAGTTGATTTCGCCAATCTTGAGGGCGATCCCGATAAATTGATCTATCCTATTGCCAATACGTTGGCGCCGATCACGTGGTTGAAATCAGATACCGCCCAAGTTCTTGCTACCTTCGCTGAATTGGATGGCAGTCCAGCATTATTTGATAGCCGAAACATACTAATTAAGGCGCTACAACCGCTACAGGCAATGGGTCTAAAGCCGATTGTTGCCACTGAGTTAGAGTTCTATTTGATTAAAAATGGCGACTCTGCGGTACCACAGCCACAGTTAGCCCGGGTGCCTGGCACCAACGTAGAGCAATCTGGTACTCAGTACGCAATGCCCGAGGATCTATGGGATAACGATGATTTTCTGGAAGATGTGCGCAGAGCCTGCGAGGTTCAAAAGGTGCCGATGACCACTGTGCATTCGGAGTTTTCGCCGGGGCAATTTGAAATTAATTTACACCATGTGGATGATCCCATCACTGCCTGTGATCACGCAGTTCTCCTTAAGCGGATTATTAAAGGGGTGGCGCGCCAGCATGATATGGCGGCAACCTTCATGGCCAAACCTTTTGTTGATATACCGGGCAATGGCCTACATATTCACTTCAGTTTGTATGATGGCGATGGTGTCAATGTGTTTGCTGACCCAGAGTCTTCTGAAGTGCCGGCCATTTCCGAGACATTGCGTCATGCTATTGGTGGTTTGGCCGAGACCATGGCAGATTCTATGGCTATTTTTGCACCCAATGCCAATTCTTATCGGCGCTTAATTCCGGGTAATTTTGTGCCCTTGACGCCTAATTGGGGTTATAACCATCGCGATGTAGCGCTGCGCATCCCTGTCTCCGGCGTCAAAGATTGTCGAGTCGAGCACCGAGTTTCTGGCGCTGATGCCAACCCCTATTTGGTGATGGCGGCGTTGGTAGCCGGTGTACATCATGGTATTAGTCAGGGCTGTGATCCGGGTGAAATGGTCCCTGAGGGGCTTGAAATTGAGGAGGAGATCACCTTGCCCAGAATTTGGTCACTCGCCTTGGACGAATTTGATAGTAGCGCGATATTGCCACAATACTTGGGCGAGGATTACTGCAGGCTTTTTGGTACGGTACGCCGTGGCGAGTGTGAGCAGTTTGTTGCGCAGGTATCGAACATAGATTATGACTGGTATCTTCGGGCAATGTAGCGAATTTGAGTAGTCAGTTAAACAATCATTTAACTGACTATATGCTCATTTAAAGAAATATTGTATAGTGAAGCCAAAGGGCAACAATAGACCCTAAAATTAGGTAGATACTATGAAATTTATCGCGACGGATGTCTCCGATACAAAGCGTAAAATGGTTGATATGGCGGCCACTCAGTTGGGTAAGCCGGGTTTTGCTATTGATCCCTATTTCTATCGCTCCCATGTGACCTATCAGGCTGAGCTAGAAAATATTATTTTCAAGAGTTGGCTGTATGCCGGGCATATCAGTCAAGTCGCTAAAAAGGGTGATTTCTTTTTGTTCGATATTGGTGAAGATTCGATCATCATCTGTCGCGACAATAAAGATCAAGTTCGCGCCATGCATAATATCTGCCGTCACCGTGGCGCGCGAGTATGCGAAGAGGCCAGTGGCAATCGCCGCTCCTTTGTCTGCCCCTATCATGGTTGGGGCTATGGCAATGATGGAACCCTAAAAGCTGCTCGTGATATGCACAATGTCGAGGGCTTTAATGTTGAGGACTATTCTCTCAAGCCGGTAAGACTGGTGGTTTTTCAGGGTATGATTTACATTAATTGCGATCCCGATGCAGCCGATTTTTTACAACCCTTATCAAATATAACTGCTCAACTGGGTGCCTATGATCTTGAGAATGCCAAAGTAGCTGAGGCCAAAACCTACCGCATTAATGCCAACTGGAAGCTCTGTTTAGAAAATTATCTAGAGTGCTACCACTGTGCGAGTTCGCATAAACACTATGCCAAATTACACACATTACAAGCCTTGGCGCATAAGGTGAAGCCCATTAATGAAGCCATGTGGGCGCGGGCAGAAGAGGCCACAGGTGTCACAGGCATTGCTAATGAGTACTACGGTTATTACAACGATTCAGCATCCTTTGGCGACTGTTCATATCATAGTCGCTATGCGCTCTACGAGGGGGTTCAGAGCGGCAGTAAAGACGGTAAACCAGTAGCGCCATTAATGGGTCACATGAAGGGCTATGATGGTGGAGCGGGTGATTTTCAGATGGGTCCCTTGACCTTTATGCTCAATTACCCCGATCACTGCGTGTTATATCGTTTTATTCCTCGTAGTCTCACCGAAACCGATATGGAATTGGTCTGGTATGTGAATGGCGATGCAGAGGAAGGGGTTGATTACAACAAAGAGGAACTGACCTGGTTGTGGCATGAAACCAGCTTGGAAGATGAGTTTATTATCTTGCGCAATAGCGAAGGGGTGAACTCACACTTTTTTGAACCAGGTCCCTACCACCCAGAACATGAAGCCACCTGTTACGAATTTATTACCTGGTACTTAAAGGCGCTATCACAGGTAAAAGTAAGCTAGATTACAAAAGGATTTGAAAATGTTTTTAAAAGCCACCACAGAGACCAAAGAGCACGCGCCATCGTATTATGCGGCCTCTGCTAACTGGCAGACAGATTACCCACAACTTGAGGGCGACCTTAATGTTGATGTGGTCGTGGTGGGTGCAGGTTTTAGTGGCGTTGCTACTGCCGTTGAACTTTGTGAACGCGGTTACAAGGTGGCGTTAGTCGAATCTAATCGCATCGGCTGGGGCGCCACAGGGCGTAATGGTGGCCAAATCATTGGTGGTTATGGCAGTGATCCTAGCGCCTTTCGCTCAAGCATTGGCAGCGAAGGTGTCCGTATCGTTGAAGATATGGGCAGTGAATGTGTAGAGATTATTAAAGATCGGATTGAAAAGTATAATATTGATTGCGATCTTAAATGGGGCTATTGCGAAGTTGGTTTAAAAAAGCGCCATCTAAAAAGCTACCGTGAATGGGCTGACGAAGAGCCAGCCATTCAATTGCTCGATCAAAATGAAATAAGACAGTACGTTAATTCTGATTTATACCTAGGTGGTTACTACCGCGAAGATTGGGGTCATATTCAACCGCTCAACCTATGCATTGGTGAAGCAAAAGTTGCCGAATCCATGGGCGCCAAGATTTTTGAACAGACCCAGATTACCCGCATTACTTATGGTGAAAACCCTGCGGTACACACTGACAAGGGCTCCATTAAAGCCAATCATGTCATTCTCTGTGGCAATGCTTATATGGGAAATTTGGTCCCTTATTTAGATGCGCGAGTTCTGCCTGCCACCAGCTGTATTATTGCTACCGAACCGCTGTCTGATGAGCAATTACAACAGACTATGGTGCGTGATGTTGCTGTGTGTGATTCTAGAACAGCATTAGATTACTACCGGCTCTCGGCAGACAAACGTCTACTCTTTGGTGGTTTATCAAACTACTCAGGACTAGAGCCTGCTAATGCTCAAGGTATCATGCAGGCCAAGATGGCCAAGGTATTTCCTAGTCTAAAGAATGCCCGCATTGACTACAGTTGGTCCGGAAGAATGGGCATCAGTGTTCGGCGCATGCCGCAAATTGGCCGTATCAAAGACAGCAACGTACTCTATATCAGCGGTTACTCGGGTCACGGAGTGGCACCCACGCACATGACCGGGCGCATCCTGGCTGAGGCCGTGGATGGTGACACTCACCGTTTTGATATCATGAATAAGATGTTCCACTTACCCTGGCCGGGCGGGAAGTTACTGCGACGGCCCGCGATGGCGGTGGGTATGATGTGGTACAAAATGCTCGACGCACTCTAGGGATAAACATGAGCAGAGAGGTGCTGATTTTCTTACACATGGACGATAAGGATCCTGGCTACATTGCCGATCATCTCCAGAAAAATAATATTCCCTATCGTGTTGTTCGTGGTTATGCCGGTGATCCTATTCCTCCGTTAGATGACAGCATGGCTGGCTTGGTTTTCATGGGCGGCGTAATGAGTGCCAATGATGATATTTCCTGGATTAACCAAGAAATTGAACTCATTCGTGCGGCTCTGGATAACCATATTCCGCTGTTAGGCCATTGTTTAGGCGGGCAGTTAATCAGTATTGCGCTGGGTGCATCGGTCACCGCTAACCCCGTAGGTGAGGTCGGTTGGCATCGCTGTACCAAACAGGTTAACCCGCAAGCATCCAAGTGGCTTGAGGGTATTGATGATCGGTTTATGATGTTTCACTGGCATTTCGAGACATTTAGTTTGCCGGAAAAGGCACAGCTTTTGTTTTCCTCCGACTACTGCCACAATCAAGCCTACAGCTATGGTGATAATGTGTTGGCGATACAGGGCCATGTTGAGATGACAGAGCCATTACTCACCGATTGGATTACCCAGTGGCGTGATGACTTACAGGCTACAACACCAAGCACTCAGAGCTATCAGCAAATAAAAGACCCTCTAGCGATAAATGTAGCGGCTTTAAATCAGGTTGCAGAAAGACTTTATCAGCGATGGACGGCGACGATTACCCTTTGAATTAACCAGGTAAATACTGTGAAAAGTAAAGGTTATAGAGAAAAGTACAACAGGCACCTGTTACACCCCTGGGGTGATCTTTCTGCGCTGGGTGAGGATGATACAAGCTCAGTAATTGTTAGAGGTGAGGGTGTCTATATCTATGATGCTGAGGGCAATCGGTTATTGGATGGCCCTGCCGGCATGTGGTGTATGCAGACTGGCTATGGCCGCCGCGAAATTGCCGATGCGGTTGCCGAACAAATCATGAACCTTAGTTATGCCACGACTTTCACTGTCATTAATAATCGTGAAGTCGAACTGGCTGAACGTATTGCCGCAAAAACCCCGGGTGATCTTAATCGTATTTATTTCACCACCGGTGGTTCCACAGCAGTAGACTCTGCGCTGAGACTTTGCCAATTAGCTAGCAACATAACCGGTCAGCCTAACCGTAAACATATACTCACTCGAGAAAAAGCCTACCATGGCAGCACTTACTTGTCGGCGTCTATTACTGGTAAAGAGCGCGATAAAACCGCAATGGATGTAAAACGCGATGGTATTCATTTTCTCTCCGCCCCCTGCCATTTTTACCATCCTGAATTTGCTGCTGAGTCAGAATTCTGCGATTTTTTGGTAGATGAGTTAGAACAAAAAATACTTGAGCTTGGTCCAGAAAATGTCATGTGCTTTATTGCCGAGCCTATTCTTGCCAGTGGCGGTGTGATTGTGCCACCAGCGGATTATAACTATCGATGCTGGCAGATAGTTAAAAAGTACAACATTATTTATATTGCCGATGAGGTGGTGACCGCGTTTGGTCGGCTTGGCCACTGGTTTGCCTCTGAAGAGGTGTTTGGTATCGTGCCAGACATCATTATCTTCGCCAAAGGCGTCACCTCTGGTTATATTCCCATGGGTGGTTACGCAGTATCTGAGTCATTACTGGAAACTTTCAGTGGTCATAATGCAGATGGCTGTCTTTATTCTAATGGTTATACCTGGGGCGGAAGTCCAGTTGCCTGTGCCGCTGCGCTAGCCAGTTGGGACATCATAGAAAATGAAAATTTATTAGAGAATGTTCACCAGGTTGGTCCCTATTTTCAGGAACAACTAGGTAATCTAATGGACATTCCGTTGGTTGGCAATGTTCGTGGTGAAGGGCTCATGGCCGCTGTTGAAATGACCATAGACGGTCATAATGAGGAAGATTTGCTGGCCAAAGACTACGCTATCGGCGATATGGTCGACCAGCACTGTCAGCAGTTGGGGTTGTTGGTGCGGCCATTCATTAATATTTGTATTATTTCACCACCACTGATTATTACTAAACAACAGGTTGATGAGCTGGTCTGGACACTTCGTCGGGGGTTAGAACTGACCTTAAACGATCTGCGAGAGCAGGGCATTTGGACCGACTAACTAAAACACGCAATTACGCGCCACGGGGTAGTACATGTCTAATAAAGAGATTTTTGATAGTTTTTCAATGTTTGCGAACACCTTTAGTTACATGGGCGTGCCCATCTCTAGAGATGTTGAAGCGGCTGACCTAGTTATCATGGGTATTCCCTATGATCTTGCTACCACCGGTAGGGCAGGTACTCGCCATGGACCTCAGGCTGTGCGCCGGGCATCAGCAAATTTACGTTGGGAAGAAAAGCGCTGGCCGTGGACCTTTAATGCCTTTGATAAACTCAATGTTATTGACTACGGTGATGTGGAATTTGCGCCGGGCGATTCTGCTGAAGCAGTAGAGACGATTATTAAGCATGTGGGCAATGTTCATAAGCACGGCAAAAAGACCCTGTGTTTTGGTGGCGACCACTTTGTGACCTTACCGCAACTTAGAGCGGTGCACCAAACTCATGGCACCGTGGCACTGGTTCAGTTCGATGCGCATACGGACACCTATGAGGAGAGCGCTGAGTACGATCATGGTGGTATGTTCTATACCGCTCCTAAAGAAAATTTAATTGATCCAGCCCATTCAATTCAGATAGGTATTCGCACCGAGTATTCATCAGACGCAGACATTAAGGTTATCGATGCGGCGGCTGCCAATGACATGGCCTGCGATGATATCGTTGCGGCAATTAAACAACGTGTTGGTGCCATGCCTATCTACTTAACCTTTGATATTGACTGTCTGG
>Ga0209302_10000428_pt1 | contig 25202 bp, 25 predicted proteins | sample ArcOceMetagenome_2_FD_187445 | JGI IMG/M metagenome (GOLD analysis project Ga0209302, IMG submission 187445) | Marine eukaryotic phytoplankton communities from Arctic Ocean - Arctic Ocean ARC135M Metagenome (SPAdes) (version 2) | ecosystem: Environmental > Aquatic > Marine > Oceanic | place... | reverse complement strand
CGGATGTAAATCTTTGGTGATTTGATGTTTTACTGATGCAAAGGCGGGGTACGAGGCGCAGACTTTTTTTTGGGGTCCAGCGCTAGAGCCGCACAGGCAGTCAAATGTGTATGGTGGATTGTCATTTTTAGGGAAAGGCATTGGTTGAGACTCAGTTCGAGGTAAAAGTCAACAGATCTGGAAGTCTGGTGGAGAGCATTCGGAGTCGAGTTAATTGGGAGGGACGACCTCCGTGTCGTCCGCATTGCCTAATTGCACTGCGGTCCGCACGGAGGCGGACCCTCCCTGGTGTTATAAGGAAGAGTCCCCTGGTGTTATGCGGAAGAGTCCCCTGGTGGCAGTTTTTAAGAGTTGTTGCGCGCTTAATGTTGCAGATCAGGTTTTGGGGTTATCTATTCGACTGTATCAATGAATAAGAAGCAAAGCAGTAAAGGTGATCGATTTAAAGGCCCAAGTAAGTGGTGCGGCTATGTTTTTGCGCGTGGATTGGCTGGCCTGATTCAACAGTTGCCGCTGCCCGTGGCTTTTCGACTCGGTCGTGGGGTCGGTTGGCTTTGCTGGAAGTTAATGAAGCGCCGCCGAGTGATCGTGCGCAAGAACCTGAAGGTTGTGAATGCTTGGATGGTTGAACGCGGAAAGGTTGAATGTGGGAGGGTTGAATTACTCGATGCGCAAGTCCGCGAGCTCTTTCAGCGCAGCGGCGCCAATCTGTTTGCGGGATTTCCGCTTTCGCGCCTTCGGCCGGAGCAGATGGAGCAGCATTTGGAAGTGTGTGGCATGGAGCATGCGCGCGAAGCGTTGGCGCAGGGAACGGGTGTCATTATATTGCTGGCGCACATGGGGCCGTGGGAGGTGCTGGCTCATCTGCCACATTTGGCTTCGGATCATGGCGTGCATGCGCCGTTTGGCGCGATGTATCGTCCGTTGAATAATACCTATCTTGATAATTGGGTGCGCGAGCAGCGTGCTGCGCGAAATACCCGGCTCTTTAGTCGTCGGGACGGCTTCCATAAACCCGTCGATTTTTTACGTGCCGGTGGTATGCTGGGTATTTTGGCAGATCAAAAAATGCGCGAAGGAGAGTTAGTGTCTTTCTTTGGTGTGGAAGTCGCGAGCACGCCGATCCCCGGGCTGTTTCATCGCCGCTCCGGTGCGCCGATGCTGGCGCTCTCAATTGAAGCAGTGGGAGTTGCCCGGTGGAAGTTGACGGTCGATTCAGTCGATCTTTCTGGGCTTTCTGAAAAGCCAAGCCGTGGAGCACTGTCTCTAGTCTGTAATCAAGCATTGGAGCAGGCGTTGAGTCGAAGCCCCTGCGATGGATTTTGGTTGAGTAGGCGATTTTAATTCAAGGTGTAAGTTGTTCTCCCGCGTCTCGTAAGAAGAGTCATTCCTTGCCTCGTGCAGTCAAATGGTCGTAATTGCGATTTAATAGCTCTTTTAGTTGCATTAGTGACATTGAACTTCTTGATTGTAACTTGTAATTACCTGAACATGTCATTCTTTTTTATACTTAAATGAAAGCAGTTATCCTCGCTGGGGGCCTCGGCACCCGACTCTCTGAAGAAACTCATCTCAAGCCGAAGCCGATGGTTGAAATTGGCGGGCTTCCAATTCTTTGGCATATCATGAAGACTTATTCGGCACATGGTATTCATGAGTTTATCATCTGTGCGGGGTATCGGAGTTATGTGATTAAGGAGTATTTCGCAAATTACTTCCTCCACATGTCGGATGTCACTTTTGACATGGAACATAATACCATGGAGGTACATAAAAAGCGTACCGAACCTTGGAAGGTGACAATTGTGGATACCGGTGAGGAGACCATGACCGGCGGTCGTTTGAAGCGGGTCAAAAAGTATATCGGTAATGAGACCTTTTGCTTTACCTATGGAGATGGCGTCGGGGATGTAGATATTACCAAAACGATTGAGCTACACAGGCAAGCTCAGCGCAAAGCCTCGCTCACTGCGGTGCAACCACCAGGTCGCTACGGTGCTCTGGGGACCGATGGGGATCTTATCACGCAGTTTCAGGAAAAACCAGAAGGTGACGGCGCTTGGATTAATGGAGGATTTTTTGTTTTGGAACCCTCAGTGATCGACTATGTTTTGGATGACGCCATGCCTTGGGAGGCGCATCCTTTGGAAACTTTGGCAGCAGAGAAGCAGCTCTCCGTTTACAAACATCGAGGCTTCTGGCGCCCGATGGATACGCTGCGTGATAAGCTACAACTCGAAGCGATGTGGGATGCGGGTAAAGCACCTTGGAAAGTTTGGTAAATATAAACCGCATGAACTTCGACCAAACTTTCAAGAATCGGCGCGTCCTCGTCACTGGAGATACTGGCTTCAAGGGTGCTTGGCTCTGTGAGTGGTTGCTTGCAGAAGGAGCCGAAGTGCACGGCATTGGCCTAGAACCAAATACGAAGCCATCGCTTTTTGAGCAGCTGAATCTGGCAGAGCACATTCAGCATACCGATTTGGATATTCGCGATGCAGCTGCCTTACGTGACTATATCCACGGCCTGCGCCCGGAAATCGTCTTCCATCTGGCCGCTCAACCACTGGTGCGCCTTTCTTACCAGCAACCTGCGGAAACTTATGCCACCAACGTCATGGGCACCGTCCACCTCCTTGACGCTATCCGCACCCTCAATGCTCCGGGGGCGGGCATTCACTTTCCTGTAGCCGTTGTCTGCGTGACTACTGACAAGTGCTACGAAAATAAGGAATGGCTGCACGGTTATCGAGAGGAGGATCCGCTCGGAGGTCATGACCCATATAGCGCCAGCAAAGGAGCCTGTGAAATCGCCATTCAGTCCTACCGCAAATCTTTTTTCACTGAGCCCGCGGAGTGTGGCATAGCACTCGCTTCGGCGCGCGCGGGCAACGTGATCGGCGGGGGCGATTGGGCGCAGGACCGGATCGTGCCTGACTGTATCAGCGCTTTGCGTGATGGCAAAATGATTCCCGTCCGCAACAAAACGGCCACTCGCCCATGGCAGCATGTGCTCGAGCCACTCGGCGGCTACCTTTTACTCGCAGCTGAGCTTTGGCGCGGTCTCGCAGGCTTACCCCGCCTACAAGCTAATTTCCCATACACAGAGCTCTGCAGTGCCTTCAATTTTGGTCCAAACCTGCAATCAAACCGACCTGTCGGCGCACTTGTCGGAGAAGTGCTTAAGCACTGGTCTGGCGATTGGTGCGATCAATCGGATCCTCACGCGCCCCATGAGGCCTCACTGCTCAATTTGGCTACCGACAAGGCGCATCACATGCTCGGATGGTCACCACGCTGGGATTTTGAGCAGACCATCGAAAAGACTATCGGCTGGTATCGCTTGGTTGAAGCCGATTCCGAGCAAGCCGCTATATTGACTAGTCAGCAAATTGAACAGTATAATTCTTGATCACCCAACTCTTTTGGAAAACATTCAAGGAAAGGTATACTACTTTAATGCTTTAACCTTTTCTTAAAAGGTTTATCCACTCACCTTTATTATCATGATAACAGCCATCAAAGAAGGAGACCATTTGAGGATTCTCTCAACGACCGAAGAGATTCCCGATAACACTACGCTGCGCTTGGCATTAGCTGCCGACGATGAGTGGAGCCGTGCTGAATTGGAAACAGAGTTTCGCAGTGACGAAGACTGGGGCAACGCGCTCGATAACCTAGTCGTGAAAGATAATGCTTAGCTCAGGCTTACAAATTGGTGACCTAGTGTGCCTGCGTTGGCCCTACACAGACATGGAGCGTGGCAAAAGTCGTCCAGCTTTAGTCCTTTCGATCCCTAATCAGCTAGGTGGTTGCGAACTCGCAATGATCACTAAAAATACTGAATCAGCGGCTTCGGTCGCGATTCAGCCAGAGCACTATTTTTCAGAGCACAAACTGCCGCTCCCTTCTGCGGTCCGAACTGACCGGCGTATGTTGGTTTCTACAGATGTTTTACAGCAATTGAGCGTCTCGTTGCGCCCTGATTTTGTCGGAAAAGTAAAGAAGGCGATCATTCTCAACCAGACTCGAGATTATTCATCTCAGACCCATACTCAAAATCGCCCGGGCAACGACCCCCTACGCAAACCATATTCCGAAGGCGAAACCATTCCTTACGCTGGGCGGGTTTTCACCGAAGACGAAGTTGAAGCCGCTGTGTCTTCCACACTAGATTTTTGGCTGACTCTTGGACCCGAAGGGGCTGCGATGGAAAAAGAACTCGCTGATTTTATGGGGGTGAAACACTGCTTGCTAGTTAATTCAGGATCGTCTGCCAACCTGGTCGCATTCTCCGCACTCACAAGCCATAAACTTCCCGAGCATAAGCGCATCCGCAAGGGCGACGAGGTCATCACGGTGGCGGCGGGATTTCCAACCACTGTCGCCCCAATTATCCAATGCGGAGCGGTGCCGGTGTTCATCGATGCGAAAGTTCAGACGGGCAATGCTGATTGCTCCCTCCTTGATGCTGCATTCTCTCCTGGGAAAACCAAAGCTGTCATGATGGCACACGCTTTGGGAAACCCTTTCGAGCTCGCTACGGTTCTTGAGTTCTGCCAACGCAACGACCTCTGGCTGATCGAGGATAATTGCGACGCGCTTGGCTGCACCTACACACTGCCACTGGAAAAGGCAAAATCTCTCGGCCTTGACCATCTGATCAAAATCGCAAACAAAGGTGAGCATCCACTTATTCAAATTAAAGCAGAAAAGCGCGAAGAAAACGGAGGACACGCTGGCAATGATGCAGCTGCGGACGCTTCGGAGCTTTTCCTGACTGCGCCGACTGGGTCCTTTGGCGACCTGTCCACTCAATCGTTCTACCCTCCACACCATCTGACAATGGGGGAGGGCGGCTCCGTCAACATCATCCGCCGAGCCTCATTGAAAACCTATGCCGAATCCTTTCGCGACTGGGGTCGGGATTGCTGGTGCGCTTCCGGAGTCGATAACACCTGCGGCAAACGCTTCCAGTGGCAGCTTGGAGAACTGCCGGAGGGCTACGATCACAAATACATCTACAGCCATTTAGGCTATAACGTAAAACCACTTGATATTCAGGCCGCAATTGGTCGCGTCCAGATACGTCGCCTCCCAGAATTTATCCAAGCGCGCAAAGAGAATTGGGAGACTCTCCGCAGCGGACTTTATGGCTTGGAGGAGTATCTGGAATTTGCTCTTCCCACCCATGCCACCTCATGGATTCCGCCTCAGGAAAGATCCAATCAAAACGAAGCTTTCTCGTGGGACGATTCAGGCTGCAGCACTGATTGCTCATGGTTCGGCTTTAAAATCACAGTCAAGGAAAGTGCCCCTTTCTCGCGGACCGAACTTGTCAAATATCTCGACGAAAAAAAGATTGGCAACCGCATGCTCTTCGGTGGCAACCTCGTCCGCCAACCCGCTTTCGTCCGCTTGCGCAATGATGACCCCGCCGCCATGCGCGTCTCCGGCCATCTCCCTTCCGCAGATCGTATTATGAAACAGACTTTTTTCCTTGGAACTTACCCTGGTCTCAGCTCACATCAATTGAGTTACATGATTCAAACTATTCGAGCCTTCACCGAGCGATATTAATCTAAAAACGCGGAAGTGTTGGGTTCGTGAGTTAAATGCTTACACCTACCTGCACGAATGATTTGCAGAAATATGAAAAAAATTAAGGCCTCAGATTTTATCGCCGATGAATTACACCGCCAAGGTGTGAAGGTGATCTTTGAAATGATAGGAGGAATGATTACTCACATCATTGATTCTGTGCATCAAAAAGGCCAGATTAAGATCGTAAGTGTGCACCACGAACAGGCTGCTGGTTTTTCGGCTGAAGCGGTGGGTCGGATGAGTGGTGTGCCTGGGGTTGCCTTAGCAACGAGCGGTCCAGGAGCGACAAATTTGGTGACAGCGATTGGCAGTTGTTATTTTGATTCGGTGCCGACCGTCTTTATCACTGGCCAAGTAAATACGACAGAGCTCTCTTCCGGGCGCGCGTTGCGGCAGCAAGGGTTTCAAGAGACAGATATCGTATCTGTTGTTAAACCAATCACGAAAGCTGCGTGGCAGTTGGAGACAGCTGCGGATCTACCACGTATGATGCGTGCCGCATTCAAATTAGCTCGAGAGGGGCGCTGTGGACCAGTGCTTTTGGATTTACCGATGGATCTGCAGCGGGTTGAAATCGAAGTCGAAGAGCTAGTTGAGGACACCGCGAGCTTGTCGCTGGATCCTCAAGTTTCAGCTTTTGCTTCTGAAGTTGCCAAGGCGATGACCGAAGCGGAGCGTCCTTTGATTATCGCGGGAGGTGGCATCCGCTCCGCGAATGTTTATGAGGCGTTCGTGCAAGTGATCGGTGAGATGCAAGTTCCCGTCGCATTGTCGCTTTTAGGAGTCGATCTCTTGCCCTATACGCACCCGCTTCGGGTCGGAATGATCGGCACATATGGTAATCGCTGGGCCAATCAAGTCATGATGGAAAGTGATGCCATTTTAGTGATCGGAAGTCGATTGGATGTGCGTCAGACTGGTGCAGACACCGAGCTATTTAAAGGCGCGCGCCCCATTTATCATATCGACTGCGATCCTGAGCAGTTGAACAATAGAGTCGTGGGCTGTCACTCTTGCCTGGCGGAGCTATCTGATTTTCTACCTCAACTTTCGATTGCGTATCAAAATAAAGAGGCTGCGTCGCATCAGACTTGGATGGAGCGTATTGATGAACTCAGGGCAAAGTGGCCGGACATGAGTGAGCTCGATGGCTGCAAGGGAATTAACCCGAACAGTTTTATGCATAGCTTAAGCCGCAGTTCATCGCAAGCTTCGGCTTTGGTTGCTGACGTGGGGAAAAACCAAATGTGGGCCGCCCAGTCGGTCGAAATACAACCTGACCAGCGCTTGTTATTCTCTGGGGGTATGGGCTCCATGGGCTTTGCTTTGCCCGCTGCAATTGGAGCGGTGTTCGCCTCACAGAAGCCAGTCGTGTGCATTACGGGGGATGGCGGCCTGCAGTGTAATATTCAGGAGCTGGAGACGATTTCCTTCCACCGATTACCGGTAAAGATTGTTGTGTTTAATAATTTGAGTCTAGGTATGGTCGGGCAATTTCAAGAGGACTATTTTGAAGCGCGCATGCAATCGACTGTGTGGGGGTATAGTGCTCCAAATTTTGAGCGACTCGGTCAGGCATATGGTATCGATGCGATGACTATCTCTGCGACTGAGCAGATCGAAGAAGGAATCAAATGGCTCTGGAGTGATTCGGCGGCACCTGCGCTACTCACTGTAATGATTGACTTGGATACCAAGGTTTTTCCAAAAGCAGCTTATGGGCGCCCGATCAATGATATGGATCCGCGCGTAGAATGATATGTTGCCCCTAGCTATTCGATCCGAACTCGCGGGTAAGCGCATATTTATGACCGGGGCCACTGGCTTATTTGGTCGGTGGATATTATCTGAGCTAGCAGAAGTTGATCTAGAACTGGTTCTGCTGACGCGAGATCCTGATGCGTTTACAGAATCGTTTCCGATTATTCGAAAGATGCAGGTAGCCTTTGTTACCGGAGATGTACGCAGTTTTGATTTTCCGATAGGTCATTTCGATTTCATTGTTCATGCGGCGACGCCAGTAGTGTCGGATCGATTAAGTGACTCTGAGCTGTCGACGGTCATCCTGAAGGGTACTCAGAGAGTTTTGGACTTCGCTACGCAATCTGGCTGTCATCGACTACTCTATGTCAGCTCGGGCGCGGTATATGGCCAGCAACCGAAAGATGTTGAACGCGTCGCAGAGACGTCCCCCTGTAAGCCTACAAGCTCCTATGGTAGGGCTAAGCTGGACGCTGAAGCAATATGCCTACGCAGTCAGGTTGATTGTGTGATTGCTCGCTGCTTTGCCTTTGTCGGGCCAAGTATACCATTGGATGCGCATTTTGCTATCGGCAACTTTATCGGTAACTGTCTGAGAAATGAATCGATCGACATTAAGGGTGATGGAACCCCTTTGCGCTCCTACATGTATGCCTCCGATTTGGTTGAATGGCTACTGGCGATTTTACTTCGTGGTCATACGAGCGAAGTCTATAACGTTGGCTCTGAAGTTGCCATAAGTATCGCAGAGTTAGCTCACAAGGTTCGTACTATCTTAGCGACTGATGATTCGATCGAGATACGAAGCGCTTTCAGCAGCGGACAGAATATTCAACGCTATGTGCCGAGTCATCAAAAAGCAGTTGAATCGCTGGGTCTTGAAATGAAGGTTGATTTAGAGTGTGCGATACGGAATACAGTCGAGAGTTGGCGTAGCCTGAATTCCTGAGTGATTTGGCTGCTATCATAGCGCTTGTTGTCATTAGCTCAATCGCTCGCATTGTCCACGGAGACTGTCTTTATGCTGAAATGCTTACGCATGTAGCGCTGCGAATAAGCATCTATGTAACGTTGAATTGGCCTAGGGGCGAATCTTCCGAGCTTCCAGGTTCTTTTGGTGGCTGCGCCTATGCTAAAGGCGTCATCCAAATACTTTGCAAAGGAGACACCTTTTAAAATGCGTCGCTTAAAGCCGGATTTTAAACGGCGGCGACTCATTACACAAAAGCAGATACCTGAGAACTTAGATAGCGAGTCACCGAGTATATCCCGAAAGAATTTTTCACGGTTTAACCAAACCGTATGTGGAGGCTGTGTCTGAATGTGATGAGTGTCCTGTGCGTCATGTCGTCCGGTATAAACGTAATTTCCTGTGAGAATGATGGCTGACCCGGTGCCGACTGCTTCGATCATAATCGGGCGATCTCCCCATTTGCCGAACTGTAGCTTGAGGGCTTCGAAATCTAAGGATTTCAGCGAGGCTGTGTCATACATAGCGCTACAAAATGCTATTTTGTTACGAACATAGAGAGCCGTTGAGAAATTCAATTTGTCCAGTTTTAGCACCGCGTGTCCGGTGGCATCAGAATAGTCAGGCTCTGACTTTGCGGGAATTGTTGTCGCATTCGTAACGACCAGATTAATATCCTGATTTGCTTTAAGGTATCGATAGGCTGTCTCTACATATTCAGGGTGTAGCTGGTCGTCGTCATGAAAGATCATCACGTATTTTTTCGAGCACAAATTCTGGCAGCGCTTTATATTCCCCAAGCCTCCCACGTTTTCTTCAGCGCTTACAAGATGCAGATTCGGCTCTTTAAAAGAAGCGACGACTTCGGGCCTCTGGTAAGCGCGAAGGCCATCGTGCCATACACTCGCATTTGCAAGATGAGATGGTTGCTTGTGGACGCGATAGAACCTTAAGGATTATGAAGGATCTGGGAATCGCTGGAGTGCAGAAGAAGAGCTTCAAACCTCAAGGCACCGACAGTTCTCATGGGCTGGGCTTTACCCCAAACTTGTTGAAGATCAAAGGGGTTCCTTCTGCGTGCGATCAAGTATGGGTCTGTGATATCACTTATCTGATGACTGAAAATGGCTGGCATTATTTAGCCACAGTGATGGATCTGTGTAGTCGCCGGATCGTCGACTGGGAGATCTCGCTGAGCAATGACGCAGATCTGGTCTGCAAGGCGCTCTATGAGGCCGTGCGCACGCGCAGCGGGTTCATTCCAAAGGGACTGATTCTTCACGGTGATCGAGGTAGCACGTATGCCAGTGGAAAGCACCGTAAAGATCTGGCTAAGTTTGGTATCAAGCAAAGCATGAGTGCCAAAGGTAATTGCTACGACAACGCAGCTCAAGAGTCCTTCTATGGACGCTACAAAACGTCATCGGTTGGCAAATACGTCTTTGCTGATTTAGAGGAAGTCAGAGGCAACGCGTTTGAGTATATTGAGTGCTACTACAATACATACAGAAAGCACTCGTCCCTGGGCTACAAAACACCCATGCAAATCGAAGAAAAAAGATTTCCTCCTAGGGGGAAGGAGTTAGGGCATGCAGTCTTGCATTCCCATCACGAAACTAATAACAACTAAGCAATAATCAGTGACTATGCATCGGTAACAGTAACCTGCTGCCGAGCATAGAAACTACTACAAACTAACATTCATAGAGAATCACCTGTCCATCAGGTTCAGTGCACTTCAATTAGAGGTGATTTCACGCACATATAATACACAATGAAGAAAATAGAACGATTGGCTAAACAGTGGTTACGAGAACGTAATGTTTATTTCGGGAAAAAGATAAAAGACTCAGAGTTGGTCGATTTCTTGAGTCGTGTTAGGCCATATACTTCAGAACATAAATTAATTCGGATTGGTGATGATGGAGATGGAGGATATTTACTACCCGATGACTTTGATGGTATCTCCAACTGTTTTTCCCCAGGTGTATCGATCGAAGTTCATTTCGAGAAAGACCTAGCAAACCGCGGTATAAAATCATTTTTGGCAGATCATTCAGTCGATTCACTGCCCATAGAAAACCCATTGTTTGATTTTGAAAAAAAGTTTTTGGGAATGGATAACGACTCCACCTATATGACTTTGGAAAACTGGATTAAAACCAAGGTTGGAGATGACCCTTCTGACATGATTTTAGAAATGGACATCGAAGGGGCTGAATATGAGGTCATTTTCGATACTTCGTCTGAAACCCTAAATCGATTTCGCATCATCGTCATTGAATTCCATAATCTGGACGCCCTGTTAGATAAATACGGATATCGACTGATCAATTCAGCATTTCGAAAAATCCAGAAAGATTTCGAAATCGTTCACATCCATCCCAACAGCCAATCTCGGCGAGTGAATTACAAAGGTTATGTGATACCAAGCGAGATGGAGTTTACGTTCTTACGTAAGGATAGAATCAATCGCCGCGAATTCACTAACACCTTCCCCCACAAATTGGATTCCAATAATATGTCATCAGATTCGGAATTCTCGCTACCACGCTGCTGGTATTCCGATTCATTAAATCTAAGCTAATAGGAATCATCGGAATTCAGAACTAACCATATGAAAGTAGGTTTCTACAGTGAGATGCAGTCGTTGATGATGAATCAGATCTTCCAAGATCCGAACACATTGTCGGGTGCTGGCGACGATCTACTGCTTCCATTTGTAAGACTGAAGGAAGCGGGCAATCAACATCGGATCGAGTTCGCAACTGTAGATACCATGCCGATGGATTCTTTTGACGCTTATTTGTTTTGTGAGATGCCTGCTGCAACGAACTCAACATTACAGGAGGCGAAGAGTTCCGGTAAGCCTTGCTATCTGATTGTTTGTGAAAACCATTTTTTATGTAAACCGAATGGGGAATTTGAGAGATACAAAGACTTCGATAAAGTTTTCACTTACAATGATGAAGTAGTTGATGGCGATCAGGTAGTTAAACTGAACTACGCTTTTGCTCTTCCCAAATCAATTTCCGAGGCGAAGGAAAAAAAGGAGAAGCTCGCAGTGATGATCTGCAGCAATCATAAGCGAGATGTAAAACATCTGGTCTATGCCACACGGCGAGAGAGCATCAATTGGTTTCAAGACAATCATCCCGAAGCCTTTGACCTCTATGGATTGGGCTGGGGAAAGGGCGCCTTCGCATTTCAGACTAAGCCACAATTACAAAGGACTTTGAGGCGCTTTGGGTTGCTTCGCCTGTTTCCTAGAAAAAAATATTCATCTTGGCGCGGAAAGGTCGCCCGCAAGCGGGACGTTTTGGGGAAATATCGTTTTGGATTTTGTTACGAAAACACTGCGGAAATTTCCGGCTACATCACTGAAAAGATTTTTGACGTCATGATGGCTGGTACGGTTCCCGTTTACCTGGGGCCAGAAAATGCGAGCACGCATATACCGCAAGAATGCTTTATTGATCGATCGAAGTTTCCTGATCATGCATCGCTATACTCATATCTGTCGGAAATGACCGAAACTCGATACAACCAATACTTGGAAGCCATTCATGGTTTCCTGTCTAGCGAGCGCTCATATGAATTTTCAATCGATTGTTTTGTTGATCGTATTCTCAGCACCCTAATTGGAGGAAGGAGCTAATTGGTATGGAAAAAATAAGCACCTCAGATCTACAGGTCTACCTTCCGACTTATAACAGGCCGGAACTATTGCGTAAAACCATCCACTCTGTATTAGCGCAGACCGTCCCAGTGGAACATATTTGCGTTCTGGACAATGGCGGGTTTACTAAAACCCGTGAGATGTTATCTGAGTTTGAAGAACATGGGATCGAATACCGCGACACCCGAGAGTTTGAAAATTGGGGAAACCTCTTAGCCTCACAGAAGTATTTGCAGCGGGAATTTGTTCTTTTACTACACGATGATGATCTCATCCACCCAGAGTATCTGAAAATAGCGTTAAGAGTTTTAGCTTCAGATTCTGATATCAATCTCTTGACGGGTCATGCTGAGCCTTGGGATATCACACAGACTCCAGTCAACTTGCCAAAATTGAGTGCTAGCGGGCACATATTTTCTCCACGCGAGTATTCAACGTATGTTTATAACGCGAGTCACCCTTCCTATTCTCTGGCGATATACCGTCGTTCTTTTTACAAGAAGATTGATCTGTTGAGCAACTTCGAGAAATATGGAAAATGGGGTGATGTTCCTATGATGTTGGAAACCATACAGTCTGGTAAAGCCGCAGTTTTGACCGATGCGTGTGGTTGGATGGGGGTTCATGCAGGCCAAGATACAAACGATGAATCCAACAGGCCTAAGTATCAGGCATGGATTAATCGCGAAGCGAACTTTTATCGTTTCATGGGCGATGATCCGTTCACCCTGTCAGGCCTCAGTTTTTGTATCATGAACTATCGCCATATGCGATCAGGCTATAAGCGAAGGGTTCGTCAGGAAGTTTCCTTTAAGCAATTTCTTGCTGAGGCAAGAACAGCGTCTGCTCTTACCAAGCGCGGAGAATGGGCTAGGCTGCTATCTTTTCGTTTTATCCAGAAGTGGCTGGAGCGCTACATGAAGAGACATTATCGTAAAGTAACAAGGTCTCTCTTGTAAGACTTTCACTTCTTTTTAGATGCTTTTTTGAGCAAGTGCAGCATTTGCTGAAAGGGGCGGAATGCCATGTCAAAATAGCGCTTTTCATATTTCACCCCCCACCTGCTTCTGTTTCTTCTGAACGCCATCGCAAGAGGCTGATCTAAGATATTAGAAAGAAATCCCACATAGGTGTCATCCGACCACTCCTCGGGTTCCCTGCTGTCGATAAACCATGGTTGGCCGAGCATTTCTAAATAGGTATCATCGTCCTGGTCGATCTGACGAACGTGATCAACTAGTGCATCCGTGTTTTCAAAATCGTGGCAATTGATGAATGCCTTAGGGTTCAACTGTTCGCTGACCGTAGAATCGCCCCAATAGATTGGGACGGCATTTGACTGTGCGGCTTGAGCGAATTTCTCAGTGAGGTAGCCCGGACTGGAGTCGTTCTCAATCGCGAGTATGAATTTGTAAGTGGATTGGAAGGCGATTTTGTCTTTTACGGGGCCACCAACATTGTTGCGCCACTTCCCTCCAGAGGCTATTGGTTTATACGCGGACAGCGCGTCGAAAATTTCAATTCTCTCCCCGGCGCTGTTTTTGGTGTTCGACATGACGTAGGCGCAGAATCCGGTTTTGCTGCGGACAACATCATCCGGATTAGGTCTGGGGGCGCAGAGCGCCGCGTAAGCCTCGGGGAACAGCTTTAGCAAAGGCAGGCGGCGATAGCGGTCTCCAAATTGGAGAGGATCAAACCCCAGCGCATAATCGCTGATGTTGAAGTCTGGCGAGATGTTTTCACCAGTCACGAAAACGCGTATACCTGTGTATTTGAGGATGTCATAGCCAAAGCATGAGTGAAATACATAGTCTGCATTGCGGTCTTTAGTGTATTGAATTGAGTAATGCGGGGCGATGAAAGCTAGCACTGCCTCAACGAATTCGGTGTCTTTACCCGCGTCGACGATAGCAATACGTTTTGTTGGCTTCGAGTTCATTGGTTCGAGGTCTCCTATTTAGTGCTGCTTGAGTTGAGGTGCTCCCAAGGGGCGATCGATTTTTCATTGAAAATTGTATCGATCATGAACGCTGTCACCTTTTTCGCCGAGAAGTAATCGTGGCTGATTTGCCAGCCTCTCTCTGCGGTCTCTTTCCATCGGTTCGAGTCGAGGCAGTGATCCATTTTTTCAATGAGTTCCGAAACGTCCGAGTATTCCATGATCGCATTGCTGCCGTAAAGCTCGTGTAGGTCGGCGTCGGCACGAGTGCAATTGAGTAAGCCATTTCCCATGATTGATACGATACGGTCAGAACTATACCACTTCATTGGCTCGGGGAGGCGCGTTAGGTTAAGCGCGGCTTTGCTTTGGCTTAATATTTGATCTTTCGCATGCCCGAAAATTGAAGGTCTGCCTAGTGATCCGAAGATTCCAATTGTATGTTTTTTTCCTAGTTTGCTTTCGATCTCAAGTAGCATTTCGCGACGCTCAGGATCTTTGCGATCTGATCCGATGAATACTAAATCGTATTGATGCGAATGAGAATCGAAGGATCGATAAGACTCAACGGCGGGATGGGTCGGATTCGGTACAAAGCTTGCGCGACAACCGTTCTTATTGAATGAGGCTAAGTGTGTGCCTGCCGTGGTGGCAAAGAAATTATCAAGAACGTCAAGTCGCTCGTAGATGAATTTAAAAGAGTTGAGCCTTTCCGAGTAGAACCAGTCACAAAACCATTGCGCGACTTTGATTTCCGGATTTGTGCGTTTTATCTTTTCAATGGTGACTCGATCGACTGTCTGAGAGTGGCCCAATAGAAGAATGGCGGGGCGTATTTTTTGGCAGGTTTCAACCAGCGCATTGTTTGCTTTTTTAGCGCCAGCGCGTTTGTTGTTTCTCCATGAATTCTGGCGGGCGATATCATGAAAAGGAAACGGATATGCATAGTGCCCATTTTCAATGAGACCGAGGTGAATTTTTGCATCCATCGTGTCATATTTATCTCCATTTCTATTGTAATGAAAATTGCAGACATGGACGATTCTCAGAGCTGAATCATGAATCATTATTTTTGTATTGTTAAATAAGTATTGGACTACTTGTAATACCAGTCTGTTAGAATCTTTTGAGCCCTGGATGTAAAGGTGTGATCGTTTAAGACACGATTGCGGCCGGCTTCCCTCATTTTTAACATTCGCTGGGGATCTCTGGAAAGTAATTCAACTTTGTTTTTTAAGTCTTTTAGTGAAGAATAGCTCAGGATCTCAGTGTCGGGATCAAAGCAAGTCACTAAATCTTCCGCATCAGATGGATAAGTCACGATGGCACCACAGAGGGGAGCTTCAAATGCGCGAAGATTTAAGCCATGAATCGTGTTGGACGCTTGTAGCGGGTTGAACACGGCGTAGTGGGATCGGTACAGTTCGGCTTGTTCCTTATCGTTGATTTTTCGATTGTTTTTAGGATTTCCGAGACCCGATGTATTAGGTCCATAAACATCAATTTCTCCTCCGATTTCCCGATAGTCATTAATTTCTTTGCGTCGTGATTCAGTGCAATTCCCCACAAACACGAGCTTAGGTTTTAGCTTATCCAGGTCAGGTTGTTTGTATCTGAAGCGCTCTGGACTTGCTGCTAGTGGAAGGTATGCGATTTTTGCGTCTGTTCCCTTGTAGGCTGTTTTCAAGGGTTCTTTAGACGATGAATCAAAGAAGTAAAATCCGTTGAGGTTTGGTTTTTGCGTCTTGGGGAGTTCCCCTAGACGATCACATATCCAGCCGATAATCGGAGTGCCTGTAGGTAAGGTTTCTCTCCAGAGATTGTTCGCCTGTTCCGACAAGCCAGCCTTATTCAAGACAATGACTAAATTGGGACTGAATTTTTGAAGCTCCTTCTTAATGCGTTTGCAAATGGTTTTGTTCTCAAGTTGCTTTTGTTTTGTAAACACTTGTTCTAGCTGCTCGATTAGTGAGCTTGATTGTAAGTTGTGCGTTTGTACGGTTGCATCAAGTAACTGGAACCCCCTGGCTAGGTCTTGTAGCCAGTTGTGAGTACTCTTCAGCTTTCCTATGATAGAAATCCGTGGTTGTTCTGTTTTAGGCGTGATCACTGACTAATTTATGTTATCGGATTTGAAATTAATAATTACTTATAATCGTGCGCAGTCGCATGTGTGCTTTGTCAAAGCCGATACGGATGGCTGGAATAATCTGCTGACGTAGAGCATGTTTTCCACGAATTTGAATGTTTGGCAGAATGCGAGCGCTCGGATTGTGTCGATCTTCAATAATCTTTGAGACGACAGCGAAAGTATTATATTCTTCGAGCACGAGACGACGGGCTTCTTTGATTGAGTCGATGCGTTTATCGTATTCTCCATCTTCAATCGCCTTGCGGATAATGTTGAGGCTTCCTTCGAAATCGTGGAGATTGATCGGAATGAAGCTGTCTTTTGGGAAATATTGATCTGCGTTTGGCGCACCATGGTAAAAAGGCAAGGTCATGCCGAGGAAGGCATCAGACAGTTTTTCTGTCCACCAGTGGTCGCATTCGTGATTTTCGATAGCAACATGGTATTTATAGGAATCCAGTGAGGCGGCCTTATCGGGTATTTCTTTAAAACCTTCTCCAAAACGGTCAAGTTCTGGTATTTCGGAACAGAGTTTTTCGGTGAATGCCAGTCGTTTAAAGTGCAGCGTGTGCTTTTGCGCTTTTGCTGAGCACATGGTGGCAATGGTCTTTGATTTTTCTATTGGAGGATTATTGACAATGAAATTGTAGTTTTTGAGTCCGATATTATTATTTCGTGTTGTATCTCCATAATACCAACGAAGTGCGGGCTGAGAGTGGATCTTGCCTTTATGTCGGATCGCCCAGTCTTCTTGACCAGTGAGAACATTCGAAAATTGTTTTAGAAACACACTACTGTAAGTGGTCACCGAAGAAGGCTCGCGAGTAATAAAGAGGCTGTGCTCAAAAGGACAGGCTAGTTCTTCAACGGCGGATCTTGGATTAGAACCAATTTTGGCGGGTAGATCGTTTTCGGCGACAAACCAGTCGTAGTTCGGCTCAGTGGGGTCGAAGATGAAGTGGCACCGACCCCATACCGGATTACGATCCGGGAACTGGCGTATCCATTGGATAGGATCAGTTGAGAATTGACCCCTGTTGACAAATTTGACTCGGATGAGTGGCAGCTCAGACATGCTAATTATAAATAAGGCTCCAGTTGAGCTAGGCCATCTTCTATCCTGATGTTATCGTAATAGTTGTCGATTATATCCGTGCATTGTGGCAGCTGTCCATCGGGGTAGTAAGTCTTGTCATAAAGCGCCGTGACCCATTTTTGCGCAGGAAGACTGATGGGAGATGTTGAGCCGAAAAGGCCGATTGTAGGCGTTTTCTCCACGGCCGATATGTGCATTGCGGCTGAATCGGTCGAAACGGTAAGGAAGGCTCCTTTCAAAATGTGCTTTAGCTCTGGCAGGCTCGTTTTGCCTGCGAGGACTTCCGTATCAAAGGGAATCTGGTCGCTGATCGAGCGGATATAATCGATTTCTTCGCGGGAACCTGTTAGCTTGAAGGGGAGACCAAACCGAGCATTGAGCTGGGTGGCAAACTCTTCCCACTTCCATGCAGGTAGCCGTTTTGCTGACCACTTTGCGCTGGAGCCAGTATTGAGCACGATATATCCACGAGGTTTTGGCTGATAGATTAATCTAGCCGTGGCAGCAGCGTGCAGTTCTTTGACGAAGAGGGAGTAGGGAGGTGTTCTATTGGTATCGAAGCCATTGTGTTGTTTGGTCTGACTAATCAACGTAGCCGTTCTACAAATGAAGCGGCAACGATCATTGCCTTGCAGGTCAATCAGGTCTGTGAAATGCCGATCACGAATTCGTTTAACTAAACGAAAGATGTTTAGAGGGTTTTTATTTGGTAATACGATAAAGTCAGGAAATTCATCCTCGTAAAATGCCTTTCCGATCGGAGAGGTTATAATACAGGGGGCCGGATCCATTTCTCTCAATAGCGGCAGGGTGGCTGCAATGTCTCCGAGAGCACTGAACTTCATCACGGCGATCTTTTGAGAACTGACATTCATAGCAGGTGAATTATGCATTGAATAGCTCTTCGCGTGTGATTGGTGTCGTGCCCAAATGACTGACTACAATGCCGGCAGCCTTATTGGCGAGGAATGTGGCCTTTTCGAGTGGTAGGCCGCTTGCGATGCTGGCTGTTAGGACAGCTACGACAGTATCTCCGGCACCGGACACATCGAAGACTTCTTGCGCGGCGGTCGGGATTCGACCGATCATTTTGCCGTGCTCGCCTAGCAGCATACCGTCGGCTCCCAGTGTGATTACGAGTTTTTCGGGATTGTAAGCCTTGAAAATGGCTTTGCAGACCACTTCATCATCTATGTCGTCATTGGCATCGTAGCCTGCCATTTGAAGTGCCTCACTGCGATTCGGAGTCATTAAACTCATGCCTGAGAGGTTTAGTTTGCGGCGCGGTTTGGGATCGACCACCAGCATAGGCGCTTTAGAGGAACCAGCAACCATCTTGTGGATGCCTTCGATTAATTCATTGGTGATGACTCCCTTTGCGTAGTCGGAAAAGAGCACGGCGTCGGCATTTAAGATTAGTGAAATGAATTCTTGATTCTCTAGTAAATGATGAAGTGCGTATGCCGCGGGTTTGGCTTCGCGGTCGATGCGGCAGACTTGTTGCCTTTGAGCGACGACGCGGGTCTTTACGATCGTAGTCGCCTCGGTCTTTTGCCCCAAATGAGAGAGTTGTATCTGTCGTTCTGCGAGCACTTGCTTGAGTCGCGTGGATTCCTGGTCTTCGGAGTAGCTGCCGATTAAGGTTACTGGAGTTCCTAGACTGACTAAATTATTTGCCACATTGGCTGCGCCACCTGGGACGTAGCTATCTTTGGATACTGAGACCACCGGGACTGGCGCCTCCGGGGAAATGCGGGTGGAGTCACCAATAATATAGTGGTCCAACATAATGTCCCCGAGGATGACAATCTTGAGATTCGCAAACTTCGCAGCAAGCGCTTGATTTTCGGATAGTATGGGCATGTTTGCTGTGCGGGTTACTGCATCCAATTTTCGTTTTCTACAAGTTCGAGCCATGCGTGCAAAATGAAGGTGTGCAGTTCTTGAATCCGGGCCGTGTTCTCACTCGGCACGATAATGCAATGATCGGCAATGTGCTTGATTTTCCCGCCGTCCTTACCGCTGAGTAAAATAGTGGTTAGGCCTTTGGCATTTGCCGTTTCGAAGGCTTTTGCAATATTCTCAGAATTACCGCTAGTGGAGAAGCCCACAAGAATGTCGTTCTCTTTGCCCAAGGCTTTGATTTGGCGAGAAAAAATGGCATCAAAGCCGTAATCGTTACCGATACAGGTGAGAACCGAGGTATCGGTGTTTAAGGAGACTGCGGGGAGAGGGCGTCGATCATTACGATAGCGCCCAACGAGTTCTTCGCAGAGATGCATTGAGTCGGTCGCGCTGCCTCCGTTGCCACAGGCGAAAATAGTCTGTTCTTTTTTCAGGCGCTCAACGATGAGTTGTCCGATGTTTTCGACTGTCGACAGCTGAGAACTAAAGGCGTCAATACAGGCTTTTAGTTCTTCATAGTCCTTTTTGATGAAACTCATAATTGATTTAAGTAAATGCTTATATTGAACCTGCCCGATTGATTTTTTCGATCATAGAGGTCGTGCTAAAGCCTTTAAGAAATGGCAGGAAATGTATCGAAGTCCCGTTTGCTTCAAAAGCGGCACGTTCGCCCGGATGGAGCGTTTCGAGAGTGTAGTCGCCAGCTTTAGTATAGATATCGGGTTGAAGTTGCTCAATTTCGTTGATCATACGAGTTTGATTAAAGACAACCACTCGATCGACGCAACTGAGTCCAGCGAGGCAATACGCTCGCTCAAGTTCGGGCTCGATTGGACGATGGGGCCCCTTGAGCGCCTGAACACTATCGTCGCCATTAAGCATAATCCAAAGTTCATCTCCGAGCTTTCGAGATGCTTGTAAATAGGAAATATGACCGACGTGGAGCAGATCAAAGCAACCATTTGTCATGACCATCGTTACTCCCAATTCGCGCAGACGCTTACGCTCGGCGACAGCCTCATCGAGTGTTAGCAGTTTGATGTTTAGGAGATCCATGTGGTGAAGGTGAAGCTTCGGTAGCTCGATTATGATGCCGAGATCGATTTCTTCAGTTCTCTTGGCCTAGGTGTTTACCAGTTACTAGGTATTGTTGCACATAGTCTTTGACTGCGTTTTGCAATGTGTAGCAATCTATATTGTAGCCTGTTGAGTAAAGTTTCTCGGTATTGGCGCAGGTATAATACTGATATTTGCCCTTTAATTGTTCAGGCATTTCGATGTAGCGGATATTGGCTGGTCGATCTAGGGCAGCAAAGATTGCCTCTGCTAGTGTATTCCAAGTGTTTGCTTGCCCGCTGCCGAGGTTGAAGAGGCCATTTACTTTAGGCGTATTGGCTAAGTGAATCGTCATTGCTACTGCGTCTTTCACGTAGAGAAAATCACGCATTTGGTTCCCATCGGTATAGTTGGGGTGGTAGCTTTTAAAGAGCGCGATCTCGCCATGGGTTAGAATCTGTTCGTAGGACTTGGCAACTAGGCTGCGCATGTCTCCTTTGTGCCATTCATTAGGCCCGAATACGTTGTAATATTTAAGGCCTACTATCTTGTCCAGCCATCCCATTCGTTGTGCATAGCAGTCAAACATGTGCTTGGAGTAACCATACATGTTGAGCGGGCAAAGGCTATGGAGATCTTCAAGCGTGTCATCCATGCCCTTGCTTCCGTCGCCATAAGTTGCGGCACTTGATGCGTAAACGAAGCGGATGCCTTTTTTTATTGCGATGGCAGCCAGCGTTTTGGTGTATTCGTAATTGTTTCGAATTAGATAGCTGGCATCTTTCTCGGTCGTCGCAGAGCAGGCGCCAAGATGGAAAATGGTGTCGAATTTATCGAAGTAACCTGGGTCTTCTGCGGCGAAACTTATAAGTGAATCAGCTTCGATGTAGTCTGCGTAACGTAGCGGGATAAGGTTTTTGAATTTCTCGTCCTGCCCCAGAATGTCAGAGGCGACGATGTCGGTCAAACCGGATTGATTGAGCGCGTGAATCAATGCGCTGCCGATGAAGCCAGCTGCTCCAGTTACTAATGTATATTTTGCTTCACTCATTGTATCGATTTCGGACCAAAGAATGTTTTAATAGATAGGTGGGCGTATCGGCTGACAATTAAAATTTGATCAATTCTAGGATTTCAGAAACGCAGTCGGTGAAATCTTTTTTAAATCGGTAAGAACCTAAAATGGTCTGATTAAAATGAGCTGCTTGAAGCTCTGGTTTGCCTGAAGCGACTGCCCACGCCTTGGCTCCTGCATTCCAAGCGGTTTGGAGGTCAACCATTGTGTCCCCAATAATATGAAATTGGTCAGTGGTTTGGCCGGTATGCCTTGCGGCTTCATTGATGAAGCGAGCAGATGGTTTGCGGTATCCAGTGGTCGTTTCGGGCGCTTCGGGCGCAATGCACCAACCTGCTATTGAGGTTGTTCTGATTTCTAAGAGCTCGAATAGGCGTGTTTGGCAAGCGTGTACTTCTTCAATACTGAAGTAGCCACGTCCTACTCCTGATTGATTTGTAAAGATGAAGAATGGTATGCCTGCTTTGAGAATAGCATGAATGCTCTCTTTCACGCCTACAATTAGTCGTATTTGGCTTGGGTCGCTGACATAGTCGACGTGCTCGATTAAGGTGCCATCCCGATCCGCAACAATCGCATAAGGTGCTGAGCTTTGATCAAAGCTTGGGTTTAACCAGAAATTTTCCATTTAAAACGACTCGTGGATGTGTGCAGAATCTAGCTAATGAACCTTTATTGATGCCTTCCGCGATGGGGTTTGTGGCTCGGAGCATAAGCGCTTGTTGGCTTTGCTGACTGCCACTATTTCAATCTACGCCTTGTAATAAAGTTTTGGGTGATTCTGTATGCAGTTTCTGGTGTCCACGATCGGGCATTGGAATCCGGAGAAGTCATATGCGTGGTAGTCGGCGTGGTTAGTGGCCAGTAGGATCAGGTCGTAGTTATCTTCAATTGGGCTGGAGGTGCGTCCAGCTAGGTGCGGATGCTCGCGGGTGGGGCGGATGACTGGTATATGAGGGTCATTGTAAGTAACTTCGGCGCCGAGTGCTTCGAGCTTTTCGATCAGTACGTAGGTGGGGGATTCGCGATCGTCATCGACGTTCGGCTTATAGGCGAGACCGAGGATGAGCACTTTAGAGCCACGAACTGATTTCATCTGGTCATTCAGAGCACGGGTACAGACTTCGACGACATACTGGGGCATGGCGGTGTTGATTTCGCCGGCGAGTTCGATGAAGCGTGTGTGTTGGTCAAACTCGCGTGCTTTCCATGTTAGGTAAAACGGATCGATCGGGATACAGTGTCCGCCTAGCCCGGGGCCGGGGTAGAAGGGCATAAAACCGAAGGGCTTCGTTTTGGCAGCTGCGATCACCTCCCAGATGTCGATGTCCATGGCGCCGTAGATTACCTTGAGCTCATTCACGAGGGCGATGTTGACGGAGCGGAAGATGTTCTCAAGTAGCTTGGCGGCCTCGGCGACTTTACAGCTTTCAACTGGCACGATAGTGTGGATCGCATGGCTGTAGATGGCGATGGCTTTTTCGCGACACGCCGGGGTGAGACCGCCGACGAGTTTTGGGATGCGTTCGACTTTACTTTCCGGGTTGCTCGGGTCTTCGCGCTCTGGCGAATAGGCCAGATGGAAATCGACGCCGGCGGTCTTGCCTGAGCCTTGCTCGATGGCGCTTCGCAGTTCGTTCTCGGTGGTGCCCGGGTAGGTGGTGGACTCCAGGCAGACCACCGTGCCGTCTTTCAAATGAGGGGCGATGGAGGCTCCGGTTTCGAGGACGTAGGACAGGTCTGGCTCGCGGTATTGGTTCAATGGCGTCGGCACGCAGAGGATGACGGCGTCGCAACTAGTCAGGCGGGAAAAGTCAGCTGTGGCGGAGAATCTGCCGTTGGCGTAGAGTTCTGTAATCCGTGCCGTTTCAATGTGGCCGATGTAGGATTCTCCCTTTTCGAGCGTTTCAATCTTTCGGGTATCCACATCGACGCCAATGACTGTTAATCCGGCATTCGCAAACTGTATCGCCAGTGGGAGGCCGACATAGCCGAGACCAATGATTGCGATGGTCTGAGGGTTTGCTTGGGCGGGGGATGAGTTGTTCTCCATGTGCAGGGAGTGTGGATCGCGCCGATTTGTTGCCAAGCCTAATGTTTATTTATGCTGAGAAGTCGGCTCGTGCCTGCGTGGTATCAATTCTCCGATTGCATCAATTACATGTATGCCTGAAGGGTGCTTTCTAGCATGCTTTGAAGGGTGAAGGGGGTTTCTTTACTAGGCGTTGGAGCTAGATCACTTGCCGCCCATTGATTGATGAGGCGGATGATTGACTTGGTGTCGCCCATCTCGACCTTGCCCTCTGGAAATAGCTCATTTAGGATTTCGCCAACACCGCCGTGCTGATAGCCGATCACGGGGATGCTCAGGGAGAGTGCCTCTAGTGTGGTCCGGCCAAAGGACTCGGGCTGCTGAGTGAGAGAAAAAACGATACTAGAAATAGATAGTATTTCTTTCAGATCGGAGCGGTGCCCGGTAAAAGTGATGTGTGCGTCGAGGCCCAACTCTGTGACTTTTGCTTTCACTTCATCCAAGTAGTCCTGCTTCTTCGGGTCGGCGCCACCGGCGATGATTCCATGCACCCCATGGTCTTTCAACGCTGCGATCACTTGGAGGAAATCGGTGTGCCCTTTCAGTCGAGTGATACGACCCGGCAGAGTGAGAAGCTTCTTCGCCTTCGTTTCGGGATGTTTCGCATACCAATTTCCCTGCCATTCGCTAGACGGCTTGAATTTTGGATGATATTCGCAGGGATCGATACCACGATGAATAAGGATGATTTTTTCGATCGGCACATCAGGGTAGTTGTCGCAAATATACGCTTTCACGCTGTTGGAGACGCAGATTACGCGCTCGCCACATGTCATGATTTTAGAATACCGATTCACGGAATTGAAACCGTGCACAGTCGTCACGAGGCGCGGTCGGGTGGTCGGGTCCATCTTGCGCCATGCCAGGTAGGCCAGCCATGCGGGCAGGCGAGAGCGCAGGTGCAGGATGTCGGGTTTTTCGTCTTCGAATAATTTGCGCAGCACTTTGACCTGCTTGAGCGAACTGAGGCGTTTTTGGTGAACCGGCAGCGTAATGTGGCGGCTGCCTTCAGTCTCTAGTTGCTCGACGAGGCGTCCGCCGTTGGAAATGACGAGCGATTCATGGCCTTGATCAACCAGATATTTGCCGACTTCCAGCGTGCCGCGTTCGACGCCGCCAGCGTTGAGTTCGGGGAGTATTTGAATGACTTTCATGGGATGCAGGCTAGGACTCGTTTTTTTAATCACGGATTTCGCGAATGGGCCCGGATATTTTGATGGCTGGGGCAAGATCTAGCTACCATATGCGTTCAACGGAATAGGCATCGAACTTTTCATCCTTTGAAATGATGGTTAGATTTCTTCGGGTGGCTTGGGCGATGAGCATTCGGTCAAAGGGGTCTTTGTGATATTGCGGAAGATGCGATACCTGCAAGCAGTCTTTTGCTTCAATATCAAGGCGTTCAAAGCCGAGACGGGTGAGCTCGCTGGGAATCTGTTGCTCCCATCCCAAGCTGAGTTCGAAATCTGGTCGACGGAGTCCTAACTTGATTCCGATTTCCCAAAGAGTCACTACGCTGAAGTGGCCTTTTTCTGCTGATTCGTAGCTTTGTGCCGCGCGCTTTGAGAGACGCGGATCACTGGATAGCGCCCAAAGAACCGTATGCGTGTCGAGTAAATAAGCCATTGCTAATCACGCGAGTGTTTCTTCCCAATCGTCGAAACTTTCGTTGAAATCGTCGGGCATCCGCTTGAGAAGGCTGGGCAGTGAGCCAATTTTACGCGAGGTTCCGGTTTGCTGAATGGCTTGTAAGCGCACTACGGGCTTCCCCCTACGCGCAATAATGACCTCCTCGCCGGCAAGCGCATCTTCAACCAGTGACGACAGTTGCGTCTTCGCTGTGTGCATATTTGCAATCTTCATGATATTAGCTAAGTCTACATAGTCTAGTCTG
>Ga0209302_10000427_pt1 | contig 25203 bp, 5 predicted proteins | sample ArcOceMetagenome_2_FD_187445 | JGI IMG/M metagenome (GOLD analysis project Ga0209302, IMG submission 187445) | Marine eukaryotic phytoplankton communities from Arctic Ocean - Arctic Ocean ARC135M Metagenome (SPAdes) (version 2) | ecosystem: Environmental > Aquatic > Marine > Oceanic | place... | reverse complement strand
GGGGGTGGCGGTGGGGGTGGCGGTACCCGTGGGGGTGGCGGTGGGGGTGGCGGTACCCGTGGGGGTAGGCGTGGGGGTGCCATCGCACACCATATGGCACTGGCCAGGCGTAGGGGTAGGCGTCATGAACGGCGGTGTTGGGGTCGGCGTCGAGATCGGGCAGTTGCCGGGGCAGACACGGCAGGGTTCCGGCGTGGCCGAGGGCGTCGGCGTGCCCGTACCAGTCGGCGTCGGCGTCGGCGCGCCAGATTTGGTGGGGGTCGGCGTCGGCGTGCCGCACACCCACCGGCACTTAGGCGTAGGGGTAGGGGTGGCGGTGCCGAACAGGGGGGTTCCGCTGGGGGTCGGCGTGCCGGTTCTGGTGGGGGTCGGCGTGGGCGTGCCCGATCGGGTAGGGGTCGGTGTGCCGGTTCTGGTAGGAGTCGGCGTGGCTGTCCCGAAGGGGGTGGGCGTGGGCGTGCCGTCGTCGTCGTCGTCGTCGTCGTCGCACACCCACTCGCAATCAGGCGTGGGTGTGGGCGTGGCCGTGGGCGTGCCAGACCGGGTGGGGGTCGGCGTGGCCGAGGGCGTCGGTGTGCCCGTACCAGTTGGCGAGGGCGTAGGTGTGCCCGTACCCGTCGGCGTCGGCGACGGCGTCTTAGCCGGCGTGGCAGAGGGCGTCGGTGTTGCGGTTCCAGTGGGCGTCGGTGTGGCCTCTCCGGTGGGGGTGGGGGTGACCGTAACGCCGGGGTGCTGTGGTGGGGAGCAGGCCGTGCACGCCACGGAGCCAAGGCTGCTCGGCGGGGAGAGCCAGTTGCCCTCCTTGGACTGCAGCCAGTAGACATAGTCGGCCGAGCCAAAGTCGGCCTCGATCTCGACGACAGCCTCGCACGGCGATGCGATGCTCGCATCAAAAGTGGACGCCGGGCAGGTCGCGTCGATGGGCAGCTCCAAGACCCGCCTCAGCACGGGCGTGGCGGCAGTGTCATTGGTGAGGCGCAGCAGCGTGAGGCTGTACTGCGTGGGGAAGATCTTGGCACCACCCGCAGAGTTGACAGCGAAGGAGAGGATGGCGCCGCCCTCATGCGCGTCGGCGAGCAGCACGCACTGCGGCGTCGGGAGCAGGTCGTTGACGTTACCGGTCGGCGACGGCGGCGGAGGCGGCGAGGGGGCGTAGGAGCAATGCCCAGCGCCCTTCTCACTGGTGCGGCCCGCAGGGCACGGGTGGCAGCGGAGGCTGTGGCCGCCCCAGCCTTCGCCGGGGGCGTACGTGCCCGCCTCGCACCTGACGCAGTGCAGCGCCGGGATGCCGATGCCAGCAGTGCCGTCGCTTTCTGGCTCCTCGTACTTGTACTCGCCCTCAGGGCAGTTGCCGAAGAGGGGGTTGAGGGGTTCAGGTTCAGGTTTGTCGTCGTTAGATTTCGGATGTTTGGGTGGGTCGATGGGGGCGTAGAGGTTGCAGTGCCCGTCGCCCATGTGACTGGTGCGGCCTGCGGGGCACGGCTTACAGCGGCTATGGCCGCCGTAGCCTTCGCCGGTGGCGTACGTGCCCGCCTCACACATAGCGCAGTGCAGCTCCGGAATGCCATCGCCGTCCTTGCCCGCGTCGTACGCGTACTCGCCCTCAGGGCACTCCGCAGGCGCTCCCAAAGGCCCGAAAACGGGGTGGTCATCATCCTGGCCGCCAGGCGTCGACTTTTGGGCGATGCCCGCCGGCGGCGGCGCCAGCGTACGAGGTGCCGCGGGAGGATGCGACGGCATGGAAGGTGGCGCGTGTACGTTCTGCGGCATCGAAATCGTGGGCTCCTCCTCGATCGTGAGGCCCAGCGCGTCGGAGGCATCGGCGGCGGTGCCAAAGGCAGACGAGAGCTTTTCCTGCACCGAAAGGACGGTTTTGGAGGCGGGCACAGCAATGGTGGCAGTGATGATCACACTGGCGGCAGACACGTTCATCGTGACGAGGGACGTGTCGAGACCGACGACCGCCGCGATGTATTCCTGCAAGCTCGAGGTGTCTGAGTAGTCACTGACGCTGCCGCTGGCCGTCAGCGTGAGCACGACGACCAAATCTCCTGAGTCTGAGCCTTCAGCGTCGCATTCGTGAGCGCCCATGCCGCTGGTGCTGCCGGCGGGGCACTGCCAGCAGCGGACGCTGTGGCCTCCAAAGCCGTCACCGACAGCGTACGTGCCCGCCTCGCACATGACACAGTGCAGCTCTGGGAAGCCGTCGTCGTTCTGGCCCGCGTCGTACGCGTACTCGCCCTCAGGGCATGGCGCGGGCATTCCGAAAGGGCCGGAGACGGGGTGGTCATCGTCGGGCTCGTCGTCGCCAGGGGGAACCGCCGTGGGCTTATCGTCCAACCGTCGTCCAGCGTGTCGTCGATCGGGCCGCGTTGGGCCGGCCACTTTCAAACGCTTTTCAAACTGCTTCCAAACGTCGACCGGCCGCTTTCGTCGCCGCTCGACCGGCTGCTTTCGTTGCCGCTGCGCGCCGTGACTGCGGCCGTGCTCCTCGGCCACGCTGAGGAAGATCGTCTGCTGCTGCTGCTGCGCCGCCGCCCCGTAGGTGGAGGAGAGCGCGAGGAGGGGCCGCTGCGCGGGCGCGTCCGCGTGGCGGTGCACACCGCGGACATCGGGGCCGCACCACGACGAGGTGGGACGGCTGGGCTTCGAGACGTAAAAGCACTGGGGCGGGGGGAGGGGGACGGGTGTCGCCGTCGGCGTCGGCGTCGCGTTCACCGGCGTTGCCCCGATCGCATCCGCAACCGCGGCAGATGCCGCGGCCGCCACGGCGGCCGCCGCGCCCGCTACGATGCCCGCTGCGCTACCCACCGCGATGCCCGCCGCTACACCCGCGCCAATGACGTCGGACGGAACGCCCAATGCCTCGGCCGCCTCGTCAATGTCGGTGCTGTCGAGCAACGAGGGGTCGTCCGTGTCAGGAGCAGCGCTGGTGGTCTTCTTCTTCGCTGCCGGCATGGCGCCGAGGCTGTTGAACTCCTGCACCCAGACTCCGTATGGCCGGGGCGAGCCGTCGGGTAGCGGCGTGAGCAGCGACACGTTGAGGATACAGCCGTGGCGGCAGTCAGAGGCGTAGAGCCGGAACTCACGCTCGGTGTACACAGGCGCCGCATCGTCGCCGACGTGCGAGAGGTGGGCGACGAAGGTGGACGGCCAGAGCTGCCCCTGATCCGGGGCGGTTGAGCTCCTGCACGCATGCTCTCCTCCTGCACCGATCTCCTGGACCCGGGCGTACTCGGAGTAGATGAGTAGCTCGAACCAGCTCGGCGCCACGGAGAGCACCGTGACGCCGTACGGCCGGTCCGTGACGCTCCAAGCCGGCGGTGCCAGCATCGGCGTCGGCTTCGGCATTGACCCCGACCCCAACCCCGGCGTCGGCGTCGGTGTCGGCGTCGTTGTCGGCGTCGTTGTCGGCGTCGTTGTCGGCGTCGGCGTCGGCGTCGCCGTGGGGTTGGGGCATGGCGCGATCTTGGGGTGCCTTGGATCGTCGCCATAGTCGAGCTCGTCCAGATTGGATGAACGAGTCATCCCATAATGGGTGACCGCATGCACGTCAAACGTCCACGGCCCCTCGTCCGCGAAAAGGGCATAGTGGTGCCTCAAATGGTGATGTGTTTCATCGCAGTTCCACAATGTCGGGTCGAGGTCTCTGCAGCCATCCTTGCCAATGTGGATCTCTTGAACCGGAATGTAAACCGTTGAAACGAGGTTCATTTCAGAACCTGGGTGATTGGTTGGGTAGGTCAGAGCGGGTAGAGTGGATGGGCGCTATGTGGAGGGCAAGCAGGTAAACAAAGTAGGGATGCATGTGCATGTGCATGTGGATAGGTAGATAGACACACACGCAAGTGCTAGTGGATGGGTGGGTGGGTTGTGATTCACCTTTAACCTCCTCTTCCTCGCTGAGGCGCCACAGCAGCGGATCGACGCACTCCAAGTCCGGCTCGTCGTTGTCTTGCCAAGTTCCGACGTCGCCAGGACAGCGCTCGTCTTCCCACATGAACTCGCCCTCCGGGAGGCAGTGAGCGCCTTGTTCTTTCGGATCGTCAGCCGCAGCTGCCGCCGCGGCTGCCGAGCCGTGATCATCACCAGGGCTGCCGCCCAGTGGCGGATCAGGCCCCCATCCTGCCCCGTACCCCTCCCCACCGCCTTGGCCAGGCTGTGACTGGGGTCGCGATCGCAGCCGCCGCTCACGTGCCATAACCGCCGCCCGCGCCGCGCGCAGCGCGAGCGCGCGCCGCGACTGTTTTGGCTTGGGCTGCGGCGAGGCGCGCGGCCGCGCGGCGAGCGAGTGTCGCGGCGCCGCCGCGTTGCAGGCGGGCGGTGTCTGGGTGTGCCACCCGACGAATGTGACGCCGAGCGCACCCTCCAGCACCGAGCGCCGTGCGCCCGCCGAGGGCAGTGAGCAGTGGGCGTTGGCGGCGAGGGCGGCGGTGGGGCTGGTGGCGGTGGGGCTGGTGGCGGTGGGGCTGGTGGCGGAGGCGTTGGGTGCGAGCAGGTTGAGAGTGGCGTTGATGGCGCAGCCACAGAGCGTGTGCATCGCGTCGGCGGCGTGCGCGGCTGAGGGCAGCTCGAGGGCGGCAGAGAGCACGACTGAGCCGCCCGTGGCGTTGAGCGCGACGCGCGCATCTTCGACGCCGGTGAGCACGCCGAGGGCGGCGCGCACGGAGTCGACCTGGTCATAGAACTCCTCCATCGAGGCGTCAAGCTCGGCGGTGAAGGTGAGCCGCGTCGCTCCCCACGGCGACTCAACGATCTGGTCCTCACCGGCCTCGTCCTCCTCGTCCGCGTCGAGAAGGTCCGCCAGGTCCTCCTCCAAGATGCCGTCGTAAGCTGCCGCATCGAAGTCCTCCTCGCCAACATGCCCCGCCGCAAGCCGCACCGAGTGCGGCATCGAGAAGTGCGGCATCGAGGAGTTGTTGATCGAGTAGCGAACCTCGCCAAACTCGCCGAGCTTGCCGCTCGACGGGTTGCGGTAGTAGTCCAGCTCCAGCTGTGCCGCCTCACGCGCCGCCGCGTAGGTCGCCGCGCGCTCTGCAGCTCTAGCGCGCAGCCGCACGTCGCGCCGCGCGGCCTCGCGCGCGCGCCTCACTGCGTACGAGTCGACCTTCTTGGTGCGGTTGAAGATACGCAGCCTGAAGTAGTGCACCTCGACGCTGACGTTCTCCATGTCGACGTCCACGGACAGAGCCACCATCTTGCCGTCTTCCGACAGGGTCTCGGTGGCGAGCTGCGTGATATAGGGCCTCAGATCTCCAGCGAGAATGATGTTCTCTTTGATCATCGCGATTTCTTCCTCGAGGCGCGTGATGTTGTCCGTTAGGTTGGCAGGCGACGGCGGCGGCGGCGGCAGCATCGGCGGCGCAGGCGGCGGCTCGAGCGGCGGGATCACGCACGGGCGTACGGTCGAGAGCGCGATGAGCACGGCGGCGGCCTGAGTGCCGCTGACGTCGCGCACCATCGAGGCGGCGACGTCGGGCGAGGCGACGGCGCGAATGCCCGTCTGCGACGAGGTGCGGATGAGCAGCCGCGGCGCGAGCACCGTCATGTCGAGCTCGTCGAGGCATTCATCCTCAACCTCCTCGAGCGCGTGCTGCAGCCCCGCCAGGACAGTGCTCAGGTTCCACGCGCCGCGCAGCGCGTCGCCGAGCGGCAGCTCCCCCGCCGGCAGCAGCTCGGTCGAATACTCACGCAGCGTGCACTGGGCGGTGCACTCGGCCACGGTCGGCGTCGGCGCCGGCGGTGGACTCGGCGAGGGACCAGTGGTCTCGTTGCACGGCTCCTCGGGCTCCCGGTCCCACAGCACGGCGGTATACGGGCCGGACCTGTGTACCTTGCACGCGGGGCAGGCGGGAGCGGACACGTTGGAGAGCACGTTGGTGTTCACACCCGCGTTGCTGTTGACGCCGCTGGTGTCAAGAGCGGGGCAGGCCGCCTCCGTGAGGGCGGCGAGGTGGGTGGCGTGCAGCCCTTCGTGCGCGGCAGCGCGCAGGCTGGGTGTGGTGACTGGCAGCTTGCGCGAGGTTGGGATGAGCGAGCGTAGCTCGAGCACGAGCGACACGTTGTTGTGCAGCGTCGTGGGGTCGCCCAGGTCGAGCGCCGCGGTGATCATCTGCACGAGCGCCGCCGGCGTGATGTCGAGTTTCGACGCCTCGGCGCCCGCCAGCACAAACGTCGAGTGGACAGCGAGGGCGACGTACCCGGGGGGTAAGGGCTTGTAGCGCTTGGGCGGCGTCGAGGCCAGCACGGCGGGCGACGGCAGGCGCGCCAGCATCGGGTGAGCAGCACGGACCGCCGCGTCCCGCAGCTCTGCTGCGACGAATGGCGAACCAAGAGCGCCATCGCCCTCCTCGCTCGTACCAGTGAAGTCCACTGGCGTTGGTGGCGGAGCCGAGGGCGGCGAGTGGTTAGGGAGGCGCTCCACCTCCCCGATCGTGGGGCTTGTTATCGAGCAGATGGGGCCAGTTGCCCCAAGCTCCGATGCGAGCTCTGTCGAATTCACACTGTTGAGCGCGAGCAGCGCCCTGCCGGCATCTGGGATACCAGCCGCGTTGATCTTGAACTTCAGCCCGATGCAGTCAGTAGCATTGCCCTTACGGCTCAGCACCAGTCGCTCAGCATCTGTTGTGTTCGGTGCGACAGTATCTGTTGTCCTCAGCTCAACTGAGATGTCCGATGGGAGATCTCCTAAGATCAAGGCAAGGCGCTCCGCGTAGCGGGTCGCGTTGTAGGACGCGTCTACGATTTCGACGCCGTACGCGACGGTGACCGGCTCCATCACTTGCCCTTCGGGCGTTGGCGTTTCGGCGCCGGGCGTTGGCGTTGGTGAAAGTCCGCCGCCAAGGCCGCCGGCGCTGGTGGCGTTGGCAGCTCCCAAGACGCAGTGCCCAGAGCCCATCTCGCTGGTGCTTCCCTCGGGGCACGCGAGGCAGCGCTCGCGTTTGCCGCCCAAGGCTTCGCCTGCGGCGTACGTGCCCGCCTCGCACTTGACACAGTGCAGATTCGGCCATGCGGCGTCGTCCTTGCCCGCGTCGTACTCGTACTCACCCTCAGGGCATATCGACGGCCACCCACCGCCGCCGAAGGTCGCGTGGTCGTCGTCGGGTGTGTGCGGGGGAGATGGGGGGGTGATGAGGCTGATGGCGGCGGCTGCGGACCCATGGAAGGTGATGGTGGGGGTGGCGTGGAAGGTAAGAGTGGCGTCGCTGATGTTGTCCAAGGCGCACGTGTCCCCGGGCGGCGGGGTGGACATAGCTCGTAGCTGGGCCTCGATGCATTCTTTCGGCCACGCGTAGTGCGGTGGCTTCGGTGGCGGCGGCGGCGGCGGGAGGTTGAATGGCGAGGGCGGCGGCGCGGGCGGCAGCGGGCAGCTTTGGTCAAGCGAGGCCCCAGCCGCCGCATGCGCGCCCGTCTCGGCCGCCGCCTGCAGATCGGCCGAGGTGGCGTCGAGGCGTTGCGTCAGCGCGTCGGCAACCGCCGCGCCCGCACCCGCCGCAGCCGCCTCCCTGATCGCCCTAGCCTGCGGCTCGGAGACGCACAGGAAGGCCGGCTCGGCTGGCGTCGGTGTCACCCACGGCGACAGCGGCCCGTCCGTGGCATTTTCGCCGCCGCCCGCGGCAGCGACGGCGCCATCGCCGTCAGCGCCGGGCGTCGGCGTCGGCGTCGGCGCGCGAATGTCCCCCCACTCTTCCTGCTGCTCATGCGCGTCGGGGCATTGCCGCCAGAGCAGCTCCTCGTCGGTGTGCCCGTCGGCGCGCACGTGCGACGACGCGCGCATCTCGCCGAGTGCCCCCGTGGAGGGCAGCCCGCCGTGAGGGGCGCAGAACGCGGTGACCACAGCGCGCGGCGCCTTGACCGGCGGGTACGACTCGGCCGACTCGCCGCCGATGTTGGTGTACTTTGTGCCGTCGGCGCACGCGGCGTACGCCTGCAGCGCCGCAACCCCGCCGGAAGCGTTGGCAGCCTCCTCGGCGTAGCACAGCGCGGGGGCCGCGCCCACGGCGCCGTAGGCCACCCACCTGGCCAGCTGCGCCGCCAGCTGCACGCACGCGACCAGCTCGCCCGGCACGCACGCGGGCGGCACGAGGTCGGCCGGCACCGTCGCGGCGAGGCGGGTCGGCACCGTGATCGGGTGCTTGGGCTCCGTGCCGCACGCGAGGATCTGCTCGTCGTGCTGGCCGCACAGGCAGTACTGTGCGTCGGGGCAGACGCGCAGGTCGCACTGGAAGGCGTTGGCCTCCTGCGAGGCGTTGCTGCCCTCCTGCTGCCCGCCGCCGAGGGCGGCGTCCATGCCGGGCGGCGATGCGCAGGCGAGCACGCTGCCCTTGTCGTCGCAGAGGCAGCACGGGTCGGAGGCGCAGACCTGCGTGAGCGCCTGCGTGCACGTCTCGGGCGCTGCGGCGAAGTCGGCGCCCTTGGAGGTGAGCAGCTCCACCACAACCACGTACTTTGTGCGCGGGAAGAGCGGCCCCAGCTCGACCGTGCATCCCGCCGGCGCAGCGCAGCTCAGCGGGTCGGTGATGTTGGGCACGAGCACCGTGGTGAGTGGGCCGAGAGGCGAGGCGAGCGACGAGTAGCTGCGCGCTGAGCCGTGGAGGAGTCGGCCCCACGGCACCGCATCGGGCGCCAGCGTCGCCCACGGCATGCGCTCGCGCACGACCGCGGGGTCCACGCCGCCGCCCAGCGCGCCGCCGGGCGGCGGCGTGGCGCTGGGCGCGAGCTCGAAGGTGGTCCACGCGTCTTGGATGGGCGTGGCGAAGAGGACGTAGAAGAGCGCTCTCTCCGTGGGGTCGGTCGGCGGCGAGATGGTCCAGCTCAGCGAGACCGAGGCGCGCCCCGCCACGCCGACCTTGGCCGAGGTCACCTTGGCCGAGCTCGGCAGGATACGCGGCGCGGGCGGCGGCGACGCGGGCGGCGGCGGCGCCGAGTCGTCGCACGCTTCGCCCGCGGTGCCTTCAGGGCAGACGCAGGCGCCGCGGTAGCACTCGCCCACGCCGCAGTCGGTGCTGCAGGAGAGAGGGCAGCCCCCCGCGGTGACGCAGAGATGGAGCAGCCGGCTCGCGCCGTCGGCGACTGTCGCGAGCACACTGTTGGTGGCGACGTCGGCGGCGTCGTGCTCGTCGAGGCCGGCACGTGCGCGCGCGGCGTTGGGCCGCGACGAGCCGACGAGGCCGTCGCTGCCCGGCAGCATCGCCCAGAGGACGAGCGACTCGCCAATAGCGACGTGCTTGATGCCGACCAGCTCGAAGCTGTCGGGGTCGAAGCGCAGCAGCATGCCCTCGGTGGTGGCTGCGTAGGAGAGGCCACCGCGCGGGTCGAGCGCGAGCGAGGTGACTGAGCCGAAGCTGGCGTCGAGCACCATCGAGAAGCTCACCTCCATCGGGAGGCCCGCCGAGGAGCGCGTCGTCGCCCGACCCTCGCGGTGCCACCCCTCCTTGCGGAGCGCCTCGCGCGCCGCGCGTGCCGCGTCGCCGCATGGTGTGAGGTCGAGCCGCAGCAGCCTGGCACCGCCGCCGTGGGTCGCGCCGCCGTGCACCGTGGCGCTGGCGACGATGGCGACGCCGGTGCCGGGGTACTGGGCGATGGCGGTGACGGGGGCGCCGCCGGTGAGCGGCGTGAGTTCGATCTCGTCGATCAGCCGCAGCGGGTCGAGCCCCACCCGGGAGATCTTGCTGGCGGGCCTGAGCAACTCGCCCTCGCCCTCCACCTCGGCGCGCAGCGCGGCCCCGCTCGAGCCGTCAAGCAGGTAGGCCTCGCCGCAGTGGTAGAGGCCGGCCGAGACGCCACCATCGAGGCGGAGTGGCGCGCCGGTGGCGGCGAGGGTGTACGGGCTGTGGGAGACGGCGATGGAGTAGACGTCGGTGGCCGAGCCGTTGGACGCGGAGACGGCGGCAAGGTAGTGCGGGCTGACGCCCGATGCGGGGGGGAGGATGAGGGAGACCGACGACTGGGCGTCGGCGGCGTCGGCAGCGGCGCTGTCCGCGTCGTCGCGTGACTCCACCAGCTTGTCGTCGCTGAGGCGCTTGTCGGCACCGAGGGGCAGGAAGGCGACAACCGAGCCCTGCTGGGCGGCGCAGTGGTTGGGGTCGTGGAGGAAGAGCGTGGGGCGAGGGCCGCCGCCGCCCGTGAGGACGAGCCCCGTGGCCGGGTCCATCGCCGCAACCTCTTCCATCAGGCCCGGCAGCACATCGCCCTGCGGCGGCGAGGGTGGCGGCGCCCCCTCCTCTGCCAGCGTGCTGGCGTAGCGGCTGGTCGACCCCATGAGCAGCCGGCGACCGGTAGCGAGGAGGCGATTGAGGGGGGACGTTTGGGCGGCGGCGGCAGTGGCGTGCGAGGCCCGCTTCCACATCGACACGTGCTCGGACGCGGGGCAAATGGTCGTCATCTCGAGGTTGGTGAGGTTGAGCTGGATGAGCTCCGCGCTGAGCTCGTGGGAGGGAGGATGGGTGGGGGCCAGCGTCGAGAGGCGCGAGAGGCCTCTGGTGAGGACGGCGATGCTGCCGCTGAGCGGCGTGGCGGCGACGGGCGAGGCCAGGTTGCTGGGCATCCCCGCGACGACACCCACGGTACGGGGCAGCACCATGTCCCACGTGACCGCGGGGGGCGTGAGGTCCCGCTCCGTGCAGCCAGGACCTGTTCGCCCTTGGTCGCACTGGCAGACGCCACCCGCCGTCAGCATGCCGCGACCGCCGCACGCGTTCTCGTCGCCCGAGTAGCAGATGGCACCCGCAAGGCAGATGTCGCAGCTCAAGCCCGTCCAGCCTTCGTGGCAGGCGCAGAGGCCCGCGGCGCAGTGACCATTGGTCGTGTTGCACGCGCCGCAGGGAGCGGCTGTCATGGGCGGGCCTTGGCCCGAGGCGGCGGGAGGTGGCAGAAGAGTGGGGGCGGCGGCAGGAGTGGGGGTGGGAGTGGCATCGAGGAGGGACGATGAGGCGGTGGATGCGAGGGTGGTGAGCGCGAGAGGTGGCGAGTGATCCCCCACAACCTCGTCCTCTTCCTCGTCCGGATCGCCGCTTCTTCTCCTCTCCACCGGGGCGAGCGAGAGCTGGTACCGTGTGCCCGGCTGCAGCCACTCGACGTCCGCCTGACAGCACACATACAGTGTATAAGTATGAGCAGGGAATTTGCAGCGCGTGCACAGCGTAAACAAGTGGTGCATACGCAGCCACCTTGCAGCCGTCGGCGGCGGCGCAATCCGAGCCAGCCTTCACTGCGATCTTGCGCAGCTCCTCCTCGCCGAGACCGTCGAGTGACGTTACCCTCAGCTTGAAGTGCGTGGCGGGGGGTCGCCCCGGTAATCTCGGCATGTGGAAGCTGATCACTGCGTTGCGCTCGCCTACCCTCAGCAGCTCTAGCGCTGGTGACCCGGTCGCGGCCTCGGAGCGATCGGCCACAGCCGCAGCCGCTGGTCGAGCTCCGCTGCCCAAGCTCCGCTGCCCACGCCGTGCGCCAGATCGGGCCAGCTGGCGCTGACCAGGACCAGGAGCAGGCTCCTGCTCGACGGCATCGATCGAGAGAGTTCCAAAACAGGCAGGCCAGGCCATGGGGGGGGGAAGAGAGGAAGGGAAGCCGAAAGACTAGGCGGTAAGGGGCGGCAGATCTTCCCGCTCGGCGGCCCCTTTGTCGGGAACACGGCCATCACGGTGAGCGCGGCAATCATTAATCCCTAGTCGAACGGAGAGGCAGCGGGAGTTTTGTTTTGCAAGCGGCCATCAGTGAATGCCGATAGATAGATCGTCTCAAGGTCTGATCTATCTTGGCGTCGAAGCGCGCCAAAAACTTCTGCAGCGCCCTCTTGGCAACCGCGCATATCACGCTTGGCCCGTGGAGCGCGCCGGGCCAAAGCCTTGAGGGTGGATGCTTGCCAAGCTCTCATCGCTAGTCGCGCGCACGGCGGAGCAGAAGGAGCAGAGGGGTTTCCTGGACCTGTCGATTGAGGACGGCGAGCTCCGAGCAGCCTTCGAGGCCGCTGTGGTGGAGGGTGGCCGCCCCAGCCTTTGCGAAGTGCTCCGCAGGTGCGCCGAGCGCCCATCGGTGCTGAGCATCGTGCGCACGGGCGGCGAGCCGGAACACCACCTCCTGCCACACCTCCTGATGGAGCTGCACACCGCCGCCGACCACCTCACCGAGCTGGCGGAGCCACGGCGGAGCCACTCGGGAGCCGGGCCGCCGCTGCTGCCATGGGACGAGTGCGAGGGCGCACTCGCGCTGCTGCACGGCGGGTCGGCGCTCTTCGTGCAGCTCGCCGCCGTGCCGCAGCACCGCCGCCTCCTCCAGCAGCATGGGCTGCCTGCGGCGCTGCAGCATGTGATGACAGCGCTCGCCGACTGCATGCAGCGCCTCGGCGGCGGAGCCGACAGCGGCGGCGCTGGCGGCGCTGGCGGCGCTGGCGGCGCTGGCGGCGCTGGCGGCGCTGGCGGCGCTGGCGGCGCTAGCTGTAGTAGCTGCGGCGGCGGTAACGGCGGCGGCGGCGGCGGCGGCGGTCGCGACCGCGGCGGCGGCAGCAGTAGCAGCAGTTCGTGGGATGAGGAGCAGCGGCAGCAGCTGGTGGTGCTGGGCGCACTCGAGGCCGTGATGCTGCTGCTCGGCTGCCTCTGGCAGGCGGGCTTCGCTGCGGTACACGCGGCGCCGTCCGGGGCTGAGGCGCCACTCGGGGTCCACCGCCAGCCGAGCGCGCTGCGCCTGCCTCGCGACGTCGAGGCGCTGCTCATGGCCGGCCATGCCGCGCCCACCGCCGCCGCGCTCGCCGATGGGGCTGGCGCGCTCGCTCCTGAGTCGCTCCCCTACCTCGAGACTGCACGGCGCGGCGGCGGCGGCAGCAGCAGCGGCAGTGGCGGCGGCGGCGGCGGCGGCCGTGCGGCGGCGGCGGTGCCGCCGCCGCGGCTGCACTCGATGATGCTTGGCATCGGTGGCGCGTCGGCTGCCGCGGAGGCGGCGGGTGGCAAGGCGGTGTCGCAGCAGCTTCTGCAGGTGCCGTTCCGTCGGCTGCTCGCAGTGATCGAGGCGAGCAGCGCGATCCGCACCGGCTACCCCCGAGGCGGCGCCGTGTGGGCCGCATTCGTGCGGCTGCAGCAGCTCGCGACCGCGGCGCTCGGCGCGCTCCTGCAGGCCGTCCCGGCGGTCGAGGCGAGCTTCGTGCAGTATGGCGGCCTCCAGGCGCTCTTGCCGAGCCTCACTGATGTGGAGGCGCTGCCGCCACCGCCGCCGCCGCCGCTGCCCACCGACCCTAGCGGCGGCAGTGTGGGCAGCATTGGCAGCGGCGGCGGATGCGGCTATGTGGGCGGCGCGCCACGCGCACTGCGCCTCGGCAGCGCGCGGCGGTTGCTGCAGCAGCAGCTGCAGTGCCTCTCTGTGCTGCTGCAGGGCGGCGCGTCGGCCGCATGGCGCGAGCAGCTGCGCGCCGCGGGCGGGATGGCCGCCGTTACGCGGCTGCTACTGTGGGTTGAGGCGACCTTTAGTGCCCAGGCGCGCGCCGCCGAGGCGCGCGCGTCCGCCGATGACACTGATGACGCGCGGCACGGCCGCTCGCCAGAGCAGAACCCGTCGATCGGAAGCGCGCCACTCACCACCGCGCAGCTGATGGAGTGGTCGCTCGGGATATTGCCACCTTCGCCGCCGCCTCCGCCGCCGCCGCCCTCCCACGTCGACTCCGACGCCACCGCCGACGCCGCCGCTCTCGCCGCCGCGGAGGCGGGAGCCGACACCGCCGCTGCCGCGGCCGCGCCGGAACTACACCTGACCATCTCGTTTGTGCGCGCCACTTGCCGTGCCTGTGCCTCGGCGGGCGTTGGCATGCCGCGCGGCGCCGGCCCGTCGGTCGCCGCACCGCCGCCGCCGCGCGCCGCCACGCGCCACGCGAGACCCGGCGCCGAGACTGCGGAGACCGCCAGCCTGGTTGACCTCTCGGAACTATGTGCCGACCTCGTCGGCGCCGCGCTCGACGCCGTCAATGCAGAAGCACACCACCGCCGGCCGCCGGCCGCTGCGCTAGGCGTCGCGCCGCTCGAGCTGCTAGTGCTCTCCCTGGTGCGAGAGATCGGGCCTGCGATCCAGCAGCTGCATGGTGCGGCGTCGGGGGGGCTGCCTCCGCGATTGCTCGGCTGGCTCTGCTCAGCGCGTCTCTACGACGCGGCGCCGCCGCTACCGTGGCCGGTGGCGCTGCCGCCGCCGCCGGCCGTGCGCGCAGCCGCATACGTGCTCGACGCGCAGGGCGTGATGCACCGCACGGAAGACGTCTGCCTGGAGCTGCCTCCTGTCGCCACGCTCGCCCTCCACCAGGTCCTCAGCCTCTCAGCGTGCCTGCCCTACGCGCCCCCCCAGGCGCACGCCGACCATTGTGCTGCGTTGCTCGCCGCGCTGCTGCGCACTGCAGCGCGCCACGCACCGCCGCCGCCGGCATCGCCTCCCGACACGGACGCCATCTCCGCCGCCATCTCCACCGCCGACGCCAACGCCGCCGCGCCCGCGCCCGCGCCCACACCCACGCCCGCTGTGGTGGCGCGCGTCCACGGCTTGTGCCACTGCCTGCACGCCACCCTGTCCGCGCTCTGTGCGGCCGCGCCGCTGCCGACGTGGCCGCTGCCCGAGCTGCACGCCGTCATGATACCTCCCGGCTGGCTGCGCGTCGTGTCGCTCCTCTCGCGCCTCGTGCTGCCGTCGATCGCGCGCGTGCCGCCGCCCGCGCCGCGCGCCACGCTCGATCGGCTCAGCGACGCCATCACCGTGACGCCACGAGCGGAGCTCGCGCGCAGCGGCAGCGGCGGGTGTGGCAGCGGCGAAGGTGGGGCCGAGAGTGAAAGTGAGGGCGAGGGGGAGGAGGCGGGCGAGGCGGGCGAGGAGGAGGACGGCCTGCGGGTGGCACGGCCTCGCAGGAGCGCGAGCGTCGACGGCGAGGGAGACGGCGTGCAGCCCAGCCCGCCACTTAGGCCGCGCCACGAGCGGACGAGCGACGGGTCGATTGTACTCGGCTCGCTATCCGTAGTGCTCGACGGCAGTGAGGATGGGTTAGCCGAGAGTTCAATGGGTGAGCTCGTCGAGTTCAGCGGCGTAAGCCGCCGCATCGATGCTGCGGCGGCCGCCACCGATGTCGACGACGCCGACGCCGACGCCGATGCGGACGGCGTGCCAGACGCGTCTTGCTGGATGTGTGGCGGGCCTCACTGTCTCGGGCTGCGGCTGCTCCAGCAGCTGCTGCAGCTGCCGCCGCTGGCGCGCTGGGCGCTGCAGGTGCCACCCGAGCGGCGCGGCGCGCTTTCTGCAACGCTCCTGACGTTACTGCGCCGCAGCGGCGGCTTGCCCGACGCCGAGGCCGAGGACTGGCCCTACTCACCGCGCCCCGCCACCGCGGCGGAGGCGGCGAAAGTGGAGGCGGCGGCGGAGGCGAGCTCAGAGGCGGCGACGGCGGCGGCGGCGACGGCGGCGGCGGCGGCGGCGGCGGCGGCGGCGGCAGCGGCGGTGGCGGGCGGTGTGGGAGCTGAGGGCGGGCGCGACGCGCTGGCAGGTGTGGGCGCTGAGGGCGCGGGCGCGGCACCGTTGGCGGCGCATGTGGCGCGGTTTGTGCTGGAGCTGCTCGCCGGTCTGATGCGCGACGCGGCGCTTGAGTGCGTCGCGGAGGCAGAGGAGGAGTCCGAGCAGGAGGCGGGAGCAGGAGGCCGGGCGTGGGCACACGGGCTCGAGCTGTACCAGGCTTACCTGCGGCTGCTCTCGGTGCGCCACGCCTCCTCTACGCTCCGCCACCTGCTGATGCACGGCGTGGCGGTGGCCGTGCGCCTGGAGCAGTCAGTGTTGTGGCCGTCGCAGCAGCGGTGCGCCCTGCTGCAGCCGCAGCACGAGCTGGCCGAGCCGCTCTCCCGCAGGCTGCTGCGCGAGTGCGGCGCCTTCTCGCAGCTCGCCTCGATGCTCCATGCGCAGCCGCGCGGCGGCACGTGCCTCGCGCTCTGCCTGCAGACGCTGCGGACGCTGCCGCTGCTCACGTGGGGCTCTCCGCACGCCGTCGCCGCGTTCGCCGCCGCGGTGGGCTTCGACCAGCTGCTGCTGCTGCTGCTGCACGCTTGCGACGACGCGCCGCCGCCCGTGATGGTCGCCCTACTCTTCAACTGGCTCGCTGCCGCGCCCGCGCAGCTCGACACTGCCGCCGCGCCGCCGCCCCTTCCCGCCCTCGCGCCGCCTGGTGCGGCAATGCCCGCAGCCGCCGCCAACGGCGCCGCCGATGCCGACGCCGATGTCCACGCTGCCGGCGCCGACGCCGACGCCGACGCGGCGGGTGGCGCGTGGGCGGAGCCCGACACGAGCACCGTGCGAGTTCCGGAGGTGGCATCGCTGCTGCTGGCGCTGCTGCCGCACTGCGCAGCTGCACTGCAGCTGCGGCTGCTGGGCAAGATTGGGATGCTGCTCAAGTCATCCGTGCTCAACCGCTCGCTCTGCTGCGAGGTGCAGATCCCGCGCAAGTTGCTGCAGCTGCTCGCCTCCGTCGAAGGCCAGCTCGAGAGCGAGAAGCTGCAGGGCGCCATCCTCAAGGTCTTCTGCCACCTCGCTACTTACTACTTACTACTTACTACTTACCACTTACCACTTACTACCAGCTACTTACTGAGTACTCCCCACTCAAGGTCTTCTACCACCTCGCCTCGCACTCTATGGGCGTCGCCGAGCTCAAGCTGCTCCTGCGGCGCGCGCGCGCGCCCGCATTGCACGGCGAGCTGCAAAACGCGCTGGCGGCGATGCTCAAGCAGGAGGGCCCTGTCGCCTTCTTCATACTCGACGGCCGCCGCTCCGGCCTGCTGCTGCCGACCATCCCGCGCCTCACGCAGACCGGCTACACCTTCCACACGTGGCTGCGCGTCGAGACCTTCCACCCTCCGCCCGCCGCTGGCGCGCCGCTGCCGCCTGGCGCCACCGCTGCCGCCGCCGCCTCCGCTGCGCATCACCTCGCCAACGAGCCCTGGTCTCCGCGGCTCTTCTCGCTGCTCGACGAGGAGGGGCGCGGGGTTGAGGCCCTCTTCGAGCGGGTTCGCTCCGAGAGGCCGCCGCACGACCCGATGGACGTCGCACGGCTGCGGCTACGCACCGCCGCGAGCGCCACGCCCGGCGCGCGGCGGCGCGGCGAGTCGGAGGTGCTCGAGTTCCGCTTCCTCTTCAAGCCGGGCCGCTGGTACCACCTCGGTGTGGCGCACGTGAGCACGCGCCTCTTTGCAAAGTCGCAGGCGACGCTCTACGTCGACGGCAAGCCGCAGCAGAACGGCCTGCTCCGCTTCCCGCACACGGAGCGGCTCACCTCTGCCCTCGTCGGCACCTCGGTGCCGCCGTCAGTCGGCGGCGCGCACGCGAGCAGTACTGACGCGTGGCGCCACGCGGCCGCGCTCGCGCGGCCGCACTCGCTGCACGCGCAGCTGGGCGCGGTGTACCTTCACTCGGAGGCACTGCAACCGGACGTGCTGCACCAGATTTGGTCGCTCGGGCCCAACTTCATGTGGGTGCACGACCTTCCCGATGCGGCTGCAGACTGGATGAGCTCGCTGCTGCTCGCCTTCAACCCCAAGTCGCGCGCCGGTGACGAGTTCCCCAACAACGCGGTGGCCGCCGCCGCCGATGGCGGCGGCGGCGGCGCGTCGGCGCGTGGCGGCGAGCGCATCCACCTCCCCGCCACGCTGCGCGTCGGCGGCCACGCCTGCGTGACGCAGTCGGTCCGCGAGTCAGCGCAGTGCCTCGGCGGCGTGCGGCTGCTCTTCCCGCTCCTCACGCGGCTGCCGCACACGCAGCCGCCGCGCGGCGAAGGTGAGCCCAAGGATCGCACGGGCGAGGAGCTGCTGGTGGGCCTGCTCGGCCTGATGAGCCAGATGCTCTGGGACTCGGCCGCCGACCAACTCTTCATGCTGCAGCGGCACGGCTTTGCAATCCTTGCCTTCCTCCTGCGCAACTACGTCTCGCCCGGCCTGTGGACCGTCGAGGCCATCTCCGCGTGCGTGCAGCTCACCTCCTGCTTCGCCTCGACCGAGCATCTCCATCACGAGGCGGTGACGTGATGCGCCATGCCATGCACGATATGGTGTAGGTCGTAGTGCTGTGGCGTACTGTGCAATGCACGATGCACGATGTGGCGAATGCACGGTCGATGCCACGCACACTGCCACTCACGATATCATGCATGATGCCACGCACGGTGACATGCACGATGTAGGTGACGCTGCTCTTCGGTCAGCCGCGGCTGTGGCTCTTCACTCGGCTCGAGGTGCAGCTCGAGGTGTACGAGGTGCTTCATCAGCTCGTCGAGCGCAAGCCGCGTTCCTTCCTGGCCAAGGGTGCCTCGGGCGAGCCGCTCCTCTCGATCCAGGCGCTGCTCGACATCCTGCAGCATTTCTACTGGCACGCGCCTTCCTCGGCCGCCTACGGCCGCAAGCCGTTGCGCCACGCGATCAGCGGCGAGGTCATGGGCGAGCGGCCCGACGCCGAGGGGCTCCGCCGGCTACGCGCGCGCGTGCTGCAGCTGGTGCAGCTGCTCGCCGCCTCGCTGCTTAGCTCGGCCGACGTCTCGTGCCTTGTCGCCGCGCTGCGCGGCTGCCGCGACGCACACGTGCTACGCGACCTCGTGCAGGCACTTCTCGTGTGGCTCACGCCCAGGGAGGCATCACGCGAGCTGGCTGCCGCCTCGGTGCGCAGCGGTGCGCCGCCGCCGACGCAGCTGGGCGAGGTGGGCACGGCGCTGGTGGCTCGCCTGATCGAGCAGCAGCAGCGGAACGAGGGCACCGTCTTCGACACGCTTGCCGACCTGATGCACGGCGAGTCGGAAGTGCTCCGCCTCGCCGCGCTGCGGCTACTCGGCTTGCTGCTCGCGGCAGGCGGCGCCGCGCTGCCACCGCCCGCCGGTCTGTGGTCGCGCGTCGCGCATGCGATGAGCGCGGCGCCGCTCTCAGCCAACACCTACTCCGCGCTGCTCGACACCCTCGTCGGCCTGCCTCACTTCGTGACGCAGGACCCCGAGCGGCTCCCCGCGCTGCGTGTGCAGCAGCCGCCGCTGCTCGGCACACTGCTGCGGCTGCTGCCGAGCTCGCCGGGCGCCACGCAGAGGCGCGCGCTGCGCCACCTCACGCAGCTCGCCGAGGCGGCGCGCGCCAACTGCGACGCCATCCTACAGCAAGCGGGCTGGCAGCGGTGGCTGCTCAGTCTGCTAACGGCCGACGACAACCGCCACCCCGCGGCCCCCGACGCCGCCGCTGACGTTGGCAGGGGCGGCGGCGGCGGCGGCGCGGCTGGTGGCAGCAGCGGCGGCAGCGATGGAAGCGGCGGCAGCGGCAGCGGCAGCGGCGGCGGCGGCAGTGGCGGCAGTGGCGGTGGCAGCAGTCGCGGCAGCGGCAGCACAGATCTGGTGTCTTTGCTGCTGCAGCTGATGCTGGTGCTACACCGCCACACGTTGCTGCACCAGCCAAAGGGGTGGCAGGTGCTGCAGCGTACCATGGGTCACGCGGCCATGCTGCTCGACCCGAGCCCCGACGACGGTCCCGACGAGGCCTTCGCGCGTGTCTCGGCGGCAACGGCAGAGCCCCTGCCGTCGCGCGAGGTTTCGGTATCCAAGATGGGCGGAGCGACGGTCACGTCGGTGGCTTCGACCGACGTGCGCCACCTCGGCTCGATGAACGAGGCCGGCGGCAGGGAGAGCGGCGGCGGCAGCGAGCCGGTCGAAGGCCGAGAGACGAAGGCGGACTTTGCTCGGCGCGTCGAGCGGGGGATTTTGCAGGGCGCTGTATCCAGCCTCCTCTCGTCGCTCCCGCGCCACGCGGTTGAGACTTCGCTCGGGCTTGGCGCGCGGGCGGGAGGCGGCGGCGGCAGCGTTGGCGGCGGTGGCGCCAGTGGCGCGAGCGCCTGTGGTAGCGGCGGCGGCGGCGGCGCGCAGCGGGGTCAACACGCCGAGGCGGCGACGGCGGTGTGGGAGAACGTAGAGCAGGTGCTCGCGATGACGATGCGCTTCCTCTTCGACCAGGGAACCATCGCTGCCGCCGCCGCCGCGCCGCCTGCTGCGGCTAACGACTCGCCCGCCGACCCGGCTGTGTGGCTTGCAGCGCAGGCGCAGCAGGCACAGCAGCAGCAGCAGCAGCAGCAGTCTGCAGCGCATGCAGGCACGTGGGTCGAGCTGCCGCTGGTGAGCGTGACGTTGCAGCTGCTTCAGATGCTCGGCGTGCTTCCGCTCGGCTTCGCAACCGAGCACGAGCTCGATTGGGCAGCGGTGCGCACGGGCTTCGCAACCTTCTGCGAGGCGCAGAAGGTACAGCCGAGCGCTGCACGGGGCGGGCTGCTCGAGAGCCTAGCGCAGTTGCCGCACTCAGTGGGTGGCGTGGGCGGCAAGCAGCACGCCGACAACGGAGGCCCACCTAGCGTGTGGGCCGCTCCGGGCTTCGTTGGAGGCGCTGTCACCGCGTCGCCCACCGCGGCCAACGGTAGCGGCGGCGGCGGCGGCAGTGGTGGCGGCGGCGGCGGCGGCGGCGGCGGCGGCGGCGGCGGCGGCGGCGGCGGCGGCGGCGGCGGCGGCGGCGGCGGCGGCGGCGGCGGCGGCGGCGGCGGCGGCGGCGGCGGCACGGCGAATGGCGGCAGCGTAGGAGCGGCAGGTAGCGGCATAGATGAGGAGGAGGAGGATCTGCCGAGGCTTGAGCTCGACGGCGGGCTTTACTGGAGCGCGCTGCGGCTGCTCCTCGGCGCGCTCGAAGAGCGTGCGCTGCCGCCCGCGCAGTGGGGCGGCTACCACGCCCTACTGGACCGGCTGCTGCAGCTGCTGCAGCCGAGCAGCGCCGGCGCGCCGGCGGGCAGCAAGGCGGCCGCCGCCAAGCGCAGGCAGAGTCTTGCCGCACACTGCGGCAAGCGTCAAGCGGCGCTGCTTGAGCGGCGCGCCGCCGCCGCCCACCCACCGCCCCCGGGCATCCTTCAAGCGCCTGCACAAGGCGCGTTGCTCTACGCGATCACGCGGCTGCACGTAATGATGGCGTCGCTCGCGCTCTCGATCGAGGCCGCCGACAGCTGGCCGTCACTGGAGCCAGCCATCGGCGGCAGCGAGGGCGGCGGCGATCTCGGCAAGCTCGGCGAGGGCGGCGAGGGCGGCGGCGGCAAGGGCGGCGAAGGTGACGGCGGCGGCGAGGGTAGCAGAGGCGGCGAGGGTAGCGGCGGGCTCGGCGGGCGCGGCGCCGCGGTGTCGCCGCTGCTCTCGCTGGCCCTCGCGTCACGCCGCCGCTGCCTCGCGCAGACGACGCTGCGGTTGCTGACGCTGCTCGACCCCTACCCGCTCGACCCGCAGCACCTCGCCGCGCGCGCTGAGGACCTGCAAGGGACGCCGTGGCTGCAGGTCAGCGCAGCGCAATTGCAGCGCACTATGCAATGCACGTAGACCTGCGGGGTTGGCTGTGGCTCAGGCGGCAGTTGCATATTCACTGTATGCACACTGTATATGCAGGCGAGCGTGCCACTCATGCGGCAGCTGTTGCGCGCGTCGCAAGAGCGGCAGGCGGCGGCCGCGGCCGCGGCAGGCGACGCGCGCGCGTGGCTGCTCGCGCGGCTGCAGGTGGCGCGGCGGCTGCAGGAGCGGTGGGAGGATTCGGAGCTCTCGCACGGCACAGAGCGGTGGCAGCAGCAGCAGGTGGTGCTGCATGAGATGGACCTCGCGCGGCGCGATGCGGCTTCATCCATTGCCGCGTCACAAGAGCGGCAGGTGGCGAGGCTGTGGATGAAGCTGCAGCGCCACCTCACGCACCCGCGCGCGCCGTGGGCGCCGGCGCCGTCAACCGAGGCGGATATAGAGGCCGTGTACAAGCTCGACAAGTCGGAGAACGCGCTGCGGCAGCGCTGCCGGCTGCGGCACGTCGAGGGCGGCACGCGCCATCCCGAGGCCTCGATCTCGCAGAAGCTCGTCGAGGCGGAGCAGCCGCCGCAGGGTTCCGAGGCGACGGCGCGGCCGCAGCCGGCGGCGGCGAGTGGTGGGTCGGGCATCACGCTGCTGCCCAGCGGCGTGCCGCTCGCCAAGCTATGCGAGGGCAGCGACGGCGAGGACTGGGAGGAGAGCGAGCGCAAGGCCGACAAGCGGCTGCGCGCCTCGCCCGGCGCGGCGGCCGGCGCGGAGGCGGAGGCGCTCGCGCCGCTCGCGCCGCCGCCGCCGCCGCCGACGCAGGTCGAGGAGGCGCGCGAGGCGGAGGAGGCGCGGCGGCAGCTCAAGCTCGAGCTTAAGTGCGAGCTGGTGACGGCGCAGCGCGTGGTGGCGGGCACGCTGCTGCTGACCGCGACCAAGCTCACCTTCGTACCCGACCCCGAAAAGGCGGAGGCGGAGGCGGCGGAGGAGCTCGCCAGGTGGGAGCGGCGGCGGCGCGGCGAGCGGCCCCCTGACCGGCCGCCCAAGGAGAAGGAGTGGAGCCTCTCGGGCGTGCACGAGGTGCACAAGCGGCGCTACCTGCTGCGTGCCAGTGCGCTGGAGCTCTTCTTCCGCGAGACGCCGGCGGTCTTCCTCAACCTGCTCACCCGGCCGCGCCGCCGCAAGTTGCTCTCCAAGCTGCAGTCGGCCTGCCCTCACTCTCTGCAGGTCGTCGACCCGCGCGACCGCCACTGGGTGACCGAGCTGGTCGCGCGCTGGCAATCTCGGCAGATCTCCAACTTTGAGTACCTGATGCGGCTCAACACGCTCGCCGGCCGCACATACAACGACCTCAACCAGTACCCGGTCTTCCCGTGGGTCCTGCGCGACTACACGAGCGCGGCGCTCGACCTGAGCGACCCAGCCTCCTTCCGCGACCTGAGCAAGCCCATGGGCGCGCAGCGGCCCGAGCGCGCGCGCGAGATCGCCGAGCGGTACGAGGAGCTCAAGGAGCTGCAGGACTCGGAGCAGCCGCCGCCCTTCCACTACGGCTCGCATTACAGCTCGGCGTCGATCGTGCTCTACTACATGATCCGGCTCGAGCCCTTTACTACGCTCGCCGTGCGGCTGCAGGGCGGCTTCTTCGACCACGCAGACCGCCTCTTCTACTCGCTCGGCTCGACCTACCACAACGCCACCACGAGCTCGGCCGACGTCAAGGAGCTGCTGCCCGACCTCTTCTACAATGCCGAGCTCCTCCGCAACGCCAACCGGCTCGACCTCGGCACGCGGCAGGACGGCATCGCGCTGCACGACGTGCAGCTGCCGCCGTGGGCCGAGAACCCGTACGACTTTGTCTGCAAGCACCGCGCGGCCCTCGAGAGCGAGCACGTCTCGGCGCACCTTCACGAGTGGGTCGACCTCATCTTCGGCTACAAGCAGCGCGAGCGCGCGGCGGAGGGCGCGCTCAACGTCTTCTACCACCTCACGTACGAGGGCGCCGTCGATCTCGACGCCATCTCCGACGCGCGCGAGCGCGCCGCCACCGAGTCGCAGATCAACAACTTCGGCAACACGCCGTCGCAGCTGCTCGACCGGCCGCACGTGGCGCGCGCCGCGCCCGACTCGGCGCACGCCAAGAGCGTGGCCTCTCTCATCACGGCTCCGACGCAGGCGCGGCTCTACTTCGACCGGCCGATCGCCGACGCCGCGCTGCTCGCCGTCGCCGCGAGCGCCGACCGGCTCGTCACCGTCGCCGCCGACCGGCGCGTCTCGAGCCACCGCTGGCTACCGCACGCACCGCTCGAGGCCGGCACCGCGCCGCCGTTCCACATCGACCCGGCGCGCGCGCTGCGCCTCGGCTTTGGCGTACCTTTTGCCGGCGACCAGCGCCACGCCACGACGCGCTTCGCCGCCTCCTCCGACGGCCGCCTGCTCTACTCGTGTGGCTACTGGGACCACAGCCTCAAGGTCACGCAGCTCGCCGATGGCCGCTCGGCCCAGTCGCTCCGCGCGCACACCGACGTGGTGCGCTGCCTTTGCCTTTGCCTCGCACCCCGACGAGCCGCCCAGAGCTCAGCCCAGCCCAGCTCCCTTGCGCGCCCTAGAGTCCAGCCCTCGCTCCCCCCTCCCGACTCCCACCAGGTGAGCTGCCTCGCGCTCTCCGACGACGGTGGCACGCTCGTCACTGGCTCGCGAGACACGACGCTGATGGTGTGGCCGCTGGTGGCGGCGGGCTCGGCGCGTGGCCTGCTGCCCGAGAAGCCTCGGCATGTGCTTCACGGTCATGACGATGAGGTGGCATGCGTCGTCGTGAGCGCGGGGCTCGACACGGTACTCTCGGGCTCGAGCGACGGCACCGCGATCGTGCACACGCTGCGCTCGGGCCAGTACGTGCGCAGCATCGAGCAGCCGGCAGGTCACGGGGTCAATCTGCTCGCGCTGAGCAGCGGCGGGTTGCTGCTGCTCTTCTCGCGGCACGACCTCTCGCTGCACGCGTGCTCGCTCAACCAACGGCCGCTTGAGCCGCCGCTCGCCTCGGCCGCCGCCGCCGAACGGCTCGCCGCGCTCGCCTTCTCGGCAAGCGGCGACGTCGTGCTGAGCGCCGGTGAGCGAGGCGAGGTCGTGTTGCGCCGTGCCGTCGACCTGCGCGTACTCCACCGGCTCACCGCGGGCGGCGGCTCCTCGCCGGTCCCGCTGCACTGCCTGGCGCTCACAGCTGACGAGCAGTTCGTGCTTGCGGGATCGCACACAGGCCACCTGCTCATCTGGGGCGTGCCCGCGCAGGCCATCGCGCGCAACCTGCTCGACTCGCTCGATAGGACGCTGGGGCTGAGCTTTTGATCCTTCATTTTGTTATGTCAAGTAGTGTGTGGGGGGCTTCAATTCACTTCAGTTTTAGTTTATCCATATATACCGAATCATCAGCACGTGCGTGTGCTTTTGTGCATGTGTGCATGTAAAAATGTTGTACCTCTCTGGGAGACCAGCCGTGGCTCCAAAAAGCCGTAAAGTATCAAAAGCCGTATATATGCCGTAAATCAGCATAAATTAATTAGTAAAGACTAAAGTACACTCGACTATATCTATCATCTATATACCACACGTGTTGTGCACTCCAATTTTGAGTTGCACACAGTCCACATCATAGTCAGATGTCAGATCCCTCCGGAACAGGGCCTCTCAGCGCCCCTGGCCCTGTCACGATACACGTCAGCGAGAGAGACAGAGCGACTGTATGTGTGTGTATCTCAAATTTCAGCAGACAGCACGCCCTCTCTCGTCTCTGGTGTCTGATATCGCGTGTTCTAGGGGTGATGAAAGCGAACGTCTTACGACTCCACGTTACACGAATTTGACGCTGTTACGATTTGACGACGTGACTA
>Ga0209302_10000426_pt1 | contig 25225 bp, 8 predicted proteins | sample ArcOceMetagenome_2_FD_187445 | JGI IMG/M metagenome (GOLD analysis project Ga0209302, IMG submission 187445) | Marine eukaryotic phytoplankton communities from Arctic Ocean - Arctic Ocean ARC135M Metagenome (SPAdes) (version 2) | ecosystem: Environmental > Aquatic > Marine > Oceanic | place... | reverse complement strand
TCAACTCTGACTACTGGCATCTGTCTTTTATTATGCCCTTGGGTGCTGTATCCTGCATTGCTTCGCCCCCTTCTGCTCTTCCCTCGGCACATAAAGACCCAGAGCCCGGAGTCGCTCCGCTAGGACCGCAGCGTAAAGGACTTCGTCCCACGCGGCTTTGCTTATAGAGTGAGATCGCGTGGAGCGAAGCTCTTTACGCGACGCTTAAACAAGGACCGCCAACAGGCCGCTCCGATTGCTCTACAATGACACCCGACTTCAGGTCGTGGCTGACGGATAATTAGACAGGATTCACAAGATGGACAAGATGTGGATTTGAACTCTGGAGGGTTTTGAATCGAGCTGTATTTCAGGCATCTTGTAAATCTTGTTCATCCTGCCTGAAACTCTGGGTTATTTTCACAGTCAGTTCTGCGCTTGTTTACCATGATACAAAGCGTTGCTGAAAATAGATCTGTGCAAATTTAACATTTTGTGTTAAATTTGCACAATGATAGCACGTCACCTCATTGAAAGGGTCCTTCAGGACTTGGATAGAATGCCCGCCGTTGCGCTAATGGGGCCCCGCCAAGTTGGAAAAACAACTTTGGCCATGGAAGTCGCACGCACTCGCCCCTCTGTCTACCTTGATCTGGAGGATCGGACCGATCTGCAGAAAGTTGAGAGTATCAAGGAATTCCATCAGGTGAACCGACAGAAACTGATCATTTTGGATGAGGTGCAGTGTGCCCCCGAAATTTTCGCGCCGATCCGAGGTATCATCGACCAGCAGCGGCGGGAGAACAATCGTTCTGGTCAATTTCTGTTTCTGGGTTCCGCCTCCATTGAACTGCTGCGTCAATCCAGTGAAACGCTGGCAGGGAGGATTGCGTATCAGGAACTTTTCCCAGTGGATGTGATTGAATGGCCGGAAACGCATCCCGGCAATGATTCACTCCGCCAACTCTGGCTTCGGGGCGGCTTTCCTGAAAGCACACTCAGTGCTGATGATTTAAGCAGTCTGCAATGGCGTCAGAATTTCATCAAAACGTATCTGCAGCGGGATATTCCGCAATTAGGGCCGCGTATTCCCTCTAGCACGCTTGAGCGGTTTTGGATAATGCTCGCCCATGATCAGGGGGGCAACATGAACGCCTCTAAGATTGCCGCTAACTTAAATGTGTCGAGTGTTACGATTGGGCGCTATACGGATTTGTTTGTTGATTTATTGCTGGTGCGCAAGTTGCTGCCATACAGTGCGAATGTAAAAAAACGGGTGGTCAAGTCGCCGCGTCTATATTTGCGGGACAGTGGGATCACCCATGCTCTGCTCAATATCGGCAGCTATAATGATTTGCTTGGCCATCCAGTGGTCGGCAAGAGCTGGGAAGGTTTTGTGATAGAGAACATTGCCGCCTACCTGCCACCGCAGGCCCGACTCTATTACTATCGGACAGCGAGGGGGGCTGAGATTGATCTATTGATTGAATTTAACATGGATGAAACCTGGGCCATTGAAATCAAGCGGGGGCCGCAGGCGACCCTAAGTAAGGGCTTTCATGAAGCCTGTGAGGATATTGGGCCGGCTCGAAAATATGTCGTTTATTCGGGCACGGATCGTTTCCCACTACAGCATCATATTGAAGCGATTCCATTGGAGCAGCTTGTCGCAGATATTCAATCCAGAGGGTAAAAACTACTACCAGACGATGCAACACGCCCGCGGATTTCTGCGTCGTGCTGGATAAGCCTTCAATAAGCGTCACGGAGTGCGAGCAGCACGGAGATGGTAAACCGCAGGTTTGCCGTGAGCGAAGCGAAGGGTGACTGACGAAGCGCGAGCAGCGCGTAGATGCTTCTGAGCCCCGCCGTAGGGAAATGAATCGGGGTCTGAGAGGTCTGCCGAACTGGCCCCGAAGGGGTGACGAGAGCGGGTGCCCTTTGGGCGAGCGAGGAACAAACTCCTGGGTGCCCTTTGGGCAAGTGAAGGAACAATAAGCGGTCCCCAGCTCTGCTGGATCTGCGCCTGAGCTTGCCTCCGACCCCTGAACCTGCCGAAGGGCTCAGGCCGGCATTGCCCTCAGCCCACAGCGCTCATCCGACGCACGAGGGCGAGTCGCCCTCCCCCCTTCTCGCTAGACCCCTTTTCTCGCTCCAGCAACCCAAATAAAATCATCTTTCATCTTGATACTCTGGTGCTTTTCTCCCCCCATTCAGGACAAGCCAGGAAACAAGCCCCTAAGGTAGCAAGCCCACCCGGTAGAAGCGCCTTGGGTGCGACGCGGCATCCGCATCGGTCCATTCGTGCGTCGGGGCTCCGTCGTCGTCGTCATCGGTTATCGAGATCTTGCCCCAGTTCGCCAGCGGCAGGGACAGGTCGTCAGTGAAGTAGATCTCGAATTGCAGGCCCTCCTGGCTCGGCCAGCTCAGTTCGACACTGTCGGCGGCGAGACCCGGTGAGACGTCGAGTTTGAACGCCGAGGTCGGATCGCTCGGGATCAGGCCGAGCCGGAATTCGTCGAGGTCGGAATTGCCGTCGCCATCGAAGTCGCCGGTGTCCGCCCCCGGTCCGGGACCGGACTTCAGGCCGGTCAGGTCGGTCAGCTCGACGATCCCGGAGAAGCTGGTTTCCCAGCTGTCGAGCAAGCCGTCGCCGTCGGTGTCGTCCGCCGCCTGAGTGGTGGCGTTCGAGGGCGCTGAGGCGGTTCCAATGTTCGGAACGCTATCACGCATTTGCACCGTATAGGCGTAGAGCGTGCTTGGATTCAATCCGCTATCGGTATAGCTAGCTGATGTAATCCACCCGGAATCCGTGCCGCCGGGGTTGCCCGTCGTTTCATCGAAGAAGTACTCAACCGGACCAGATGCATCAGTGCCTGTTGTCGCCGTCATGCTGATCGCAGTATCGCTATCGGCAGATGGAGCAGAAGCAAACGTTGCAGGATTCGGTGTTGGAGGCGTGGTATCGGGTCCAGTACCCGCAGTGGTCGCCGAGGCTGAGGCCGAGGCTCCCGTCGCGTTCTGCGCCGGGCTCTTGTCCCGCGCTGCTACCGTGTAGGTGTATTGGGTGGCTGGACTCAGCCCGGTGTCGGTGTAGTTCGGGCTGTCCTGCCAACCGCTGTCGCTGCCTCCGGGGTTGCCGGAGGTTTCGTCGAAGAAATACTCGACACCCGATGCGTCGGTGGCAGTGGTGGCCGTCATGCTGATCTCTGTTTCAGGATCACCGCCACCACCGGCAAGCTCCTCGTTGGTCACACCGTAGAGGTGGTAGATGTCGGTATGGTCGTCGGCCAGATCGATGATCACTTTGATCTTACCGCTCGCATCCGCTTGGTAAACATAGCTCATCGCATACGAGACATCCCCGGATAGACCTGGAGGCGTCAGGGTCGGATCATTCTGGTCGATCTTTGGTGTGGTGTACTCTACCGATCCGTCACTGCCCACGTCGTAGCTGGCGTAAAATGTCCGGAGACTGGTTTGATAGCCCCAGGTACGTTCGTAGAGACGAAGATCATACCACTGACCAGAGGTCAGCCCTGTCAGCTCAATGTATCCCAGATCGGGTCCACCGTAGTGCATGTCCTGGAACAAACTGGCAACATCACCGCTAACGGCAGGAGGTGTGTTCCCTCCGTGCGGGTTGGGGCCGTAGGTTCGAGTTCCCAGGTTTGACCGTCCACCTGCGGCGACATTGATCTCATTGGCAAACACCACGCCGTTTATGGTAGCAGCGCCGCTGGTTCCCCAGTCAATGGCGTGGGTATATGTATTGCCACTGCTGATGCCGGAATCGGCGTCATCGGTGATCTGGACATAACTGATGCCTGCAGCAGCACCACCACCAATAGCAGGCACCACCGCCCAGGTCATCGGGTCCGGATTTGGCGCCGTCGTATCAGGCGTCGCCTGCGTGGTGGCGTTCGAGGGCGCTGAGGCGGCTCCAGTGTTCGGAACGCTATCACGCATTTGCACCGTATAGGTGTAGAGCGTGCTTGGATCCAAACCGCTGTCGGTGTAACTCGCGGATGTCTGCCACCCGGAATCCGCGCCACCTGGGTTGCCAGAAGTTTCATCGAAAAAGTACTCGACCGGTCCAGAAGGATCCGAGCCGGTGACGGCCGTCATGCTGATCGCGCTGTCGCTGATCGCTGCCGGAGCCGAAACAAACGCTGCAAGATTCGGCGTCGGCGGACTGGTGTCAGGCGTCGCACCCGCCGCATTGATTTCCAGGGTGGCGCTGTCGCTGCCACCGTTACCGTCATCCACCTGCACGGTGAAGCTGTTGAGCCCCACATCGCCGTTCAACGGCGTGCCCGAGAGGGTCCCGTCGGAAGCCACGGACAGCCACGCCGGACCGCCGGTCTTCGAGTAGGTCAGCGTATCGCCCAGGTCCACGTCGGTGGCCGATCCGACGATGGTCTGGCCGGTGTAGGCCGCGTCTTCGTGGGCATTGGGTTTGCTGAACGGGTCGGCCGTGAAGACGGGGTCGTCATTCACGTTGTCCACCGTTATCTCGAGGGTGGCGGTGTCGGAACCGCCGGTCGCGAGCACCTGCACGGTGAACGAATTCAGGCCGACATCAGCATTGGCCGGTGTACCGGAGAGCGTACCGTCCGAGGCCACGTTCAACCAGGCCGGGCCGGAGACCTTGGAGAAGGTCATCGGGTCGCTTTCCGGGTCACTCGCGTCATTGGCGAGCGTGGCGCCGTAAGCGACGTCCTCCGTGGCATTCACCTCGACGACCGGATCACTTAAGAAAGCCGGCGGCTGGTTGAAGGGCGTGCCGCCGGCGGGGCTAATCACGCCGGACATACCCATGAAATACCTCTCGGCTGTGCTGCCCCCGGCTGTCTCGCCGTCGTGACTGTTCCCGGCCTTAATCCATCCGTTATTAATTCTCGACTCGTTTCCAATGGAGATATTCGCGTTCACTCCAGTGTCTGATCCACCCAAACCCGTCCCTAACGGACCAGATGGATCACCAGTGTAGTCGTCGGGTTCTCCGTCCCATTTCGTTCCGGTCCAACAACCTGTCGCGCTAGTCAGTGAGCCATCGCCGAATTGGATGCCAGCGAGAATGCTCCCGTCCCAAAGGTCGGTATAATTTACCGCTACGAGCGTATAGGTGCCCGGCGTCCCAGACGGCGTGTATATATGGATGCCAGTCCCAGCACCAGTGGTGCTGGTGTTTACCGCCGCGGAGGTGAGCTTGGTTGAGCCAACGGCAGTCCATGTAGTGACGAAGTCTTTCGTCTCCGTCGACCCTGGCAACTTGGCCTGAGTGTCGACGAATGTGTTGTATGGGCCGATTAGTATATCTTTCGCGCCATGCTTCTCGAGCGTGACAAAGATGATACGGTAGTCGCCTGAATGTCCATCCGAGAGGGTAACCTGCGGCTGTGCCGGCGTCGCCTGCGTGGTGGCGTTCGAGGGCGCTGAGGCGGCTCCAGTGTTCGGAACGCTATCACGCATTTGCACCGTATAGGTGTAGAGCGTGCTTGGATCCAAACCGCTGTCGGTGTAACTCGCGGACGTCTGCCATCCGCTGTCTGTACCGCCTGGATTACCTGATGTTTCATCGAAGTAGTACTGAACTGGACCAGATGGATCAGTGCCTGTTGTCGCCGTCATGCTGATAGCTGTATCGCTGTGAGCAGCAGGAGCACTTGCAAATGTCGCAGGATTCGGTGTTGGAGCATCTGTGTCAGGTGCATTTGTAGTAGCATTTGCCGCGGCAGAGGCTGTACCTGCATTTGACCAAGCATCACGCATTTGTACAGTGTAAGTGTACTGCGTACTTGCTGACAAACCCGTATCTGTGTAAATTGAACTTCTCTGCCATCCGCTGTCATCGCCGCCTGAGTTACCTGATGTTTCAGCAAAGTAGTAATTAACCGGACCAGATGCATCAGTACCTGTTGTCGCTGTCATACTGATAGCTGTACCGCTATCGGCAGATGGAGCAGAAGCAAATGTTGCCGGATTCGGCGTTGGAGCATCGATGTCGCCTGGTACCGGAGGGAAGAGTAACATCTCCCATAGATCGAACCGCTCGGGCGATAATGAGTAGAGTTCGTCCAGATACTCCGAACCGGCGCTCAGACAGATGGCGTACTGTTTAGAGAATTCGGCTTGATCTTCGTGCCAACTGCCGTCACCGTAGCTGGAGACCGATACATTGTCATCCACGATGGCCGCCTGCCACTGGAGCGGGATAGTCGGGTCGCCTTCGGTGGCCACTTGTTCCAGCACGTGGCCGGCCTCGTGGGCGATCACCAGCGGTCCTGCGTAGGAAAGCATGTTGATGAAAGCCTTGCCGCCATGAGCCGTGGCACCGCCTAGGTCGACGTAAATCGCGATTCCTTGTTCTCCATCGTCGGAAACTTCCTTGCAGGCTCTTATGTATGGTTCGGAGAGATCTTCGATACGACTAACCAGGTCGCCGATTGTGAGATCGGTCACAGCATCTTCAATCGTAAGCTTGAACTGATACCCTCCGCTCTCTGCGATCCACTGTTTGCCCGGAGTAGCGTCCCGGTTCATCGCGACGGTTGCGGGACCTGAAATAAGATTAACTACCGTCGTGCTGTTGTCGCCGAAGGTCGGATACAAATCCTCGAAGTGGTCATACAGGTATTCCACGGCATTCGCCTCCGAAACGGAAAAAAGTCCGAGAATAACGGCGCAAATAATACTTATCTTCATAGATAACATATCCTGTTTAATAATACCAATATTGCAACTGCTACGAAACGAATCATGCAACATTGCTCAATGTGCTTCTCCTTGCGCCCTGTGAGGGGCGTTGAACTGCTAAGAATTGGGTTTTATGGTTGGTTTTGAGCTAATTCATTAGCCGCGAGAGCGTAAACTAGGGTGTCCACAAGACCCGTCCGTCAATTCTGCGCCACCTCGATGATCACGAAGAGCTGGTCGGTGGGCGTGCCGGTCAAGGTAGCGGTCACGGTGGTGATGCCCGAAGCGGGCGTGTTGAGTTGCGGGCTGAAATCCACCCTCGTCCCGTCGCCATCGAAGACACCCCCGGGATGGAAGGTGATCAGATCCGTCGACCAGCGGTAGGCCGCCGTGAGGTCGTCGGCCGGGGTGGCATTTTGCGGATGGGTGAAGATCAGGGCAGGGCCGTTCGTGGGGTCGAAGATTAGACCTTCGGAAAACGCGTCCGGGGCCGTGCCGAAGAAGTTCTCGATCCCGTTGGGGAGGCGATCGCCGTCCGAGTCATCGCCAAGCCCGGTCTCACCTCCAAGCCCAGGATAGAGGGCAATCCAGGCCGAGAAATTGTTGCTGGAGGCGGCCTGCACGACGAATGCCGCGGCCACCGCTTTCCGTGGATCCCCCCCCGTGGTAAATGAATAGTCGCGGCTCGCCGCCGCGACCCCGGCCTCAAATCCCGCCGCGCCCATGGCTGATCCGATGTCGCTGCTCGCGTAGATCTCATCCAGAGGCGAATCAACCGCGATACCGCCGCCGCCATTCGCATTGAAGCTCGCCACCACAAAGGCATCGTCCAGCGTTGCGGCGAGATTCACCGTGTCCGAGTCGCTGTCGCCCGCGCCGGTAGCGTGCAGCGTGATCGGTTCCCCTCCGGCGCTGATCGATACCACCCCGATTCCGACCCCTTTCACGGTCGTGAGACCGGTGTAGTCAACGACCAGGTCGGCGGCCCCGCCGGTGTAGCCGGTGGCGCCCAGATCCAGATACCAGATGTCGGCGGTGCCCCCGAGAACGGCCTCGGTCAGACCATCGCCGTTGTAGGACACAGCGTATGTCCCGCCGCTCTTATCGCTGCTGAGCGCAACGACCAGCAGGTCGGCGGATGCGCCGGCGTCGAACGACAGGGTCGAAGTGCCGCCACCCAAGAGACCCAGCTCGACCTTCGAACCGGTGTTGACTGCGGTGATGGCGCTCGCCGAGTTTGAAAAATTCCAGGCGGTCTTGAGGTCCAGCCCAGCAAACGGATTGCCGGAGAGACCCTCGACTGCGGAGGCATCGATGAGCACGTAATACGCGACGCCCGGCGCTAGATTGCCATTGGGATCGATCGTCAACTGCGAACCGCTGAAGACGACCTCGGAGGGGTTCGTCACGTCGAAACTCTCCACCGTGCTGTCGTCGCTGCTTCTCTTAAGCGTGACGAAACCTGTCCCGGCCTGCACCAGCTCGTCGAAGGTCGCCACCAGGTTGGTATTTACCGGCACCTCGGTGCTGTCATCCGCGGGAGCGCGCGACACCAGCAACGGAGGCCCACCGATGCCCATGGCCACACGAACAGCATCTTGCACCGTCAAAAGGGCCGCTGCTGATAGCTGCTCGTCGAAAACATGCGTATCACCGATCAGCCCGTTGTAGGTCGACCAACCATCGGGTTTATTGCGGCCGAGGTTGATATAACCTTTGTAGGCCCTGTCGCCGGATTGTGCGTACAACGCGGTGTAAGGCTCGCCGCCTGTAGTGCCGTTTCCTGTTCCCATCGATACCGCCTCGGCATCATTTGCGCCGCGCCAGAAGACCTCGAATGCTGGGTTGGCTTCGCTTCCGACGGTAAGGGTCAACACGCCTGGTTCTTCGGGTATAACGCCGCCAGACCAAACGGAGTTTTGTCCGCTAGCACCGTTGATCTTGACTTGGACCTGCCCGTTCATGTTATGGATACCCAAGCACAACTGATCGAATAAAATATCCACAACCAAGCACCAATTGCCCTCGGTCGTCCGCTCGGGCTTGACCGCTGTCACAATGGTCGCACCATTGATCGGGATGCTGGTACCAGCAGCATGCTGGTACCAGCAGCATGCTGGCCGCTGTCGTGCCTCATCCCGTCCCGGCCTGGGAAGTATTTATTCGAATACCATTTTTCTCCGCCCAACACGACGACCGTCGGAAATCCAGCATGCTTTGTGAAGCCGTCCCATGTTTCCACGGTGACTCCAACACCAGGCAGGTTATCGTGGTCCACAGAGAATAACGGGAGTTTGTACGAGCTGGTCGTGCCGGATACCGGCGCCGAGGCCGTGCCGATGTTGCCCAAGCCGTCGCGCATCATTACCGTGTAGGTGTATTGCGTGCTTCTCGACAGGCCGACGTCTGTGTAGGTCGGGCTGGACTGCCAGCCGCTGTTGCTGCCGCCCGGGGCGCCGCTCGTCTCGGTGAAGTAGTATTCGACCGGCCCGTTCGCATCCGTCCCCACAACCGCCGTCATCGTCAACTCCTGGGCAAAAGTGGCATGAGGCGCCACGTCAAACAGCGCCACATTCGGTGTCGGCGCCTGGTCATCCACTTCATTGGTCGTGCTGGCGCTTTCGGTTGCTGACCAGCCGGTGGTGTTGCCATAGATGTCGCGCATCCGCACCCGGTAGGAATAACTCGTGTCCGGCGTCAACTGAGAGTCCGAGTAGGTCGCGCTGCTTTGCCAGCCGCTGTCTGTGCCGCCGAGAGTGCCGCTCGTCTCCTCGAAGTCATACTCGATCTGGCCGCTGGCGTCCTCGCCTGCGGTTGCCGTCATCGAGATGATGTAGCCGCTTACCCCCGCCGGATTGATGGCAAACGTCGCCGGGTCAGGTGTAGGCGCCGTGTTGTCGGTGAGGGCGGCCTTAAAGAGCATGGTCTTGGTAACGGACGTGCTCTCCGCCGGGCCGTTGCCGATCACGTTGCCCTGGCCGTCGGTCTGCGCGGTCGGGACGTAGCCGTTGTCGCTGGTAACCAGCAGGCGGTCGATTCTGGTGCCGTCTTCGCGCATCCAGAGATTGATCGTGTGCACACCGGTCGAATCAACGGTGAAGGGGCCCTTCTTCATCCAATGATAGATGTTCCAGGTGCCCCAGGCCTGGTAATAGCCCCAGCCGGAGGCATGCATGTCATCGCCCAGGTGGTAAGAGTCGGCGTTGGGATTGGCGCCGTGAGCCCGGACCCAGACCCAGTGGTCGCCGGTCTTGGCGAAATCGATGAAGTAATCCATCCGAGGCGACTGGACGTCGTAGTCTACGCCGTAGTTTTTGCCGCCGGCGGAAACCATCATCGCGCCCGTACCGAGGTAGCCTGCCGCGCCCGTGTTGAGCTCCCATTCGTAGCCATTGATGCCGGCCGCTTTGCGGCCATAGTTCTCGGCCTCGATCACGGCCAGGCCGGTGGCGTCGGCGGCCTGGGAATAGACCTTGTTCGTGGTTTGCCAGGTCAGCCGGGTGACGGCCGACGAGTCGGTCATGTTGCCTGATCCGTCTCGCATCGTGACCCGGTAAATGTATTCGGCGACTCCGGAGTCGAGATCTTCATCCCAGTATTTCCTGCTCCCCTGCCAGCCGCTGTCGTCGGCGCCGGTTCCGCCCAGAGCCTCTTCAAAATTGTACTCGACGTTGCCGCCAGCATCGGCGCCTTGCTTAGAGAACATGGCGACTTCCGTCTCGGTTACCGAAACAGGCTCGACGTAGAACTCAGCCGGATCGGGAGTCGGCGGATTAACGTCTATCAGCGACTTGGACCAGATGGTAAAGTTGTCCATCCGGCCGTCAAAGTACCCGCCCGAAGCCCCACGGCCCAGGTAGCAGACGGAGGCGCTCACGTCTTTGACGTCGTGGGTGAAGGCATCGTTGCTGCCCCAATCCAAACCGTCGATTTGAACAATGGCCGTGTCGTCGAACATCACGACCGAGACAGTCTTCCAGACGCCGGTCGGCAACGGATCGGCCGCCCGCACCACCTGCTCGACGCCGTCGACCTTGATCCCGAAAGAGAGCTTGCCCTGACTGTCGCTCGGCGAAAGCCAGCACACGTCGCCGTTGGGGTTCGAGAACTCAAAAATGCGCTGACCGTTGGCCCCGCCGTCCCATTTTACGTCAACGACAAACGAGCTGTCGATCGATGTGGCCACGCTCGAGTGCAGATCGACAAACTGATCCACCCCATCAAGGTCCAACACGGTCCCGCCGTTGTCGGATGCGTAAGAGGCCCCGTTGATCAACCGAGCCCAGGTCACGCCGTAGGTATCCCACACGCGATAACCGTTTTGCCGTTCGAACTGATACTCCAGGAAGAGCCCGGCGAAATCCTGGTACGTCTCGCCATCCTGGATGTAGTCGCCCCAAGCCCACAGGAACTGGTAGCCTGTGGAGTGCTCGCCGTTCTTGATGTAGTTGCCGTCAATAATGGCGTTGCCGTGTATCGGGCCGCTGACTTCGGAGTTTCCTTTACAAATAGCATAGTCATAAATATCCACGCCATGAATATCGGCATGTTCCAGAACACGGGCATTACCATAAATACTACTGCCCCCGTGAATAATAGCGTAGTCACTAACTAAAGCATTATCAGTAACAGTTGCATTAGATTCGATAGTTGCAAAGCCCGATACAACAGCATTGCCGCTGACAGTACCATAAACCTGTGCATAATCTTCAACGCGTGCATTATCAAGAACCTGTGCGCCTGAAGCGATATAAGCATTCGGCGAAACATACGCAGTCGGATCGACGGTGCCGTTATTAGCCGCACTTGGCAGCCAGGCAGTTGCTTTAGGCGTGGTTCCACCAAGCTGAACCTGATAAGGGAACCGGTCTTTCGGGGCGCCTCGATAGTCCGTTATGCCGATCTGTGAGAAGATCCCGATTTCCAGGATATTCGTCGGTGTCGCCACGACCACTAGATAGAGTTCATCATCACCGGATTGAACCGTGAAACTACCTTGTGTGCCGTTGGCGAAGACAGTGCCGTAGCGGGGATTGCCGTTGTCAACCGCTACAAACATAGCGCTCCACGCTGAACCGCGCGCCGAGTCGATGTGACCGGTGAGGTCCGCCGTTACCGTTCCCTGGTTGGGTTCGAGTATGCAGATGTTGTAACCGTGCTGCTGCGGCGTGCGCCATTTCGGCGGCTCATACCAGCCCGCGGCGCGATACGGCAATTCTTCCAAGAGCGTAAAGTGGTTGCGCGTTTTGTATTCTTGACCTGCCCATGTGCTTGCATATTCAGGATGCAGATCATAGTCCCATGTAATATTCTTCGCAGCCATCTTGACCCATTCTTCATTAAACGGCGTGCCCGGGCTGGGGTCCATCTCTTCCATGCCCTTCGGGGGATAGTTTCTGCCGCCATCGCCGGAATTCGGTCCCCTGTTCCACAGGCGGGTGACATAGAGGCCGCCGAACTCCGGCGTCTCGACCAGGTGATCCCAGATCAGGTAGTCGTGATAATAGTTGCCGCCGGTAGATGGGTAAACATGTGCGTGCTTCGGGCAAGCATCCACAGGATTCGCCTGCGGATTGCCCAACCAGGAGACCTGGAAATTCGCATGGGATTCCCACCACTGGCTGCTGATGTTACCCATTTGATGGCCGTCGGTACCGTGAACATACTCGTGAGCATTGACGTATCCGGCTCCCGTAATGCCATAGCCCAAGCCGAAAGGGCTGCTGCCGCTCCAACTGCCGCCCCAGCCGTTGCCGACAATCCATTTGTATTTGCGGCCATCGCCACGCTTGTTCTCGTCTCTCGAGACCAACGGCAGATGCTTGCCGGACTTCTCGTTCATATAGGTGTAAACCGCCTCGAGGTCGTTTAACTGCGTGGCCAGAATCCGCGCACTGACATCGTTACCAGCTGGGTCAGGATTTTCCGCCTCGTCCCACATCGAGCGAAAGTGCGCGGATTCGTGCCAACGCAGATCGGTTCGCGGATCGACCGAGCGGTCGGGATCACCGTACCATGAGTGTTCGATGTCGGTATCGTGGATGGGGTAGAAGAGATAAGTCCCAAGACCGACGCCGCCGGTGTAGTTATGGCTGATGTCGGCCGCGTCCATCGGCTCGGTATGAATACGAATCGCGGCCATTGAGCCGCTAAAGGACTGCGCGCCGAGGTTGATGACGGCATTGCCACTGAAGGATAGGGCGCCTGCCTGGGTTCCGACCTCTTGATCGTTGTTGTAAAAAGTGATCTGACTGCCGTCGGAGACCGCCACCAGATGCTGCCAGGAATTGCTGCTGGACATATTGAACTGGCTGGCGGTGAGGTCGACATTCGAGCCGTCTTCGAAGCGCATCAGAACTTCGCCGGCTTGAACCGACGGATTCAGGACCCACATTTCAACGGACAGAACCCCATCAGTGATCTCGCTGGGAAGGGTATACCCAAAGCCCGGTTCGAGAATCATCCGCATCTTGTCGCCGCCTTCAAAAGTAACCGCCGGCGAGCCGCCGACATTGGCCTCGAACAGAGGGTACTCGCTGTCGGGGCCGTCAAAACCGAAGAAGCCGAACGACCATTTGAAGGTCCCGCCGTTGCACCAGTTCCGGGCAACATTGCTGTCGTCGCGGGTCAGCATGAATTCGGCATGATTGTCGATCGCGAGTCTTCCACCCGAGCCGCTGCCACCGACGTAAATCATTCGGTCATCGGTCTGTTCTGCGCCCGCATAAAACGGACTGACAACAGGAACGACCCCGGCAAACAGAGAATACGGAACTATCAGGAACCAAAGAAGACAGGGAATAATGGCGACAACAAATAACTTTCTCATAGATGATTTATTAATTTTTGATGCTAGGAAATCGCGAGCCGCGCAATCGGCAGCCGCCATTCCCTAGACTGAAAGTGCATCCTTTGCGCAACATAATAAAAAGTCAACCCCCCCCCCCCCCCAACACTCCTACCTCTACCCCCTAAAAAAAAACCTCAATCACCTTAATAACAACAGGATACGCAACAAACATGCACACGTGGCAATGAAATGCAACTGATAGACAAGCACTCGAATGAAACCTAAATTCAGAGCTAGGTCTGCCGTAGATGGCGAAGCAATTCAGAGGTCAGTTCCGAGCTACGCGACTACCGAGGAGCTTGCGACGACACATCTACCAGCAAAGCGCAGAATAACAGACCGGATGCGGAGCAGACCGGACCAAACAGAAGCCAGCCACTGATAATCAGAAACTTGCAGCGATATCGCCCCTCGCCATTTGGCTTCGCCCTTGCTGCTTCGCTTCGCAAGCTTCCCGCGGCCGCCTTCATTGCATGACGCCGTGACGAGTCACTCGGAAAGCTGCGCAGGACGCAGACGGCGGACAGGTCGGTTGCACCCAAAGGGCATTTCACCACCTTCCCTTGGTAAGCATATCCTTATACGCATATTTGTCTCTCCCAGTTTGCGTGATTAGTGGGCAATTAATAGCTCCTCCCCTGCGAAGGGGAGGTGGCTCGGTCTGCCGAGACGGAGGGGTTTTCGCAGTGATTTAAGCCAAGGCGGTAAAAACGCTCAGGCTGGGCGGAGAACCCTTCCGTCTCGCTTCGCGATCCACCTTCCCTTGGGGGGGGGGAAGGAGCTGATTACCGCTCACTTCAGACCCTCCGACTTATGCATAAGGATATGCTACCAAGGGGAAGTGGCCCCGTATGCGGGGACGGCATGTCCGCCGTTAGCTTAGCGTAGGACGGAGGGGTTTCTCGGTCATTTCAGCCACGCATCAATCATGCCCTGAAGTTCGGCGACCTGAGCAGGCTTGCTTTCCGACAGATCGTTGCGGTCATCGGGATCAGCCTGCAGGTCATAGAGTTCCTTGCCCTGAGGACGGGAGATCAACTTCATCCACCCGTCCACTACAACGCGGGCATTCAAGCCATCATTAAGATCGTCCAGCTGCTCCAGATTGCTATCGTGCTCATAGACATCCACGAATATGCGGTTGCGCTGCGCCAACAGTGCTGGCTGGCGCAAATCCAATCCCTGCATGGCCGCAGGCGGTTCGATGCCGCAGGCACGAAGAATGGTCGGGGCGATATCAATATTGCTGGCCAGCGCGACAGTGTCCCGTTCCGGCTGCAGCGTGCCTTCATGGGTAATAAAAATCGGCGTCCGTATTCCGGCCTCGACTGGTTCTCGTTTAGAACGGGTGAATCTCTCCGGCTTGCTCGGATCCGGCACCCAGCCATTGTCGCAGGTGAACACGAAAATGGTGTTTTCATAGATGCCCTGACTCTTTAGATACTCCACGATCTGCCCGCAACCTTCGTCAAACCACTCCACATTCGCCCAATACCGGGCAGTCGATTCGTTCGGTGCAATGTCCTCGTATTTGCTTTTGAGGCGATCGGGCGCATTATGCGGATTGTGAGGCAGAAAAACGCCATACCAAACAAAAAACGGCTGATTGTTCGCCACAGATTTATCAACAAAATCATAAAACGGCTTCATGGTGGAACGTCCGATCTGCAAGCCCACGTCCCCGTGCCGGCCACCACGCCCTGCATCACCGTGCGTCATCGCATCGGTAAAGCCATGATCCAGCGGATTGCCCTCCCACCACTTGCCGGTCTGCAAGGTTAGGTATCCGTTATCCTTCAACACCTCGAACAGCGTGGTGTGTTCGGCAAAAGGAGCCGTCATCCGTGCACGCAGCTCTGGACTTATCTTCCTGATATTGCCGCCCCCTGGGCGGACAGGGTCGTTTCCGCGTATGCCTGTTTGATGGGGATAGAGCCCGGTTGCCAAACTGGCTAATGACGGGCGGCATAGCGGCGCCGTCACATAGCCCCGCTCATAGAGTAAGCCTGCACTGGCCAACCGATCCAGGTTCGGTGTCTCTAGATGCGGGTGCCCCATGAAGCCATAGTCGCCCCACCCCTGGTCATCACTAAGGATAAAAACGACATTCGGTCGTTCAGCAGTTGCCTGTTGTTCGGCTGCATGCGCGCCGCTACTCATAGCAGCCACTCCGAACAACACGACGGATACGGTTATTACTTTTTTCATTTGATTCATTTTATTCATTTTATTCATTTTATTCATTTTATTCATTTTATTCAACAAAGAGGGCGGAAATCTCATCCGGACTCAAGGCACCGGCCTGAACGACCGCATGAGAGATTTCGCACGTTGCCATTTCATTTTTTTGTTTGGGATCGCCACCGGCGTAACAGGGCATCGTGGGCAACGATCCGTTAAAGTTCGCCTCGCCCACTTTTTTTCCATCCATCCAAAAACTAAACTCGGAGCCGCTCTTCACGAGAGCCGCCGTCACCCATTGATTGTCGGGAAACGGGGGTGTTTTGATGAGAAACCGGCGCTTGCCCCCCGTGAATAACTGAACGCCTCTCTCTGCTGTGATTTTCATAAACTCCGTTTGCGCACCACCAATGCGGTTACCCAGCAGAACCGCACCGGGCGGATTTCCAGGCAACACCTTCACTCGGAACGACCATGTATAGTCATCATCTGGTCCCAGCGCCGGCGTGCGAGGCAGCACCTCAAACGTCTTCCCATCAAACCGTTTTTTTTCTACGAAAGGAGCACCTGCTGCAAGCGGTTTCGGCGAGTCGGCCTCCTCACGGCTATACCCCTGAATGAACGACTCATTTTCTTCCCGCAACATCTTTAGTACAGGGGCGTACTCCGGGTCGTTGGCGAAATTCTGGAGCTGATCCGGATCACGTTGCAAATCATGAAGGAACTCACAGGGCGGGTCCTGCCGATCATAACAGGCGTAGACATACCTGTCGTTACGAACCCCGGACCAGGCATGAATAACATCCCACATTTGATGATGTTCATGGAAAGCGTCATCCCGCCAATCCTGCGGTGCGTCACCCTCCAGCAACGGAACCAGACTGCGCCCCTGATAGGCATCCGGAACCGCAACCCCGGCCAGCTCCAGGATCGTGGACGGCAGATCCAGATTAAGGGCTGGCGACTCAATGATTTCACCCCGCTGACCCGGTGCACGGCGCGGGTCATAAACAATCAGCGGCACCCGCAACGACTCTTCGAAGTGCGACCACTTTCCGGCCAACCCGCGTTCGCCGCGGTAGTAGCCGTTGTCGGCGGTATAAATGATAATGGTATTTTCGGCCAGCCCGCGTTCTTCCAGCGTGTCCAGCACGCGCTGAATAATTCGATCCAGCCCGGTAATCATCCGGTAACGCGCGCGCATATTCACATCATACTTTTCCGGGGTGTCCCAGCGCCAATGCCATCGCCCCCGGTTCATCGATGTTTTCATAAAATCAGGCAACGCCTCAAAAATCGCCGGATCATCCAGCCGCGGCTGCGGCGGTGTGATGTCTTCGTACATGCCATCAACGGCTTTTGGCCATGGGAAATGACCAATACCGGGGCGATGATCATTATCTTCCGCATGGGCAATGTTAAAACTCATGTAGAGAAAGAACGGCTCTTCCTTCGGTTGCTGTTTCAAAAAATCCACCGAACGGTCGCCCATAATTTCGTCGCAGTGCCGCGTCGATCCATCCGGCATTTTCTTGAAGTAGGGATTGCGATGGATGTGCTTCCAGTCGTCGAACATTCGACTGAAGGCCTCGCCCGTTCCACGTTCGAAATCGGTATGATTCTTGCCGTAATAGCCGGCTCGATATCCCGCCTGCCGAAGCAGGTTCGGGAAACAGATGGCCTCATCAGCGGGTGTAATCGGGCGTGATTCCGGATTGCCCGGAGCAAACCCGTGGGAGCGCTGCGTCAGACCGGTAAAAATCGTCGCCCGGCTCACCATGCAGATCGCGGTGGTCACCGTCATATTCTGAAAGCGCACGCCCTGCCCCGCCAGCCGATCCAGCGTCGGCGTTTGCAGGAAAGGTTCGCCCGCGCAACCGAGCTCGTCGTTGCGCTGGTCGTCCGCCAGAATAAACAGAATATTGGGACGTTCGGCTTGCGCAAGCGCACTCGCCGCACAGAGCATCATCATCAAAAGCAAACAACTCGTCCATTTTTTCATATCAATACCTTTTCTTTTTCCAATGGTTGGAAGGAGCCCCGAAGAAGTCGGGGTAAACCTGAGCCTTCATTTCTTTTTCCTCAATCCTGAAAATAGAGATTGGCCTGTTCGATGATGGGCCCTTTTCTACCTTTCGCCGCGACTGATCGCTTCGCTGGCCTCAAATGATTTGTGCCCGGTTGATTTTTGACCCAGAACTTCGTGACGCTGCTGCGGAACTTGAGCGCGGTGTATTTTGACCATCGCTGCGTATTCCGGGTTGGTGATCACGTTGTTCCACTCGTGCGTGTCTTTGGTGCGGTCGTAGAACTCCTCTGAGCCGTCGTTGTAGCAGATGTAGCGGAAACCTTCGGAAACGATCGAATAGTTGCCCGGCCCGAAACTGGTGCGCGCCATATGCGGCCAATCGGCCTGCGGGTTTTTCAGCAGCGGAACCAGCGAGTTCCCTTCGAGTTTGGGGTCCGCTTTCAATCCAGTCAGCTCCAACAGCGTCGGATAGATATCGAGCAACTGCGCCGGTTTAGAGCACACTTTGCCTTCAACAATGCCGGGGCCTGCAATAATCATCGGCGTGCGGGTTCCGTCCTCCCATAAACTGCGCTTAGCGAAGCGTTCCTTCTCGCCCTGATGGAAACCGTGGTCGGTATAGAGCACGACGTAGGTGTTGTCTTTGTAGGGGCTGGCATCCAAGGCATCGAGCACCTTCCCGATCTGATGATCGACAAAGCTGATGCAGGCCAGATAGGACTGAACGAGCGCCTTCCATTGGTCATTTTCTTCGACCCAATCCATGGTCGGAGGCACATGCCTTAGCCGGGTAATATTGGATCCGTACTCTGAGATATCCTTCATGTCGTCCGCGATGACTTTCGGCAGTTGCAGGGTTTCCAGCGGATACATATCGAACCATTTCTGCGGCGCATATTGCGGCACATGAGTCGTATAAAAACCAGTTCCAAGGAAAAAAGGTTTATCGTATGTTTTCGCCAATTGCGTTGCGCCCCAGGCGGCAATCTTATGATCCGGCATCATGTCATCTTTTTCTGGGAACACGCCCCAGTCCCACAATTTCATCCCAGGGAACGGACTGAGCTTCTTTTTGGGATACGGACCGAACCCGCCATAACCCCCCGTATGATTTGGAAAATATTTTCTATCTTGTCTAGTACTGTGAAACAGCTTGCCGGCTCCCGTGACGTGATAGCCTTCGTTTTGAAAACGCTTCGGCAATAAGGTGTTTTTCTTTGCGACCGGCGACTCAGAAAGGTCCGGGTCCAGGAAGTACACCCCGCTGGTGCTCGGATAGAGCGAGGTCATCATACTGGCGCGTGACGGATTACACACGGGCGACTGGCAATGCGCATTATTGAACAGCACCCCGCGCGCGGCGAGTCGGTCCATATTCGGGGTCTGCGCCTGCGGATGGCCGCCCATGCAGCCGATCCAGTCGTTCAGATCGTCAATCGCAATCAGCAAGACATTCGCTGGAGCCTTCTCCTGCGCGTTGGCGTTCAGACAAAAACAAGCCAGTAGTGCGCTTGCCAAAAGGGTTATTCTTTTTGAATTCATCATTTATTTCTCCGTTTTAGATTTCTCTTAGCTGATTTCTTTTTTACGGGCTTATCGGCCGGGATCGGTTCGCCGGGGCCGAGCAGCCCTATCGGCGCGACACCTGGCAGGCAGTCCGCTTACTGCTAATAGGGCACAGTCCCGGTGTCATCGACCGTATACCCCCATTTTTCAATATAACTCGGCCCGGTGTTAAACTCATCGCCGACCTCTTTCAATTTTGCGGAAAGTTTGGCATTAAGCTCCTGCATCCAACCGGCGGCATCCGCGCTTTCAGCTGGGCGACTTTTTTCGGCTGCTCCGCTGCGAGATTTTGGGTTTCGTGGGGATCGTTTTTCAGATTATATAGCTGGATATCCTGATCGGCGTTGCCGGATCGAGCGACCCATGCAATAGGCTCTTCATTTGGCCCCGGCACGATCAATTTCCACCAGCCATCGATGAGCGCCTTCGAGGTCAGGCTTTGAGTCGGATCGTCGAGATCGATGACGTCGTGGGTATAGGATGCGACCAAGAGGGCCTTGCGTTTCTCCAGCGCGGTGCGGTCGCGCAGATCGAGGCCGGGCAGATCCGCAGGTGCCTCCACTCCTGCGAGGTTTAGAATCGTCTTCGGAAAATCAAGGATGGAGGCCAGCGTCTTCTCATCGCGCTGCGCTTTTATTTTGTCTGGCCAGCGCACAAACATCGGTGTGCGTATGCCATTCTCGTAGGAAGTGAATTTGGCGCGTCCGCCTTTATAGCCACGCTCGGGGTCCCATCCATTATCCGCGAGATACAGGATGACCGTATTTTCCTTGAGCCCTTTCGCTCCCAACCAGCCGTCCAGTTCGCCGCAGGCTTCATCGAGCCACTCGACCATCGCATGATACACTTCACCGTGTGGGGTCGGGCCTTTGCCACGGTATTTCTTCAAGAGTCTTTCCGGCGGATTATGCGGATCGTGGGGCAGAAGAGGTGCATACCAAACAAAGAAAGGTTTTTCCTCCGCCACTGCCATGTCTATGAAATCGTAGACGGGGTCATTGCCATTGCGGCCAATGGTCAGGCCGGCTCCACCATGGCGGCTGGTCTCGGCAGTCATGCCGTGGGTGAAGCCGATGTCCTGGTAAGATGCGTTCCATAGTTTGCCGGTCTGGAAGGTAAGGTAGCCAGCCTCGCTCAGTGCCCGGGGCAGCATCAGGGAATTTTGCTCCAGGCGATGCCGCAAGGGTGCGCGTTCATTCCTACGCCCCTGCAAATCGTTGCCGGTGATGCCGTGTCGGCGCGGGGGCAATCCAGTGAGCAGGCTGGCCAGCGACGGTGAACAGACCGGGCTAACGTAGCCGCGAGTGTAAAGCAGGCCTTCATCCGCCATACGATCAAGGTGCGGCGTCTGAACCTCCGGGTGTCCCATGAAGCCGTAGTGCGTCCAGGTATGATCATCTGAGATAATTAGGATGATATTCGGCCTGTCCTGCGCGCTGGCGTTTAGACAACCGCACGCCAGAAGTGCGCTCGCCGCAAGGGACATACCTTTTGCTTTCAGATTCAAATTTTTCGTAGTTTTCATTTTCCTGGTTATTCGTTTCGTAAATTTTCGTCATAGGCGGGCGGCCCCAAAGACATCGTCCTATTCTATTTGCTTTCCTTTAAACTCTTCAGGAACTCAGCCTTGCTCTCTTTTTTCCTATCTGTTTTCCAAACTTTGGGAAAACGATGGCTTACTTTTCCGCAACTCAATCGGCGCAGATGCTTTCAGCACGACGGGGCCGAGCAGGCCGGAAGAAAGCGGCTTTGCGTGCTTGTTCCAGTGGGTTCTGGTGGTGAAGGTCAGGCGTCCGCCCGGCGGGGTCTGGTTCTTCGTGACCGACTCCGGCCATTTCCCGTTGACGAACCCGTTGTTTTCCAGCAGCTGCTCATCGCCGATCAGGCGGTTCGGCCACAGGTTGACCACGCGGACCTCCAGCTGGTTTTCCCCCGCCTTGAGCCACTTGGTCACATCAACTTCAAACGGTTTTTTCCAGAGAATGCCCGCTGGTTTTCCGTTGACAAAAACTTCCGCCATCTCTTCCACACGGCCTAAGTCGAGCACCATCTTCCGGCCGCCCTTCAGCCACGCATTCGGAACAGAAAAGGTGTTTTGATAAACCGCCGTGCCGGAATAATATTTGATTCCCTCTTCCGGGCGCTGCGTCCAGTCGTCGAGCTGCTCAAAGATGATTTTCCCGTTTTTACCGACCGCTGGTTTCGTCCATTCAGGATCAAACTGCACCGTCCACGGCCCGGCAATTTCAATGGGATCAGGAACCCGTTCGACCTTCATTTCACGAAGCGATGTTTCGCCTGCGAACCGGGCACGGACCGTTCCGTTCGACCAGGCATCTACCCGGATCCCTTTTCCCTGAACGGAGGGCACGCCCCCGCTGCATTCCGCCAAATGAAGCGGCTCTTTTCCGGGTGAACGGAAGATGACAAAGACCGACCCCAGCGACTCGAAAGAGAGATCGACCACGGTGCACCCATCCTCTTCGTACCATACGGGTGCGGATTCTGTTTCTCCGGTGTAGGGGTGCCACAGTTCAGGAACCTTGCCGCTGACACGGAATTTGCATTGTGAGCGGATCGTTTCCTTCTGTGGGTTGGAGACAAAATAGATCTCAGCCTCATCGGTGTATCGGTGAATATAGCCGAGTTTTTTTTCCTCCGGTGCGGTGTAGGAGAAGTCGGGCTGCAGTTGATCATTTTTTAGAATCTCTTCTAAGCTGAGCCCTTTTAGAATGCGTCCTTTTCCGAACTTCAGTTCTTTCTTCTTGCTGTCGGTTCCCCACAGTTCCTTTGCAATCGTGTTGAGTTTCTTGTCTGACTCGGGGTATCCGGTGAGTCCACGGGGAAACCAGGGCCGGTCGGTGATCACCGTGGCGCCGTCGGCGACCAGCTCGCGTATCTTCTCGAGTACGTCGAGGTCCATCTGCCAGGCATCACGTGGCACAAGGTAGCGATACCTCATTCCGGAGGGCAGAACAATATCGCCATCCTCTACCCGCATCATCATGAGACCCTCTGCGCCACAGTAGTCGAAATCGTAGCCTTCCGGTAGCCGTGGACGGATATTTTTCCGCTCGGCATCCGAGCCATTTAAATTTCCTTGAAAATAACAGACATCAGCGAAAAACTGCCCCTGTTGCAGTACATACTGACAGCGGGTAAGATAGCTCAGCCACGCCCGTCCCTGATCCCACCAGGTCAACGTTCCGTCAAAATGGGTTCCGTACGGCCCCATCGTCATCCCCGGTTTGATTCCCGGCCACGGATTATGCGCGAAACGGTGAAAGACAATCTGATTGATTCCGCCACAAAAGGCCTTATTGTCCGCCACCGCTTTCATCGACTCAGGGGTGTTGAGCCAGCGTCCGGAATCGGGACGCGCCTGTGAGGTGAATGCCTCCGCCGCTACGATCGGTTTTCCATAGACATGCGCGGGAGCTGCTGCAAACTTCTCGTGAAACGAGACTACCGGTTTTTCGTTCGCCCAGAATTCGGTCATGGGAATATCCGATCTGCCCATACCTTCTGACGTATTGAAGTAGGCATTGCCGTATGCTTCTACATAGAAGTCCATCCCTGCGCGATTCGAAAGCTCGCGCAGATAGGCGAAGTGGTTATCCGAAAACAGATCGGCAACGGTCCGGCGGATGTCCCGCAGGAAGCGATCCGTTTCCTTCTGATTGCCCACAATCCGGCCGACCATGGCCGGCCAGTAGGCCGCCAAATCATACCCGCGACGGGCGCGGAACTCCCGGTCAAAGCCGGTCGTCCAGTTCTGGGTTTCCACTTCCCAACTATCGAGCTCGGTGCAATCGATGCGACCGCCCGTCTTGGCCACCGCATCCAGAAGCGGCTGCATATATGCGTTCCAATGAACATCCAGCGCCTTCCTGCTTAGCTTTCCGCACTGCAAGCCATCAGTTCCGTGCGGCGATTCACGGCCATCCGCTCCTGTGGTGGTGTGCCCCATACGAACAACCGTCCAGTCGCCCTCCGGTGCATCCCAGTTCAAGTTTCCCTTTGAATCCATGTTGGCTGTTAGGTTCAGGACAGAAGCGGGATTGACTTCCGCCTCTACAGGCGTTTTGAAGGTACTCCCCTCGTCGCCCTTAAAGGCGCCGCTTTTGCCATAAAAATTGTGGTTGCGGTTGCCGCCGTGGAGCTGAAACTCGGCGATTTCAATCTCGGGATTACCTGATCCACCCCTACTCTGTACTACCAACCGGAACTGTTGTGCCGTTACCGGTTCAGGAAGGTTAAAACAGTGAGGCCGGGGAACCAGGAGTGCATTCTTGATATCTACATCTGATATTTTCCGGAACGTCTCGCCGTCATCGGAAGCCTGCAACTCTCCTTTGATCGACTGCCAGGTGCGGGGGCAGAGGGTTACGGCACGAACCGTGAACGGCTCGTCAAACGAATAGGTGAGCATCGCCGGCTTTTCCTTGGATGGCACGCAGAGGGTGACAGCGGTATCGAAATCACGGTCACACACCGCGTCGGTCTCCGTGCCCGATTCGGTTTCCACTCGAAAGAGCGCGGGGTCCTGATCAACATCATTCACCGGAGTCGGAAACGCAAACACGGCAACATCCCGGTACCAGTCCTTTCGATACGCAGGTTGCGGGAGATTCATTTGCACCGGATGTCCGCCTTTGACCGCCGTCTCACTCCAGGTCAGCACCTGCATGGAGTATTCCGGTGTGATCCAAGGCCCGGAACTTCCACTCCAGCCCGGACTCTGATGCAGCCCGAGGGACAATCCCAGCCGTTTCGCTTCCTGGGCCGCAAACGACATATTCTCCAGCCAGAGATCGCCGGGAGAAATCATCGGCCCGGGCTGAATGCCGCAATCGACCTCAAAAATAATCGCGCCACCGACCCCGGCGTGCTTCATCGCCTCCAGGTCCGCCGTAATCCCTTCGCGGGTCACATTACCGTTCATCCAATGCCACCACACTTTAGCCTTGGCCGATGACGGCGGCTTCACAAATCCTGCCCGCATCTCGTGAATCGGAAGATCCGTCGACAACGGCTCTACCACAGGCGGGGTAAGGCGTTTCGTCACATCGCCGAAAACGGTTTCCGGAGCAGAATCGCTTCTTTTTTTCATTTCATCTGCCGTGGCGGGTCTGACATTGAGCCTGACGTTGTCATAATTGGCCTGCAATCCGACGCCCTGAAGAACTATTTTAAGTATCTGCCCGGACTCCACATTCGAGCCAGAGGTATACGTTGCCGTAATATTCTTCCATTCGCCCTCCGGCGGAGTCCCTCCCTCTTCACCATAGTTCGAAGCAACCAGACGGTTTGCTGCCCAAAGTTCGATTCCGTATCCTGAGAAAGGAAGGTCATTACGGTTACCGACGGCGACCGTGAGCATGTAGGTACTCTCCGGTTTCAGCGCAACTCCGGAAAGGGTCTGATGGACCGCACCAGGACCGTTGCCAAATATGATCCAGTCTCCCTGCGGACTCAGGTCACCGGAATAGGCCGCTGAAATATCCCCTTCAACCTCTTGCCAGCCGACCGCGCCCTCCTGCGTCCAGTCAGCCGACCAAACCTCGAAATCGGCGTTCGGAACAGACATTAACGCCCCGAATCCAGACTGTACCTGCTCCAATTTATCCGAAGCATTTAAATTTGTTGTCAGACCTGCCAGCCCAATACAGGCGGCGACCAATCCGATAGACTTTTTACCAAACATGAACATAGAGATCTCTTTTTTCTTTATATATTATTACTAGTTAATTAACTAATGTGTTGAAAAACAGAAGTCTGACAAATTTGTTGAAAAAAAGATAAAAAAAGAGGTTCTTCACGGAAGTGCGTTTACAGAACGCTCTAAGTCTTTGATTTATAGAGCTTAGCCAGGATTCGCCGATTACAGCGTTGGAGGTGTCCGAATCGCATCGACGGAC
>Ga0209302_10000423_pt1 | contig 25359 bp, 36 predicted proteins | sample ArcOceMetagenome_2_FD_187445 | JGI IMG/M metagenome (GOLD analysis project Ga0209302, IMG submission 187445) | Marine eukaryotic phytoplankton communities from Arctic Ocean - Arctic Ocean ARC135M Metagenome (SPAdes) (version 2) | ecosystem: Environmental > Aquatic > Marine > Oceanic | place... | reverse complement strand
CATCGTAAAACTTTACAATTCTAATCTGATACTTTGGCATAGTTTCATCAAACTTCACGTCGTAGATTATAGCCCTAACGGGAAACACGATATTTGAGTATCGTGAGTTAGAAATTAATGCGTGAATGTATTCTCCCTTGCTAAACAGACGGTGTCTAATCATTATCTACAAATTTAACAAAATCAAATTTATTTAGTATCTCCTTAGAAGGAACCTTGTTCATATTAAGGATATTTAAAACAAATTTTAAGTTCCTATCAGTTTTTGATTTGGTTAACCCTATGAAGTTAACAACAGTATCTTCGTTTAAGTTTTTAAATGAATATACAATAGTAGTTATAATCTTCTTTTCAAGGCTAACTGCTGTTCTAATAGAAGACATTATATTTAAACCTACAATTGAAGGGGTAGGTTCAACCCCATATGGATCTGCTTTGATTAGCTTATTAGTAATAATAGAATAGTCGATAACGCTAAGCTGTGGATCTTCAATAGATCTAATGAATCTATTGAAATCCCGCTTTGATTGGTACCATACACATTCTACTATAATACTATCCATTCTTTATATTACGAAGAATACCCAATTGGGTCTCCATCTTTTTTATTTTAAAATCAATTTCTTTTTTAGTAGGATTATAAGAATCTCCCCAACCTGAAATGATTTGTATCTGTGTATTTGACTTTGAATTACCAAACTCTAATCCAAGATCAATACATAATTCCTCAATAAATTTAATTTTATTAGAAATCGTATCAAATTCATAAACGGTGGTAGATTCATAAGATTCTCCACCGCCGTTTATATTGTCATCTAAGACGCTTTTTATTACACCATTATCTGCTAACTGCAGTTTCACATGTTGCATATTACGCTGCTCTAGATAATAAAGATGCCTGTGATTCTTTCTGTAATTTTCTTGCTAATTTTCTATCAGCTCTATAAGTGTCCTTATCTTTAATTACTGTAATTGACCATGCTTCTTCTAATTTCTTAATTTCAGATGCATTATAACCAATACCTGCCCAAGTTTCTTTTAATCCGTTTAATTTGGTTTGTAATTGATCTGTAATAGAATCACTTACAAATTTCTGATAAGCTTCATCAGCTGCTGCTCCGTCTTCTGCCATTTTAGCATACCAAGCAATTCCCTGTGGAGAGAATCTACTGAACATATTCTTAACCTTTAAGAATCCAGCGTCTCTATAATTCATTCTTCTTTGTTTTCTTGCGATTGATGCCATTTTATAATTGTATTAGTTAATATTAATATTTATCAGTTTTTTATTATGAGTAGTATTCCGATAGGAATGTTGTAATATTAGACTTAATATAGTCTTGTAATTTATCCATTTCTATTTGGGAAAGTGCAACCTCCATGATTTCTTCATTAAGATCTTCTTCCTCCATACCTTCGGTTAACATAGCATATAATGTTGGTGTTGGTATATTTAAGTTGATTTGAATAGGAACGTTAACTACATTCTTCTTGCTCATCTTAGTGATCATCTTACCCATGATTGAAGTTTCTTTCTGTTCAACTACTGTAACAGGGGCTATTGCCTTAGGTTTTGAAATAGTAGAACCTGTAGTTAAAGCACTTGCACCTAAAGCACCAGGTAAAGGTATTCTACCATCAACTACTTCCTCTAAAAATTCAGATTGTATTGTTTTGAATATCTTACTACCATCTGTGAAATTAATAAACTGAGAATCTTCACTTTTAACATCTACTATGATTCCAAAGTTATCTCCCTTAATCCACTGATATTGTTTAGTCTGTTCTTGCACTGTTGCCATGATTTTATATTATTTAATAGTTATACTATAAAAAGTGATTTTGTTTAATCTAAATATTCCTTCATGAAACTATCGATGAATTTTATAGAATCAACAGGTCCTATTAAAACATCCGGTTTTGAATATGTTCTGTAAAAAGAATCTGATCCTTGTTCTAATAAAATCTTTTTTAAATCAAGTAATTCAGGTACGTATCTTTTATTTATACTCATATTTATAGTGTTATTTGTTCTACGATGATTCCAGCCTTTCCTAATAGTGATATACCGCTCATATCCCTATATGTTTCTGTATAATATACCTTTGAAATTCCAGCCTGTATGATTAATTTAGCACATCCAAAACAAGGACATGTTGTTGTATATAGTTCAGCACCTTCGCAACTCATTGTTGATTTTGCAACTTTCATAATTGCATTTGATTCTGCATGGAGAACTTCAGGTTTTGTAGTATTATCAATCTCGCATGTGTTCTCGAACCCATGTGGAGTTCCGTTATATCCAAATGAAATTACTTGTTTGTCTTTTACAATAACGCAACCGACTTTGCGTCTTTCAGCATAGCTTAATTCTGCAAATTGATATGCGTTCTGCATATAAACCGACTCAATTTTTATTCTAGGCATAATTATATTTATATAGTATTTATATACGTTAGATTGATATTGTTTCTAAAGTAAAAAAGCCCGGTAATTACCGAGCTTTAATTTAAATTGTGTTGTTAGTTATTCAACAGCACCTGCATCTTCAGCAGATTCAGTTTCTTTCATCTCATTCATTTTCTTAGTATAAGATTCTATCATTCCGTTACATGCAGCTTCGTACGCTTCAGTTGAATACTCTTCTTTCATTTCAGTTAATGATTTCGCAGCAAGTGCAGCGATTAACGCAGCATTTTCAGCCATGTAAGATTCTACAGTATGATCATCATGTGCATCTTCTTCATAAACTTTAGCTTCATTTTTACAAGCTTCATAAACCTCTTGCAACATTTCACTAACTAGTTTAGCTTCTTCCTTAGTCTCTTCTTCAGTTTCTTCTTCAGTTTCTTCTGATTCAGATTCCTCAACAGGTTGAACTTCTTCAGCTTCTTCATTACCTTGAACTTCTTCAGCTTCTTCTTCAGCTTCTTCAGCTCCCTTTACATCAGGTGTTGACATATCGATAACATCTTGTTGGATATCCTCAGTTCTATCTCTTTCAGATAAAAACTGTTCAAATGATTTTAATTTTGACATTTTATTGTTTATTTTTTTATATAGACTATATATCTAATTTAATTGTTTAATATTCCCTTTATAGAATCTGCAGTACTATTACTAAATGAATAGTTTGAATTTTTTAATCCAATAGTATCATAATTTGATCCACTATCAAAACTGAAAGATACTCCACCATCACTTCCATTAAATTCATCATATAAGAACATTAGCTCATATATCTCCTGAAACATTTTATCTCTAACAGAACCGTTAATCCCTTTACCTGCTGTAACTGCGATTAAATAAGAATTAGAACCGTTGCTAAAATTTGCTCTACCTTCAATTTGTCCACCCACTGTAGATTGCATAGTTCCTGACCATCCACCAGCAGCACCGGTTGATGATTTCTCAACTTCATTTTTCTTGTATTTTTTGATAACTTTTTCAATTGCAAATGCTAATTGAGTAGCACTACGTCCTTGGAATATTGCATAATCATCCTGTTCACCGCCACCTTGTACTGTCATATGTTCTTTATAGCTTGGTAATTTACCATCTTTTGCAAGTTTTTTCATTGCATCTAAAGTTTTTAAATAGCTATCTCCCCATTTGTCATATGCCATTTGAGCAATTGCTACTTTTTCCTGAGCCTTAGCCTTAATTCCTTTTTTTCCGAATGAAACAGCTTCATTAACAAACTGTTCAAACATTGGTACGAATTTATCCATTATATTAGTTTTCTTATTTTATTTTTACAACTTATATATCTTAATTTTAAGATCGGTTGTTCCTGGTATTATTCTATGAATAACTCCAGTTGGTATTTTTATATCGATACCCACCATTAAAGGCGTTGGTAGTTCATTATCATATTGAAATCTCCAGTCAGACTCTTCTAATACTACAATCAATCGATCTTCAGGATCTGCGTGCCACTTATATAAATGGACAGGATGTCCTGTTTCGAATTCTCTAATAACTTCATTATCTGAGATTACAGTCTCCTTAAACGGTTTAGTATAATCATCAATCTGCTGAATCATTTCATCGAAAGATTCTTTACCACATTTACATGATTTACATTTACAGTCTTTATTTACCATGGTTGATCACTCTTAATTCCTAATTGCTTTCCAAAAAGAGTTGGACCATAGCATGCCCAAAACCCTGCCTTAGTAGGATCCATCTTTTTCTTTTGATCGCATTGATGTCTTGCCCAAAAGCTTGCAGCTTTTCCTGGATCATCATTCTTAACAGAAAGATTTGGATCTCCCCATTCAACTTTCTTTGCAACTATATTTCCTTCTTTATCAGTTCTACCACTATTACGATATACTATAAACTTCTTAGTTCCACCTCTTTCTGGAGAATCTAATTTTACCTTTTTAGTATTACCACCACGTGGAGTATATACTGCTGCAGTTCCTACTTCTAGGTTTTTAGCCATCCATCCACTAGGTCCATTTAAAACAATGTTACCCTTATCCCAGTACTGTTTGACTTCCTCAAACAACTTACAATAGGCATCACTTCCTAATCTAAATAAAGAATTAGTTAAATCTAAATCTTCATTAACATGAGCTTTCAACCCAGGAGATACTTTATCCCAATCTTCAAATGTTTTTATAAATTTCATAGTTTGTTATTTTTCCATATTATCAATTAAATCCTGGCGGTCTAATTGTTTATAAACTTCTTTACGAACCTTTTCCATCTTTTCAGCGTACTTTGGATCGTCATTACGATTAAATACAACTTGTTGAGTTAGTGAACCACTGATCTTCTTAACATCACTCTTACGAGTCTTAATTAACCATGCTGCTAAATCTTTAATTCCTAAATCTTTGAATCTACCTTCAGCTTCAGGTGCATCTGACTTATTAAAGTCTGGAGCTCCTGCTGGTTTTTTCTCTGTAATGAATTGTTCGAATAACTTTATAAATTTCATGTTAATCTTCCTTTGATTTGAATGGTAACTTTTTATCGTGACCTCCGTCTCTAACTTCTTTAGCAACGTCTTTGTCAGCACCTCCCCAAGTTCCTTTACCTTTTTCTAAGAATGCATTTATTCTCGCATATCCCCAACCTTCTTGTGTCATTCCCGGGTGGTGTCCACTATTCCATGCGTCCATTCCACGTCTCATTATAATTCTCAATAATGGTACAGGTACTCCACTTTCTTTTGATTTATTCTTGATTCCGGTTTCTACAGCCTTACCCTTAAGTGGGCCTCTGTCTCCTTTAGCCTTTTCTGCCTCAGTAATAAACTGTTCAAATAATTTAATGCGTTTCATTAATTATATATCTAAGATAAAACGGTATCTAGATATTCTTTACGATATCTAAGTAATGCTAATTCTTTTGCCTTAACTTCTAGTTCAATATCTATATCCATATCGTATGTTTCTATCTTTTCATATACATAGTCAGCATGTGCTCTTAGAATAACTGAATCATCTTCGTTTAATTTCTTAGAAGAAGAATAGTGACACAGCTGTCGAATACCCTTTGGCCATGTAGTTGCACATAATTTTAATGCATCTTCCTCAGACATAGGATCCTCATAACACTTGTGGTGGTGATAATCGAAAGTGATAGGTATGTTAGTCTTTTCGTAAATTTCATAAAGATCTTCTACGCCATATTGTGCAGGCTTATCGTCATTTTCTAAAACTAATCGAGCCTGTGCAGATGTAGATAGTAGTTTAAAGTTATCAACGAACCTTTGTTTTGCAGCATCCTTATCACCATACGAACCGCCTACGTGAATGTTCATAGAATATGTGTGATTAATTGGCAATCCCATAGTGTCTAATATAAAGGCAGCTTGATCTAATTCTCTAATAGCAGAAGTTACAGTTTTAGGGGTTGGGCTCGGTAGAACACAAAATTGACCAGGATGAAATCCTATACGTTGATTGTATTTTTGTACGAGAGTACCTGCACCCTTAAGTAAATTAGATATTGTTTTCCAGTTAGGTAAATCCGTAAGTTGATACTCGCTCATCCAAGGAAACATAGAACTTGACATACGATATACATTTATACCTTTCTTATGATTCCATTTAATAATTTCAACAAGATCACGAATATTTGCTTCAGCTAATTCACCAGCGTATTTAATACCCTTTGCAGTAAAAGTTCGTTTGATCATAGATCTACCTATTTTGATATCGTGATCTTTTTGTAGTGTTAGATTGATGCAACAATATCCGTAATTTGCTTTTCCCATATTCTTTATATTAAATTGTTTATACTACATCAGAGTATTCTTCCTTGTTTTCAAATTCATTAAAATGATCCTGGGTTGCACAATTAAGTATTGTGTTTTCTATAATAGTATTAAGATCTTTTGCACTACACATTTCTATCTGAGCCGCATTAAATGCCATTGCCATCATAGGATCTTCAAACTTATTAACAGAATGTAATGCAATAGCACTAGTAATATTTTCCAATAGTAAGTTAACATCCTTTGTTATGCTACCAGCATGCAATCCTAGCCCATAATCTGGATTTTGTATGTATAACCTATCAATTACATCATCTAGGGGGTTCATTATTAGATATGTTTGTAAATATGTTTTGATATAATCAACAGAAACATCGTCAACGTATTGTGAAGTTGATAAGAATGTACCTGTTGTTTTAATGTTAGATGCTTTGAATGTTATTTCAGTAAAAGTCATTATTTTATATTTAGTTTAGTTATTTTAAAAGTTCTAGTGGAGTGATTCGTGAGCTTCATTCTGAGCAATTTCAGGATGTTCATCATTAATATAATCAATTTCATCTTCAGTTAAATCCCGACATTCATCGTCCCATGTTACAACGCTTCCGGATGTGACAAACGCATCACAAAAATCAGGATAATCATTCATATCAACACCATCAACTTCTATGTATCTTAATTGAGACATTTTAAATGTTGGGGTAAATTTAGGTTCTGGTGTATAACCTGATTCTTTCATTTCTTTTGCCATTCTGGCTCTAAATTGTTCTAGCATAATATTTGTTTTTAATTATTTGTTATATGTAAATATAAACCTTTTTATTGATATAAAAAAACTTTTAGGCATTTATTTTCATTTATTTTAGCATAAATTTAAAATTCTGTTCTTTGAATATCCTAATTCATTTACTGCCCAGTCAACAGCCTCTTCCATGTTTGGAGTTATAATGGGATATTCATTAGTCCTATCAAGTATTCTCCTAACCTCTAGAACCCTAAGCTTAACAGCCGATGTTGATCTACCAAGATCTACTGCTATTTGTTTACATAAAGTTGATTGATCCATTTTAGTAACTCCATTCAAATAAGATTCAATGAATTGTTTTGATTCAGTTAAGGGCCATGCCTCATAATGTTTAGTTCCTTTCATAATTTATCTTTCTAGTATTACAAAGTCTCCGAATGCGTCATCAAAAACTTTAATTAAATTTTCATAATCTCCACTCATCATTTGAGCTTGTATTTCTTCGTATGGTTTATCTAGATCCTGTGAAAATCTTTTAGCGTATGCTAATAATGCGAATGCATTTCCATCTGGACCTGTAAGATCTATAATGATCGGATCTCCTTGGTGTTTGTGTAGTTTCTTTCTAATCATGTTTATATTATTTGTTATATGTAAATATAAACAAAAAAAGTGAACCAGGAAAATCCTGACTCACTTATTTTTAAAAGTTATTAACAATTTGTTATTTCCTCATAGCTTTCTTAAATGCTTTTTTTAACTTTTCAATTTGAGCTTTTAATTCAGTAGAACCTCCCTCTGAAACTGGAGGATGACTATTATCTTCTAAAAGTCCTATTGAGTCTTTTAATTCATCGATGTCACCATAGATTTCTTCAATGTCCTCTTCAAAACATTCTTTAAATTCTTGAACATCTAGGTCTAATTCTATAACCCGGGTTTTTAGATCTATAGCCCTATCAGATATAACCTCTAGTTCTTTACCGATCTGAACTACTTTAATAGTAATTAGTACTATTAAAACCAACGATACTCCTAATAAAAATGCTAATACTGCGATTGCTCCCATTTCTTTATTTATTTAAAATTATTGATTTATAATTGCTTCACTAGTTAACCAAGTTGCGAATTCTGTATTTGTTTTAAATTGATATTCAAATTCACCAGCAACCCAATAATCATGTCCAATTCCATACATTCCTAATCCATCAGACCATTTGTGGCACCATGATTTTTGCCAAATAACTGAATCATTTCTATAACCCTGTAATGGCTGGTCCCGGTATACTAGGTACCAATCGTTTAATTCAATAAGCTCTTCGTAATGTTTTACTTCTTGTTCTGAAAATTTACCAGTTCCTTCTTCAATTGATTTAAGATACCAATGTATTTGTGTGTGCCATGGATTATACCTATCACATAGTTGTTCTCTTGAATAACCCTGTGGAGATAGTTCAAAGATCTTGTCTTCTAGAAAGTTAACTTCAGTTTCTAGTTCTTCTAGTTTAGTGTAATAATCTTCCTCTATTCCAATATGTTTAAAAGTTAAGAATAAAATAAAGCCTATCCAGATAATTGATGTAATGATAATTGATGTCATAATAATATTGATGTTTAGATATTATATATGATATTGCATTTATGTTTCAGTTATTATTTCCAAAAAACCTGGACACATAATATACAGAAAGATAGTGCTAAACATACTAGTGTTTTAGTTGTAAGGCCCTCACCCATAAACAAATAAGTTAAAGTAGTAAAGCTAATTATGCCTAACGTAAATCCAATAAATCTACCAGGCCATATAGCTCCATCGAAGTTTTCTGCTATTAATCTTGTTGCTATAATGAATATGTAACTAATTGTAGTTCCTCCAACAATCGATAGGGTCCACGGATTTTTCTTAAACCAAGGCCAAACGAATTGACCATTTGTTTGAAACCATATCATAGATTGCGCAAGTGCAAATAATAAAGTACCTACTATAAGACCTCTCATTAAAATAATTCGTTTGCTGTAGTTAATATATGAGATATAAAACTATGTCTATGATGTTCTGTTGCTCCACTTTCTTTGATTGCATTGATATGTTGTTTTGTTCCATATCCTTTATTTGAATTCCAACCATATTGCTCTAATCCTTCAGTTTCACTAAGTTCTTTCATTAATGAATCTCTTTCAGTTTTAGCTAAGATAGAAGCTGCAGCGATTGAAGTGTATTTGTTATCACCACCTACAATAGTCTCAAAGGGAATTCCGGCAAACCCGTGGAACTGGTCTCCATCTACTAATATGAAATTGAATTCTTCTCCTCTATCATCTAAGTGTGTTAAACAATCATTCATGCCTATTAAAGTTGCTCTTAATATATTTGTAGATTCTATTCGGTTAACGCTAATATGTTTAACTGAATATGCTATTGCATTTTCAAGAACTATTTCTCGAGCAAGTTTACGTTCTTTTTCGTTTAATAGTTTTGAATCTTTAATTAGGGGGTGTTGGAATCCAGCTGGCATAATACAAGCTGCGACTGTTACAGGTCCGGCCAGTGCACCACGACCTGCTTCGTCAATTCCTATTTCTGTAATATTTTGGTCGTTATTGTATGATCCTTTAAGTAAGATGTGAGTAGACATATATAATTATTTAGTTATTATACTAAAAAACTTATATTTGTTTCTTACTCATTTTCAATTTTCCACTTATCATATCGCTTAACAACATCGATTAAGATTTTTGCTCTAACAATATCGTTTTCATTAAATTTGTGAGTTCCAATTCCACGAACACCTTCCATAATATCTGTAAACTTTTCTAGGCCAATGTTATTCTTTGCAATATCATATTGACTAACATCGCCAGTTACGATAACCTTAGAACCTTTACCCATTCTTGTTACAAATAACATTAGTTGTTTAAATGTAGCGTTCTGTGCTTCATCTAATATCATAAGTGAATCATCAAAGGTATCTCCTCTCATAAATGCAAGAGGTCTAAATTGTATAATTTCAGATTCTACTAATTGGTTTGTGATTGCATGTCCAACAATCTTTATTAAGTTTGAAATGTATGATTGCATATATGGATCTATCTTTTCACCAATGTCTCCTGGAAGAAATCCTAACTTCTCCCCAGCCTCTTGAATAGGCTTACACAATATAATTGTTTTAATCTTTTTCTCTGCTAGTAATTTTAGTGCAACATAGCATGCTGTAAATGTTTTAGATGTTCCTGCTGGACCTTGACAAAAAGTGATGTCATTCTCTAAAATCTGTTGGACGTATCTCTGTTGAGATTGTCTTAATTGAACTTTAACGTTTTCTGGTTTAATATTAACTTTACTTCTATTTATCTTTGTATTCTTATTATTTTCAGAATCTTTGCTCATGTATTTTATTTTATGTTTAGTTACCTGCCATTATAACAAGTTCTTTTAGTTTCACTAATTTTTCACATTTCTCATACTCTTCTATTCCTTCAAAGTAAACTATTAAAATGTCAATGAATTCCGCCCTTTGTCCGATACCATGTGGTATCTCTATAATATCTGCACCCTCTTTGAATACTACAAATCGGTTTACTGTTTTTGTAAAGTTACGTGTAATTGTATAATAAGAAGATCTCATCAATGAATCTCTATCTTCTCCTAGAATATCCGCCATCTTATTGTTTTGTTTTTAAGGTAAGATATCTTTTGATAACTTACCATTTATATATTTGAACGGTGCTACTTACACGTCCAAATACTTAAAAAAAGTATAATGATATTATAATCTAATTATTGATATCATTACGCTTCTGCTCAACATACTTTGCTTTTTGAAGCTGTGTACGCTTTGCAGCGGATGGTTTTGTATATTCTTTCTTTTCCCTAAGCTTTTTTACTTGCTTAACTTTTATGGATTTATATTTATATCTTTTGAGAGCTTGCTCAATATTTCCTTTTTCTACTTTGATTATTAACATTTTATCTTGTCAATGATTTTTTTAATATTAGAACATTTTTCATATTCTTCGCATTTTACAAAGAAATTCAATATATTATTTAGAGCCTCTACTTTTTCTTCTACAGGGGATTCACTTTTAATTGCTTTATCTTCTCCTTCTATGACTGCATTATATACAATATTCATCATTACAGTTTTAGAACTATCTCTTAAACTATCAATGTTTTCGTTTTCCATAGAATCTTCAAAATCTCCTAAATCATGCATTCTCTAAATCTTTAATATGTTGTACGTGTTCTAATTGTTCTTTACTTAATTCAACATTTGATGATCTTAACTTGACCATTAAATTGCCGTAGTTATCTGTGTTATATATCGGAAATCCTTTTCCCGCAATTCTTAAAACCTTTCCTTCATTTGAATTAGAAGGAACATTAATCTTAAAGGTATTAAAAGGTGTTTTAATTTCAAATGAACCACCTATTAATATATCATAGAATGGTAAAACTAAATCTACCCATATATCCCCATTTGTTACTATTATATTAGGATCATGTAGTATGTTCATAATTAAGGTAACATCACCATTGGGTGCGGAAGAATTAACAGGATGCGCCATTCCTTTACCTCTAATTTTTAACTTAGCACCTTCATGAATTCCTTTAGGTATTTTAATATTAAATTGTTGAGATCCAGTATCAATGTATTTAGTAGTTCCATAGTAAACTTCCTCTAAAGTTAATTTAATTCTAATAGTAATATCGGATCCTCTTGCATTTTGATTGAATGCATCATTAAACATTTGAGAAAAGTCACCATCGAAGTTATTAAATGTATGATTAAATCCATTAAACCCAGGTCCTCTACTATTTCTAGAAGCTCCCCATTTAAAATCATATTGCTTTTTCTTTTCAGGATCTCCTAAAGTTTCATAAGCTTCTGATATTTCTTTAAATTTAGATTCAGAACCACCTTTATCGGGATGGTGTAATTTAACGAGATCTCTATACGCTTTCTTAATATCAGATTGAGTTGCCTCTTTACTTACATTAAGTATCTCGTAATATTTCATTAAGCTTTTTTCTTGTTAGCGTTACGAGATTTAATAGCTTCCATCTTAGCTTCCATTAGTTTTTGCTTTGATTTTGCTTTGATTGATTTAGATTCTGCAATGTTTGCTTTTTTAAGCATATTGACTTCTCTGCTTTCTGCATTCTTCATCAATTCAGCAATTTTCTCAAGAGCTGTTGCGATTCTAGCGATGTGTATGTTATCTTCCATATATTATTTATTAAAGTTTTTCAAGCTCATATTTTAGATCTGCACACTTTTCATACTCTTCTAAGTCTTGAAAGTAAAATATAGTCTCTTCTATAATCCTCTTAATCACCTCAGGGTTTCGAGTTTGATCCGCGTCAATCCCGTGTTTAATTATAGCCTCGTAGTTTGCACGTGCTAATCTATCCTTAATCGACTCCAGGTAATCAGTCTCATTCTCAGTTGGCATTGATCCATCCTCGTCATCTAAATAAAAATCGTCAAATTCTTCGCTCATGTAGTATCTCTTTATTTGTTATATGTAAATATAAACCTTTTATTTGATATAAAAAAACTTTTGGGTATTTATTTTCAAATAATTTCCATATTTGACATTTTAAGCATAACATTCATTGTTGCTTTTACATCAAGTTCGCAATAATCCTTAATAGCTTCTAAATTACCATCCCAATATTGTCCAGATACTTCTGGTCCCGCAACGGTAGATCCTTTAGGGGATGGAATTCCAAATACACTACATAATAAATCTAGTGAAGCTCCATTCATTCCTCCAAATTTCCAGATATCATATGTATCTAATAAACAGTTTTCCCATGGTTTTAGTTTTTGAAAATGGAATTGGTGTGGAGGTATAATTCCGTTTATCAAACATTTCTTAACGATCCATGGCATATCAAACTTTTTGATATTATGTCCTGTTAATTTAACGTTTGAATTTTTAGAAAAGACAGCAGACATAATTCCACAAAATTCTTGAAGTAATTCAGCCTCATCATTTCCATAAAAAGATCTAATATTTCCGTCCTGTGCAATTCCAACCTCATCAAACTTAATCTGCCCAATTGATATTGTAATTATTCTACCGAATTCAGGGTATAATGCAGCTGCATTTATATATAGTTCATCTTCAGTTAATTCTCCTTTCTCAGAACCATACTCTCTAATAGTTCTAGCCTTTTTAAGCCAAAGATCGTATAAACCATCAGGCCCTTCGTTCTTTAACTCTTCCAAATCTCTATAATTTGCTGCAGTCTCTATATCTATAAAGAGCATTCCTTTTAAATCTGATACACTATACATATATTTTTATTTTAATTGTTTTTCAGTAGTTCCCATTTCATTAATTGCAATTGGGTATCTTGTCCTATTGTTTTCAAAGTCCGCTGTTATTAAATAGTATTTAATTCCTGTTGTTTTTGATAAACCTTCACACATTTCTAATATAGGTCCGTAGTAAACAGACCCTGCAAATCTAAAATAGTATTTAGTTCCTATCTTTGGATTTTTAACTGTGATTTTTCTAGGTGGTTGTTTCTTTGCCATATACTAATTATATTCATTTAAATATAAAAGTTTACCCGGGCGTGAGATTATATCCTTAAAGATATAGTTTTGATTATAAATCTGTCCAAGTAGAGTGTAGTAGTTTTTCTCTAATAGAAGTATATGTATCATAGGGTATTAAAACCTCTAAGAATCCTCCACTTATACTAGGTGGAAGATCTTTAGGGTTAATCCAATATTCTACTGGCATTTCTATTCTACCATTAATAAAGTCAAACATAGCATCTATCTCCATGTTGTGAATATAGATTTTAATTTGCATGCATTTCATATCTGGGTATGCCATAATTTATAATTTTATTTAAAAGGTTCTCCGCCTAACCAAAGGACAAATGATTTTCTAATTCCTTTAGTAACTGGTTTAACCGAATGTACTAAATAACTAGGAAATAAAGTAACATTTCCTGCTGATCTTGAGGTATACTCTATATTTTCGTCAAATGATGCTCCGCCTTGCCAAATACATAAATCTCCACCCTCATATTCACTAGAATCAGATAGCTGTACAGTTATCGATATTTTTCTATGAGATGCGATCCCAGGGCCTAAATCTTGGTGCCAATCATATTTACCTAATTCACTAGCATCATATTCAGTATATTGTATTGACTCAGGTGCTGATTTTAAATCAAATCCCCATATTTCATTATTAGCGATATTGGCCAATTCCATTAGCCTATGATATAGCCAATCCCAATCTTCAGTATGTGGAATCCATTTAATATTGGATCTACGATCGCTTGTACTCGAATCAAGTGTTGTTGCTCTTTGATAATCTAACAAAGTAACTTCGTTTTCTATTTTATGTAATTCTTCTCTTGAAAAAGCCTTTTCAAACGTATACCAATTAACTATTTCACAATCCCTTGGGCTAAATGAATATCTATTGCTTTCCATAGTATTATCCTTTAAAGACTACATTAACATATCCTTCATCTTCACCATATCTAGATTCAGCATGAATTGGATAATGGGGAGCTTCCTCATATGCCCAATCATGTTGTCCTAATTCTTCAAATCTAGCTTTAATTTGTTTGTTATAATATGATGCTATTGTTCTTGTTCTTCTTTGAATATCTGCTCTAGATAAATCATGAGTGTTTCTACCACCAGCATTATTATATAAGAATTGAATATATGATAACTTAGGAATCTTACACATTATTGTATTTAAAAAAGTTCTAACTATTAATTCATAATCATCAACAACTGTTAAACTTCTATTGTGTCCTCCAATCTCAAAGTATGTTGTTCTTCTCCATGCTCTAATGTGATTTGGAACTCCAACAATATGTCTGATTGTTTTTGGGTTTATATTTTGTTGATTAGCAGGAGATAACTTTCTACCTTTATATTCTTCATCTCTGTAATTTCCATATCCTAACGCAAATCCTGGTTCGTATTTATTATTTTCCCATTGCTCTGTAACTTCAGCAGTATCTCCATAAAAGAATCCACATTCAGGGTGGGCTTGTGCTGCATTGTGTAAATCCATTGCACAATTTTCAGCAAGTAAATCATCATGATCTAGCTCTGCAAGAATATATCCTCTTGCCATTGCACATGCTCTCCACTTTACTTCCCCAATACACCCTCCTGATTTTTCTCTAAGATCATATATCTTTACTCTTGGATCGTTCTTTGCAATATCTTCTGCTATTTTTAAAGTTCTTCCACCGTCAGTAGAATCATTCATTAATACCCATTCCCAATTAGGATATGTCTGTGCAGCCACCGACTGGTATGTTTCATATAACTTTTCCTTAGTATTGTATATTGGTGTGAAAAACGATATTAAACTTTCATCGTTCATATTAGTAGGATCTAGCATTGCTTGCTCCGAAACACCGTATGATATATTACCAACGTTTTGTAAGTCTTCTTTATTATCTATATTAATCCACTTACGTCTAAATTGTAATGGTAATGAAGCTAATATAGGAAATGATTTAAAACTTTCACCAACTGTAATTATAGAATCTGGTTTAAATTCTGCAATTACCTTAGTAACATCCAAGTCATCTTTTAAGTATTTTACAGTTAATTCATTAGCCTCGTAATCTAAAACTTTGCTAGTTTCTAAATTTGGCTCTCCTTCACCTATATATAACACTCGTGGTAGTTTAGGGGTTGCCTCTTTATCTAAGTAATTATAATAGCTTAATATCTCATTATGGTAGCTAAATACCTCAGGTTCTTCCGTTAATACTGCCTCGATAAAGTAGCCATCTGCTGCATAATCTGCTCCGAATTCATATTTACTTATAAGTTCAGTGCTAATAACTGCTTGTGCAATATCTGTCTTTCTAAATCCAGTGTTTTCAGGTGAAGCTACTCTAACATCTAATCTTGTAAAATCCTTACCAGCTACTTTTTGAGATACTACATGTATTTTTTTACCGCTCTCATTAAGAGCTTTTGACATGTGGCTGTAGAAGTTTTCGTGTAATATATTATCATCGTCTAGGAAATAAAACCAAGACTTAGGATTTAATCCCTTAATGATTTCAGTAGATTGTGGATATAATAATCCACCATCACCGCCTTTAATAAAATATAATTGAGTATCTTCATTTGTTAGTTCTGATAATAATTCTGCGTCAATATCCTTTAAAGGCGCAACGTCAAAAATCACATGCCATTTTATTTTTAAATTCTTTGGTATATCTGTAAATACAGATTCCTTAACCTTTAATAAGTTATTAGGACGAGTACATCTCGTTAATATATTTAATGTGTGTTTCATTTAAATTTGAGTTTATTGTTCTACGTCAAAAAAGAACATGTGAAAAAATCTTGCGTTATCAATTGCATCTCCAAAATATTCAGTAGCTGCATGTAGTTGTGATGAGTTAAATATTACTAGTCTATTATATACGTTTCCAATATCATCAATCTTTTCAAATTGAGTTCCGTCGAAAAAGTTCATTTCTTTATTATTACCTCTGAATGTATCTACATATTCATCTCCCATTCTAGATTCTTGACCTGGAAAAGATGAAATTCCTGTAACTTTACTTCGATACATAGCAGTTCCTGTTTGTGGGGGTGCGTCTGGTGTTAAGTAAACCATAGCAGCGTACATTTGACTATCAACGTGATATACTATAGGTTGATCTGCTGTACAAAATTGAAATACACCGTTAGCATATCCTCCATTGTTCCAGTTTGTTATCTTTTTACCTAATACCTCTTCAAGTTTTTCTTTAGTTCCATCAATAATATATCTAGACTGAGATCGCTGTCCTTTATGATAATTCGATGGAGCAAATTCTAGGTTATTCATAGCATACCCTCTAACTAAATCAGGGTTTGCATAGAAATTATCAACAACAATAACATCTTTATCTGTTCTATTGAATCCAGATTTAGAAACTACTTCTTTTAATAACGATGTTAATTCTAATACTGTATTACTACCGTCAAATATAATATATAGGTTTTTACTTAATATATTATTTTGTAAAGTTATTGTAAAACCTATCTTGTTTGATGGAATAGTTCCCTTAAAATATTCGACAACATCAGGTCTATCGTGCCATATAGTATCAATAGATTTATCTTCAATTACAAGACTATCTATAGTTCTATTTTCTGTTGAATATATCCAACCTTCGAACGTAGTTTCTCCAATATCTTGGAAAACCCTTTCTACATTCATTAATACATTTGGGATTTTAGTATTATACATAAATTTTAATTTTAGTTATTATATAGTGAATAATCTCTTTGTTTATTTATCCCTTTTATTTTAAACAAAAAAGACTCTAATTTCTTAGAGTCTTTTAATTTTTACAATTTATGGTTTGGAATTCTTAATCAGAACCTATCGATCCATCTTTACTAATATTAAGTGTATAGTTTGTCACCTTTCCACTGCTTAAAGTTAATTTACTTCCATCTGAAAACGTTAGCCATCCAGTGTAACCATGATTTATTCCTCGATGTCCTTTAGCACCTTGTGTACCATATGATCCAGCGTTTCCGACGAAACCAGGTGCTCCTTTTTGTCCATTAGGCCCGGTTAATCCTTTATAACCAGTAGGCGCAGTGCTCGCTGATGGAACGGAACCTTGATTTCCCTTTGCTCCTTTAGCTCCTTTACTACCCTTATAACCTTGATAACCGATAAGACCATTATAACCAACAGATCCTGTATTACCCTGTGATCCTTGAAATCCTCTATGACCTTGAACTCCACCTCCTTGAGCTCCTTTAATACCAATTGCACCTTGAAATCCTCTATGTAAAGCTCCTTTATCTCCTTGAGGTCCCCTTGGTCCTGTTGTACCTTGAGCTCCTCTTACATTACTTCCTTGATCTCCTTGAGGACCTCTAACACCTTGAGTACCTTGAGGACCTCTAGGATTAGCTCCTTTATATCCTTGAGGTCCCTGAGGACCAACTAATCCTTTATAGTTTACCGTAGTTGCACCTTGATAACCTTTATCACCTGGATCTCCTTTAAGACCTTTATCACCAGTGGCTGCACCACCCTTAGAACCTTTATAACCTTGATCACCTTGAAAACCTCTATGGCCAGTAGGACTATCTCCTTGAAAACCTCTAGGTCCTTGATTAGGACTCTTTGCACCCTGTGTTCCTCTAGGATTAGCTCCTTGAAAACCTTTATATCCACCAGTACCTTTACTTCCTTGAGCTCCCCGTGGAGATGATCCTTGAAAACCTCTAGGTCCATATCCACCTACTATTCCTTTAAATCCCTGTGGCTCAACACCTTGATCACCTTGATCACCTACAAAACCTGTGAAACCTTTGAAACCTTTTGGGGCAGAACCTTTTAATCCTTTATTACCTTGATTTCCAGTAGGTCCAACATATCCTGTAACAGTAGATCCTATTAAACCTTGATTTCCTCTGTCTCCTTGAAAACCTCTTGGTCCGGTTGGACTGTCTCCAGTAGTACCTTTAATACCTTTATTTCCTTGAAAACCTCTAGTTCCATCTGGCCCTATCGAACCTGTAATACCTTGAGTTCCTCTGTCTCCTTGAAAACCTCTTGGTCCAGTTGGACTGTCTCCAATAGTACCTTGAAAACCTCTGTCTCCTTGAAAACCTCTTGGTCCGGTTGGACTGTCTCCGATAGTACCTTGGAAACCTCTATCTCCTTGAAAACCTCTTGGTCCGGTTGGACTGTCTCCGATAGTACCTTGGAAACCTCTGTCTCCTTGAAAACCTCTTGGTCCGGTTGGACTGTCTCCGATAGTACCTTGGAAACCTCTATCTCCTTGAAAACCTCTTGGTCCAGTTGGACTGTCTCCAATAGTACCTTGATCTCCTTTAATTCCTTGAGCTCCTTGATTACCCATTGGTGAATCCCCGATAGTACCTTGGAAACCTCTGTCTCCTTGAAAACCTCTTGGTCCGGTTGGACTGTCTCCGACAATACCTTTAAAACCAACATCTCCTTGAAAACCATTAAGACCGGTTGGTGAATCACCAATACCACCTTGATTTCCTTGAGTACCTTGAAAACCTTTAGGACCGGTTGGTGAATCACCAACAGTACCGTGATCTCCTTTAATTCCTTGGAATCCTGGTTCACCATCTACTCTTATACCTTGATCTCCCTTTATACCTTGATCTCCTTGAGCTCCTTGATTACCTATTAATCCTTGAAAACCTTTAAATCCGATATCACCTTGAAAACCTCGATCACCTTGATCTCCTTTAATACCTATATCTCCAGTATCACCATTACGACCATCGTCTCCTTTTATACCTTCATCTCCTTTAGTACCTTGATCACCTTGATCACCAATTAATCCAACATATCCTTGAGTACCATCAAGACCTTGCCAGCCTTGTTGTCCTCTTTCTCCAATTAATCCAGTATGACCTTGATCTCCTTGAAAACCTCGATCCCCAACAAGACCCTGATCTCCTTGAAAACCTTGATCTCCGTCAATACCTTGATCACCCTGATCACCTGTAAAATATGGATAATTATTTTTGTCATAGTCCGTTATATTAAGAGGTAATGAACCACCAATTAAAGAACCTTGTTTTAGTTTAGCCATTTTTATTTTTATTTTTTTATACTTATTATATATCTAGTTTTAGACCGATTTAATATATCCATTAACAACTGTGTATGATGTTCCAATACTATCGAAGAATCTGTAATAGTTAACACCATTACTAGTATGACCAGCATCACCTTGAGGACCTCGGGGCCAACCTCCTTGATTATAACCTTGAGCACCTTTTGCACCTCCAGTTCCCTGTGGTCCTGACCAACCTTGAGCACCTCTTACACCTTGTGGTCCAGTTGCTCCTCTATAACCTTGATCACCTTGATCTCCCTTAGTTCCTTTTAAACCAGGATACGTTGATCCTGAAAATCCGCTACCTCCACTAGATCCCTGATTTCCTTTATGACCAAGATGACCCTGATAACCTCTTGCTCCTTGAGTACCAATCCAACCTTGAGAACCTTGAACACCTTTATAACCTTGGGCTCCCTGTGATCCTGCACTAGTTTGACCAACATATCCCTGTGGTCCAACACTACCTTGATAACCTTGAGGACCTCTAGTAGTTATTAAGCTAGCAAGTCTTCCTTTATGACCTTGAAAACCTATAAAACCTTTATAACCTTGAGGACCTTGAGTTCCTATAAATCCTTTATTACCTTGATCACCTTGAGTACCTTGAGTACCTTGTGATCCTACGCTTCCTTTATCTCCTTTAGAACCTTGAGTTCCTATATCTCCTTGAGCACCTTGAGAACCTTGGGAACCGTGATCTGGCCCTACAAGTCCTTTAAATCCTAAATAACCAATAGCACCTTTACTACCTTTATCGCCTTTATAACCTGTATCTCCCTTGTCTCCTTGGGGACCATTATAACCTTGAGGACCTTGGGCTCCTGTAAATCCTTTAGAACCTTGATCTCCTTGGACTCCAATATATCCTTGATCACCAAAATCTCCTTTGAATCCAGTAGCTCCTTTAAGACCTTGATCTCCTTGAGTTCCTTGAAAACCTCTGTCTCCAATATGTCCTTTAAGTCCAGTAACTCCTTTAGCACCAGTATCTCCTTGAACACCTTTTTCTCCAGTATCTCCTTTAAGACCTATTAATCCCTTAAGTCCTGTTGTTCCTCCAACGTTACCTACTTGCATTTTAGGATAAGATAACCATGTTCTAGAACTAGCATCATAAGCACCTGTTTGTATCATATTAAATGATAAACTATCAGATTGACTATTAGTTGGATTTGTAATTGCTGGCCAAATAACATGATGCCATTCGCCGTCGTTAGGTACTGCAATTTTAGGAGTTCCTACTCTTCCGGTTTCACTATTATCTGCAGTGTATGCACTAATTTGAAAACCTGGATCTACTGTTTTTACCCATATTGAAATTGTATAAACAGTACCCGGCGTTTGCGGTGCGTAATTACCATAAGAATACCAATATGATGATGTTGTTCTTTTATTAAATCCAACAGTTGGTGAATTTACACCAGTTGGTGCATCTATTTCATCAAATACTATATCTTGTTGATATCCTTTAGCCCATCCTGTATCTAAGTTTGTATTTGTAACAACATTAGTTGCTGGTACAATTCCCTTATATCCAGTATCTCCTTTATAACCAGTTGCTCCTTTAGAACCTTGTGATCCTGCGTTTCCTTTATCACCCGTATTACCAATATAACCTTTTTCTCCGATATTAATACCTTCATAGAATTCAACGTCATATACTGCAGCGCCGCTTTCATGAAAAGAAGAATCTAAATAGAATGTTCTATTTGTACTTGTTGTAGCTGTTCTAATTAATTTATTGTAATTTAAACTAGCATCGTATAAATAATATGAAACAACACCAGTTGCACCATTATATGTTATAGTATATATGTCATCTGAACTTCTAACTTCTAACTGAACATTACTAGCTGTATTTTGTGCACTCTCATATATGTTAGTATTTCCAGCATGTGGGTAGAATGCAAAATCTAGTGTATTGTATGATGTGTTTGTAGTAGGGTCACTATTGAAACCGATCATTCTATTGTAATTTGGATTTGCTCTAAATCTAATAGTAGCAGATCCTGTTATTGATTGATTTGAATAAACATGTGAATTCCATCCAGAAGTACTTCCTGATCTAGAAAACTGATGTAAAGTTTCTGTATCATTTGTAGTACTTGTTATAGTAGAAGATGCTGATGTTGTGTATCTACCATGCGTAAATCCTTTATATCCAATTAATCCTTTATAACCTTTATCTCCTTTAGAACCTTGTGCTCCAGTGTCTGCTTTAAATCCAGTATCACCAGTATGACCTTTTGCTCCTTTAGAACCTTGTGCCCCAGTGTCTGCTTTAAATCCGGTTACTCCAGTATGACCTTTTGCTCCTTTAGAACCTTGTGCTCCAGTGTCTGCTTTAAATCCAGTATCACCAGTATGACCTTTTGCTCCTTTAGAACCTTGTGCCCCAGTGTCTGCTTTAAATCCGGTTGCTCCAGTATGACCTTTTGCTCCTTTAGAACCTTGTGCTCCAGTTGCTCCTTGATCTCCTTTAATACCTTGGAAACCTTTTTCACCTCGAAGACCAGTAGCTCCAGTCGCTCCTTTGAAACCAACATCACCAGTATAACCTTTAGTTCCTTTAGTTCCTTGGGCTCCAGTATCTCCTTGAAAACCTTGAGTACCTTTAATACCTTTAGATCCCTTAGAACCTTTAGCTCCAGTAGCTCCTTGTATTCCAATAAATCCAGGATATCCAGTAGATCCCTTAGCTCCTTGGAAACCAGTAGCTCCTTGAAAACCTTTAGCTCCTTGGAAACCTTTAGAACCTATAATACCATTTGCACCTCTATCTCCAGTTATTCCAATATCACCAATAGATCCTACAATTCCTTGAGGTCCATCAAAACCAACAGGTCCATCAAATCCAATATATCCAGTATGACCTTCTGATCCAACAGCACCTTGAGGTCCTCTAGTACCAATATATCCAGTATTACCAATTGATCCATATTCTCCAGTTATTCCAATATCCCCAACAGGACCATTGTTTCCTTGATTACCAACAAAACCCTGACTTCCAGGAATTCCTTCGTATCCTTGTGGACCTGTAGTTCCCTTAAGTCCAGTATCCCCTTGAAGACCTTCGTCTCCTTGAGTTCCTTGAAAACCTATAGGTCCATCATTTCCATTTACACCTTGATCACCCTGGAAACCCTGATTCCCTACTAATGTAGGGTTATCAGAGCTATTCATTATACCTTTGTGAAGTACTAACTTATCCTCGATGGTGGTGCCTAAAATTAATTTAGCCATTTTTATTTATTTTTTTTATTTTATAATTATTTTAAATAAGAAACCTATTTCTAGAAATGTGTTCCGTAAAGTACATAACCGTTTGCTACATAAGCCTGTCCCGAACCGGAAAATGGATTCCCATCATATCCAGAATAATTTATATACCCTTGATATCCAGCAGTACCTGATGCAGTGCTTCCTTGGAAACCCGTAGCTCCTTGGAAACCATTAGCTCCTTGAAAACCTTTAGCTCCTTGGAAACCTGTAGCTCCTTGTGATCCTTTATAACCTTGAAAACCTCTAGTAGTTGATGCGGGACCAGCTACTCCATTCTTTCCTTTATATCCAGCATCTCCTGTAGCTCCTTGGCTTCCTCTAGGAATACCGTCTAACTCTCTTCCTTTGTAAAATCTTATATTATCAAATCCACCGCCGACTGAATATATCGATGAATCAACATACAAGGTGGCATTACTACCAGGATTAGATGTTTGTCTTATTGTTACACCATCCAATTTATATGTAACTCCATATCCGTCGTATGTTATTGAAAACAAAGTACTTTTAGAGTAATTACCATAACTTCCACCCATTTTGCTTCCATTTTCATATATTTCCACGGTTCCGTTTTGTTGAGGGTACCATGCAAAATCTATTGTATTGAAACTTGTATTTGTTGTTGGATCTGTAGTAAGACCCATCATTTTATAAGTGTTCGTTTCCTGTGCGTTAAACGTTAAAGTAACAGCTGCTCCTTGTCCGTGGTGTTCTGCTGAATAGGCATGTTCGTCCCATGCATTTCCACCTGCTGTTTTTTGAATACCATATGTAGAATTGTTTCCATAATTTATTACTGATATTCCAGGCGCTGATGATAGTAAATTAAACATTGATCCACCAATTGCACCTTGAAATCCTCTAGGTCCAACAGCTCCAGTAACTCCTTTATATCCCTGATGTCCTCTTGAAGTACTTCCGGTATATCCTTGATTTCCTATAACACCTTTTAAACCTTGATTACCAGTTGGACCTTGATCTCCTTTTAAACCTTGAGGTCCAATAAATCCCTTATAACCCGTTGGTGAATTAGTACCTTTAATTCCAATTGGTCCAGTTGGTCCTGTAAGTCCTTTATCTCCTGTATATCCAATATCTCCTTGGAAACCTCTAAATCCTGTCTTTCCCTTGAAACCTTGATTTCCTCTATCACTAACATCTCCTTGGAAACCTCTATGTCCTTTGTCTCCTTGATCTCCTTTATATCCTTTTAAACCTGCAGCACCAGTAGTACCTTGAGGGCCTATAGGTCCTTTGGTTCCTTGATCACCTTGAGTACCTACAGTTCCTTTGTCTCCTTGATCACCTCTAGGTCCTGGAATTCCAATATTTCCTTTAAAACCAGTATTTCCTTGAACTCCTTGAAAACCTCTAGGTCCAGTAACTCCAGGGGCATTTGGAGGTCCAACGGCTCCAGTATCTCCTTGAGGTCCTTTGAAACCTGGTAAACCGTAATAACCTTGGGCTCCAGTAGATCCTATAACACCCTGATCTCCTTGAAAACCTTGATCTCCTCTATCTCCTTGAGGTCCAGGATTTCCTTGAAAACCTTGATCTCCTATAAGACCTTTAGATCCTAGATCTCCTCGAGCCCCAGTATCTCCTTTTGCACCAATATCACCTTGAGTTCCTTTGTCTCCTTGATCTCCAATAGCACCAGTATCTCCTTTAGCACCTTTAGCACCTTGATTTCCTTTGTCCCCTAAAGTTCCAATTAAACCAATGTTTCCCTTTGTACCAGTATCACCTTTTGTTCCTTTGTCTCCTTGATCTCCAATAGCACCAGTATCTCCTTTAGTACCTTTAGCACCAGTATCTCCTTTATCTCCTTGAAATCCAATAGAACCAGTATCTCCTTTAGTACCTTTAGCACCAGTATCTCCTTTATCTCCTTGAAATCCAATAGAACCAGTATCTCCTTTAGTACCTTTAGCACCTTGAGTTCCTTTGTCTCCTTGAAATCCAATAGAACCAGTATCTCCTTTAGTACCTTTAGCACCTTGAGTTCCTTTGTCTCCTTGAAATCCAATAGGACCCGTAGAACCTTTAAGACCTGTATCTCCTTTATCACCGGTAATTCCAACAGAACCTTGTGTTCCAGTAGAACCTTTAGAACCAGTAGATCCTTGATTTCCTTTATCACCTTGATTTCCTATAGGACCTGTAGATCCTTTAAAACCATTGTCTCCAACAATACCCTGATCTCCTTGATTACCTATTAATCCTTGGAAACCTTTATCTCCAGTAGAACCTTTAGATCCAGTATTTCCTTGAAAACCAATAGGTCCAGTAGAACCTTTAAGACCTGTATCTCCTTTATCACCTTGAAGGCCTTGATCTCCTTTAACACCAGGCGCTCCTTTAGCTCCCTTTGCTCCAGTTTCTCCTTTAACTCCAGTATCTCCTTTAGTACCTTGTGCACCTGCAGGACCTTGTGCTCCTTTATCTCCTTGAACT
>Ga0209302_10000420_pt1 | contig 25417 bp, 27 predicted proteins | sample ArcOceMetagenome_2_FD_187445 | JGI IMG/M metagenome (GOLD analysis project Ga0209302, IMG submission 187445) | Marine eukaryotic phytoplankton communities from Arctic Ocean - Arctic Ocean ARC135M Metagenome (SPAdes) (version 2) | ecosystem: Environmental > Aquatic > Marine > Oceanic | place... | reverse complement strand
CCGCTGAAAGCATCTAAGTGGGAAGCCCACCTCAAGATGAGTACTCTCATCCTTTTGGAGTAAGATCACGGTAAGATTAACCGTTTGATAGGTATTAGGTCGAAGTATAGTAATATATGAAGCCAAGATATACTAACAGATCGAGGACTTGAATTTTTTCATTGTTTTTTATTTATAAATAGAGTGTCTTTAGCAAAGTGGAACCACGTTGATCCATCTCGAACTCACACGTGAAACATTTTAGCGACGAAAATACTGAAAGGGCAGCTTTTTGGGAATCTAGTTCGATGCTCTATTTTATTTCTTAATTTTTCCGAATTGAATTTTTAGTTAAGCTTTTGATACTTATTTTTTATATCATTAAGAGGAATTTTTTCTAATTTTTAGCAATACTCATTGTGTTACATTATGCCTTATTAGAATAACTCTTTTCGAAGTGTGTTTCATGAAAAATCATCAATGTTATTTTGATTTAATAAAATGTTTTTGATTCGTTCTAGCTTTTTTAAGCTTCGTTGATTGAGCTACTGATTCTAAGTGATAGTTCAGACTTATTTTAAAATAATTTAACTATCTTAATTATCGTTTAGCATCTACAAAGTGTTATTTTATATAGTATTCATGGGCGTTTCTTGTATTATTCTACATTACTGGGATATCATAGCTTAGAGCAACATATGAACACATATCTGCGCTATTTGGTTCTATGATTGCAAGTTGTTAGGCTGAAATTATAGAGTATAGATCATAAAAGACTAATATTTTTTGCACCAACGGCGTGTTATAGCAGTCATACATAGAGTCAGAGGCTTAGTAAGCATAAGTTACTCCAACTAGATAATTTAGTCACACCATAAATTACTTTGTCATCATTTTATTTACTGGTAAACCTATTTGCTGTCACTATTTTGCTGAATGTTGAAAGAAAAAATATCGATATTTTCAAATTAATACTTTAATGCCTTTAGTGTACTAGTAGATGGTAGTAGAGTATTCTCGTCTTTTTACTAAATCTTTAAATGTTCTTGCGACGATTAGTTACTTTTTCAAAAGTTTCGACTATTTCTGAACTGTTATGAACTAGTTTAAAAACCTAACTCGCAGGAAATTTTTATTTACTTAATTTGAAGCTACTCTTACCTTTCTTCCTAGTGTTCTTCGTCTTAGCTCGTTCTTACGCGTAGGAATTACTTTTTGATTGTTGTAAGTGCAATATAAACACTCGCTCGAGCATAATACGATTCAATCATTGAACCAACATTTATTGCTGTTAATATAATATTATTATTTACAATATTTTTAATAAACGTTTTATTATTTATTGCAGTTATTTATTTTGGTAACTTGTTATTATTCTTTATTTTCTTTGATAAAATTAATAAGTTTCACAGCCTTTTAAAATAGTTAATCTACTTAGAAAATTAATAAATTGCCCCACCAGTTTAGAATACATTTTATATCGTGATATCTTTTTAGTTTATATTTTTACTTTAGTAAATATTGTTTAAACTAATTAAAAAATATTTTATAATTATCGGATTTAAAGTGTTCAAAGATTGTGCTGTGTTAAAATCTAAGTTCATCTGTTATCATAACCTAGTGTGAGGGTGCATTCAATTATTCTAAATTTCAATACTTTAGTTTAAATTTGAAATAGTCTCTTCCAGTTTTAAATAAGTTAATACTCTACATTTATTTATTGTTAGCCGTAGATAGATTTTCTGTTAACTTATACATAATTTATCAATCTCGAAAAAGGAAATAAAAGTTGAGATACTTTTTGTTTATAACTAGTTATTCTAAATTAAGAAATAGTTTATTAAAGCGGGTAACGCGATTCGAACGCGCGACATCGACCTTGGCAAGGTCGCGCTCTACCACTGAGCTATACCCGCATGTTATACTTTATAACAAACATATTATAGCAAAATCTATTATAAAACGCAAGATTCGCTAGATATATATCTGTGACGAACCCTCTAATTATTTTAGCTAAATTGATAATACGTGTTGTCTAAATACTGGACGTATTCTTCTAAAATGGAACTGAGCACGCGTACAGCGTAGCTTTAGTTACTGGATTTAAGTAAAACACTAATAGTTGCAGTAGATTTTAGTATTTGGATACTCGATTCGTGTGTTTTAGATGCTTTTAGTCTACCGCACCTGAATTTATTTAGTTATAGAAGACCGTACTTTAGCTTCAAACTCAATTTCATGAATTTCGGCAATATTTTGAAATATCTTGTCAACCGTGTTTAAATCAATTAATTCGCTTATTTTATTTTCAATTTTTTTCACATCAATTGGTTGATATTTTTTAGTAGCATAATATTCGAAGCTCCTTTTTAAAATTGGGTTTTTAAGTGAATAATTTCTTGATTTAATTGAAGAAAATTTTGACCAATTTTTTGTTGAGAGACTCTGAATGGAACTCTATACTTTATTTCATACTTTTTGCCTAGGTTTTCGGATTTGACTAAATTTCCACTTTTTGTCAAATTATTGAAAATATTTTGTACCGAGCGACTACCTTCGTCATTTTGTCGAGAACGGTCGTATTTTTTGCCAGGATTCGTCTTTTCTCGTGATTAATGACGGTACTATAATCTGTACAATCGAACTAATTGAACAGCATAAACCAAAATGTTGATTGGATGTTAACCGGTAAGTTAAAAATGTTTAAATTAATCCTGTATTGTAAAATTAGTTGTTTCTTAAACTTTTGGATCTCTGCATTCTTTCTGTTAAGTTAATAATTGTTACTCCTAATTCGTTTCAAAGTATCACTTTTCATAAAAGTTTCAGCGATGTTTGTATCATCGAATAATTGTGGAAAAATTTGTAAAAAATACAATGATTTATTTGTCATTATTTCTGTATAATGTTTTGTTAATAGTGTGTCTAACTCTTTGTTCATGATTGTAATTCGTATTATTCTATTATACCTTTTGAAATTAATTCAAAATTTCATTAAAGATAGTTTAAACAGTATAAATTATATCAACTAAAAAGATAGAGTATATCAAATAAATAATGTAGTTTATATTACTTATTTGATACATTTTAATGCAAAAAATATAATACAAACTATATCGAATAACTAATATAGTGTGTATTATATTAATTAACACTCATTAAGGTTTAGGGCAAAGGCGTCTCATGCATTTTCAGCTGCTTGAGAAGCACTTTTTAGGGACGCTATAGTTATGCGCCTTTCGGTAAAACTTGGTGACCAAGCTAAACTCTCTGCTAAGTAATTACAACATAACCCACTAAACAGATATCGTACTGTCACCTCACCTAAAATAGGATAACGCTTTCGGTACAAGCTCATCTGTATGCGTTAATGAGTTTACTTCAATTACGGCCGTAGATGTCTTTTTTTAGACGTTTATGGTTTTACCTATTCTATAGGCAGAGATTTTTATAGTTGACATACTCTGTTTTATAATCTCGTCTTTCACTCTATCAGTACTTTTAGACCTTTATAAGATAATTGAGCGGTTTTATAAGCATTCTGTGTTGTTGGAAATGCTTTGCTCAGTGTTAGATTTTTGACACGTGTTTTAATTTTCTTAAACCTGTTCATTTAAATTTTAATTAACTTCTTAAATTTCCAGCGACTATATACCTTATTTTAATTTAATTCCTAAATTATTTGTTTAAACGTAATTTTTAAAAATTAATACGCCGTTTAAACAACTATTTTAGAATTAAATTACGTTTAAACAAATATTTTAGGTAGTTGAGAAATTGTTTAAAAACTTTTCTATTGTATACTAAAATCGACTTTTCAGTTTAAGTATTTTTTTATTGATTTATTCTAATATGAAGCGCGTCACTTTTTGAGGTAGGAACATATATTTATTCTCATAAATTTATGTGAGAATGAAAGTTAATGTGTTTAAAATGGAGTTTATTGAACTTACGCTATAAAGTTAATAAAATATGTTATGGAAATATTTACGTGGCCCTCTTCATATTAAGATAGATCAATCTTGGTTAGGTTCTTTGAAAAATTTGATAAGTGTGGATTTTGCTTTTTTTTTCTCAAATTCTGAATTTGCCTAAATTCTTTGGCAAAGTCCTTTGGATCACTTTCATAAATTTTTTTTAATGAGATAAAATTAATCTTTAGTAAGTTTTTCTACTTAGTTCTCAATTTAAGGCTATTATAAACTGATTTTAGCTGCTTGTTTTCATATTCATCAAAAATTTAAAGTGATATTTTTAATCACTGGAATAAGCTATGGGGGGAGGGGCTGACAAAGTATCTGAGTAAATTGGTCGAAATATTGAACAATAGATCGACTAGCGTATTATATCAAATTTATCCATTATCGTCGTTTTTATCATTTATCATATTAACTTTTTATAATGGTGTTAATTATAACTTTTAGTACTTGCGAGTTGTGAAATGTAATTTTAATAACCAAACTCGCACAATTAGCTATTTTTAGTATAACTTATTTTTTATTTTACCAAACTTAAACATTAGTCTGCAGTATTTGAGTTACTACTAGTACTACTACAGGTCATTTTTATACGTTTATTAGATAAAAGTGTAAGAATTTTAGCTTAAGATGGATTTTGATTGGTAAGATTTTTTACTAGAAATACTTTATATTTAAAAGTTTTGAGTTTATAAAATCAGTGGTCTTAGAAAAAATTATTATTTAATAATTCGTTTAACTAACTTCAACTCTTAATGAACTTTCGTTTGACTAGAAAAGTAATTTGCTAAAATTTGTTTATTTAAATCTTTGATTAACTTATATTTCTGTTGAAACTCTTCTTTACCATAAAACTGATATGGTTGTTGCAATTGCACAAAGTTTTTTATTATTATTTGAGAATTCGTTAATTGTATACTTTTAAAAATACTCCCAAGTTTAGATCTATCAAAATTAAATAAGAAATATTAGTTTTATTGAGCTTAAGATCTAATTTCATAGAGTTTGCTTAAGCTGTAATCTTATTTTAAATTAGAATAAAGAAAAATATAATTCATATATTTAATTAAATAATAGCTAAATTTTTTGATTAAAAAAAATGTTGATTAAAGCGTAAAATTTAGTATTAAAAAATCGTTTAAATGGTTTTTTTCAATAATATCTAAAAAATACCCAGATATAGTAATCTATTTGTAAGATTTTATTCTTTTTTTATAGACTATTCTAATTACTGAATTATTACGAATTATAAAATCACAGGAATTTTTAACATTAATGTTTATTTTATATCAGAATATTGGCATAATTTTTTAAAATAAATAATTATCAACTGTAACGATTTATATGAAAATATATTTTACAAATGATATATTTTCGTATGGTTGATTTGTTGTTTTACTACATCGTATTCTATTCCAAATACTTTATTAAAATTTTTATACACAATTGAGTAGTTCGTTCAATTATTTCAGAACGCGATAATGAAGTATTTTTTATAACTAGTTTAATTTGGGATCTTAACCTATGTAAATATTGCGGATTTGTGGTAGAGGTCCTCATCTAGCTCAACAATTTTTAGTTAAGGTGGTGTGGAATCTACCATAACCCGTTAGAAAGCTAACGATAGGAAAAACAAACGGAGCAAACTTAGCCTTATAGTATTGACTAAAAAAGTTGTTCAAGAATCAAGCAACTGACAAACAAAGGATTAAGTTCGGTACAGTAAAAGTTAAAACACCGATTACTTCAATCGTGATCGTGCTCGTTAGTAGAAAATTCTCAATACGCCTAAACTTGAGTTTTCGGAGTATTTTATATATCTCGTAATTTTTATGTGTAGCTAGAAAAGAATTTACTGACATAATATATAGAAACCCGTCAACTAATACATCATTTGGACTAACTACAAAAAAGATGGTAAACTATCGTTTAACATAGATATTTTTGTAGAAGCTACAACTATAAAGCTCCTCATTTCTAAAAGCCATCTACGATTTGATATACTGTTAGCAGAATAGTAGCTTACAATTTTCTATACTCAATAGGATTGGCAATCATAACCTCGTCGATATTAATTACCTTGTATAATGACTTGAAATTTTTACTAGCAAATTACAATATAGAGCTCAGCTGAAGTGATGGACCTTTTTCAACGATTTTGCTAACCCTCACAGTAAAACACTCGTGTTATTATCCGCTAATACATGGGAAGTTTTTAGAGCTAATGTACTGATCAATTTGAGACTTGGTGTTGAAGAAGTTATCATCGCGTTGTCAAATAAATTATCAGCAACTACTGCAATAATCGATTACACTTCTGATATTTTTATTCAAAGTCCAGACGGCAATGTGTGTAAGTCTCATACTAATCTATAAATATTTATATTACTCTATATTTTATATTTTGCCATCAAAGATGTAAAATAAATAATTTTGAGTAAATGCATTTAAGTGTTGACGCTATTGAGTTTTAAAATTGCTATATAGTGTACATCTTATATCAAAGTTTAAAAATTATCTTTGTTGTTTTACTTAATCTTTTAAAATTTTTTATTAAATTCTACTTGATTTTAATTCTATAGCGGTTTTAAATTTGAAAATTAGTTCTCATTTTTTATTTAAATTAAACAATTTATAGATATAATTTAGTTCTTGATCAATCTTTTGATTTTTTAAGTATTTTTTTTATATCTAAGATCTACTCATATAGATACATTTGATTGAGTAATACGTTATAATTTTTGATTAAATTTATTAAATTTTCAATATTTACGGAGCTTTATAAATAATAGCTAACTTTATTTGTTTATGATTTCAGATTCTTCTTGAAATACACGACTTTGTAAGAAATCACTTACATCTAAAGTTACAAGATCTGCTTTTGTTAAAGTCTTGTCAGATGAAGTTTCAAATAGGCGGTTTGCTTGACGTAATCTTGCACGATCTAATGCATTTTTCATACTTCGTGCATTTGCAAATAGGGGTTTTTCTTTTCGCAATTGGATATATCTTAATAAAATTTCTTCACCCTCTTTTGTAATTTGGTATTGTTGCTCATCTAGCATCATTTTTCCAATTTTACACAGTTCCTCTGGCGTATAATCGGGAAAATCTACGTGATTTGCAATACGTGATGCTAATCCTGGATTTGATTCATAAAATACATCCATTCGTTCTTTATAACCTGCTAAAATGACTACTAAATCATCTCTTTGATTTTCCATTACTTGCAATAAGATTTCAATTGCCTCTGATCCATAATCACGCTCATTATCTGGTTTGTATAAATAGTACGCTTCGTCAATGAACAATACCCCTCCCATTGCCTTTTTCAATACTTCTTTTGTTTTTGGTGCTGTGTGACCAATATATTGACCTACTAAATCATCTCTTGTCACAGTTAAAAGGTGACCTTTACGGATGTATCCTAATTTATATAGAATATCAGCCATCTTTAATGCGACTGTTGTTTTACCTGTACCTGGGCTGCCTGTAAAAGACATATGTAATCCTGGACTTCCCGCAGATAAACCTACAGTTTTTCTTAGACGATCAATCAATAAAAGAGCGGCAATTTCACGGATTCTATTTTTTACAGGTTTTAAACCTACTAATTCAGATTCAAGTGTTTCAAGAATTTTTTGTATTTCGGTTTTTTCATATTCAGCTCGTATTCCTACTTTTGTATTTTCTGAATAACTCATAATTTTTTATATATCAATAATTTTATGAAGGCAACAATTTTATTTTTAAACACATATTTATTATCTTTTAATAAAACAATAAGTTTACCTAGAGATTAAACTTTCTCTCTCGGGGCTTTGTTATTTTGTTGGTACTTATCTAATTAGTTTTTATTTTTAATTGTATCAGATTCAATTGAAAAAATCTTTATTAAACTTTAAATCGTTATTTAATTTAGTTTTTAATAAATTGAATTATATGCTTATAACTTAACCTTTTAATTATTTTTTCGTCGAATTTTTAATCTTTATTTAACATGGCTTTAATTTACATAAACATTATTCAAAGTAAATGTTGAATTATAAATTTGACGGATGATTAATAAAAAGACTAGAATATTATTATGGTTATATTTTAAATTGGCGTTGTTTAGCAACTTAATAAACTTTTTAAAAAAGTTACTGGTGAAGCTTATCTTTTATACAAGCTAGATAATGAATGTGATTATGGATTCGAGGTAATTGAAATTTTATTGTAAGTGATGGAGAATCAAAGAGATGGTTTAGTAGTCATTTTAGTAGTTATAAAGAAAGAATGGAGGTATTCTATGAATCGAATCCAAGATTCGCATTATGTAATGCAAATCACGTTAATATTTTCGATTATACGTCAGAGGAACTGTGTAAAATTGGAAAAATGGTGCTAGATGAGCAACAATACTAAATTACAAAAGAAGGTGAAGAAGTTTCATTAAGATATATCTAATTAGGAAAAAACATTACTATTTGCAAATACATGAAGTCTGAAAAAATTATTAGATCGTGTAAGATTATGGTTATTTGAAATTTCATTCGACAAAACTTTAACAAAAGTAGATCGTAATAATGCATTATAGTAAAAAAATAATAAAACTCAAAAGTTTATTCAAAAACAAACATAAAATTAATGTTTTAGTTACTGTAAAATTTCCGTCAAACAATTTATTATTAAACCTCGATGTCGCGCTTTCACAAAAATATTATCTTAAATATTTTATTTGTTAAGTAAGTAGAAAATACTATAAGTATTGTGTGCAGTGTTAAAAAATATGTTCATATTATGGCGTCAACTAATATCCAAAAATTTAAATTATTCACATCAATTAAAGTATCCTCGCCTTTTTAATGTTTTAAAGTATTATAATAAGAACACTTACAAGTTTAGTGTACGAGAACATTTATATACGACTGTAAATTACCGTACATACTATAGAATAAAATAATTTATTAAGAAAGTAGGAGGTAGTATTCGCAACAGCAATTAATTAAAAATTTGTTTTTATTAAAAAATTTTAATATAAACTTGAATAATTGTATGAGGGAAAGTTGATCGGAATACATATATATATCTGGCTTAGAATATAAAAGTAATATAAATGAAGATATTTATTTTTAATAAATTTCTATTGAAATATTTCACAAAGAAACTATTATTAAAAAGTTTAATAATATTCAAATCTTCATTGCAAACGCAAAATATTTTTTAATTCATCGGTTTTAATTAAATCGAGGATGACTACCATTGCATAATCTCAGCGAAATAAAAACAACTATAAAATCTTAAAATTAAAATCGAATTAAAAACTATCCGTTTTGTTTTAAATACTTTCTAAAAGCTTAAAAAACTATTTATTCATAAAAATATCAAAAAAGTAGATTTTTCTAAAGGTAAATAAAACGTAAATTTTTCTATTCCTCAACAAACGATTAATCTTAGATTATGCTAAAAATAACTACATTAAAATTAGTGTTATAGAAAAAAAGTTTATTTTATATTGAAAAAGAGTTCCAACAATATAAAAATGAAACTCTAAAGTTAATTATTAGCGATGTTTCAAATTTTTTTAGTCAAATAACATTTGAAGCTTCAATTTCTTTTTAACGTTTGAAGGTCTCAACATTAATTAAGTTCATAAAATAAATACTCTAAAAAACATAAAAGAGAAAATAACATTTTTTTAGATTATACAATAAATTGAGATTGAACTAAAAGTTAAATTAAAAACTTAGTCTATTTTGATTAATAAATAAATTTTTTAAATTAAATTTGAATTATCTAAAACAATCTTTTTTTCTATTAAATAATAAATAAACCTTGAAAAGAAATTTTTTTTTCAAAAATTTGTTAAGCGTGAATATAATATTAGTTATAATTTAAACGATTAAAAATTCTTAGAATAATACTTTAATTTAATTGTTAAAAAATGAAAAAAAGCCTTTATATTTAATCTCAAAATATAAAGGCTAATTGTTATCGTTGGTGATAAAAAGCAATAGGCTCAACAATACTAACCAAAAGAGCTATAATTTTAAAATTAATAAGTGGAGCCACCTCAATTCCAAAAATTTTTGGATAAAGTTGTCTTCCAAACTGAAAAACTGGGTTTGTAATAGACCATAAAGTATAAAATGGTTCGAAATAAGGATTAATATTTAAAAACCATTGCACTAAAAAACGAACCTCAACCGCAATTATATAAAAATTTAGCCAAATCCAAATAATTAAACTAAAAGTTTGAATAATTTCTTCTATTATTACCATATTCATAAATTAAACGTTAGAAAAACAACACGAGAAATTAAATTATATCCTAAAAATATAAAAATTATATTTTTAGGATTTGGTATTACTATTTTACCTCTATCAATTCTGATAAATTAAAATTTGCTGTATTAACACCATTATAATTTACCTTTTCAAAGCGAACCGTAACCCCATATCGTACTTCTGATTCGTCTATAGATGCAACTTTACCAGTTTCCTGAAACCAATAAGATTCCGCACGTAATATTTTTACTCTTGAACCACGTTTTATAACCATAATATAAAAATATAACTATTTACATTTATTATAGTGTAAAATTATAAAATAAAATTAATTTATTTTTATTTGTGTAAAAACCGATAAACTCAAGTTTAATTAAAAATTTCACTATAAAGTTGTTGAAAAGCTTTTGAATCTAGAATTGCTAACTGTGAAAGCATTTTTCGATTTAAATTAATTTTTGATTTTTTAATTTTATTCATAAATATTGAATAATTACTATTTCCTATACTACGAGTTGCTGCATTTAAACGTGTAATCCAAAGTTTACGAAATTGTCTCTTTTTTTGTTTACGACCAACATAAGAGTATTTAAGAGCTTTAATAACTTGTGCGTTAGCAACACGAAACAATTTAGAATGAGTTCCCCGAAAGCCTTTAGCTAGTGATAAAACTTTCTTTCTTCTCTTACGTGCAACATTTCCTCTTTTAACCCGTACCATAAATTGTTATTCCCTTATTAATTCGGTAACATTAAATATATTGCTCGTAATTCACCTGAACTTACTAGACCTTTCTGACGAAGGTTACGTTTACGTTTTGGTGATTTTTTTTCTAGAATATGACCACGAAAAGCTTTTCGCCGCAAAATTTTACCTGTTTTTGTTTTTTGAAAACGTTTTGCCGCAGAACTTCGTGTTTTTAATTTATTTTTCATTTTTTAAAGATACGTCAAGTATTACAAACATATTAGCATACTAAACCTAATTTCGTCTAGTTCTGAAGTTCAATGTATTTTAATTTTAGGCATAAAATTAAAATCAAATAATTTAGGTGACATGAATTTAATATCAATGTATAATTGTTTTTATCATCTGGTAGATAAAAGTAATCAAAAAAGGAGCAGATTCCAAATGGATATTTTAAGTTTAGGTTGGGCAACGTTAATGACAGTTTTTACATTTTCATTATCTCTTGTAGTTTGGGGGCGAAATGGTTTTTAATGTAATTGTACCATCTTCGAAATCGAATGCTAATTTAATCGGAACGATTTTTGTAAAAAATTAATATATAAAATATAAAAAAGCAAACTTAATTAGAATGGTATTTATAAAAAATTAAGGGTTTTACTTAGAAAGCTTCGTGCTTTAATTAAAAAATACTGGGATTGACTCAAAGAGGGTAATAAATAACGACTAATATTGTAAAATATTAAAAAAAGAAATAAGTTTATTTTAAGTTAATTTATTGGTCATTTGCTTTTATTTTAATTATATAATTCTTTTTACAAAAAATAAATAGTATTAAGACTTTATAGTATTATTATTTTTTAATTTAAGCTGATATTTTAAAACTATACACCCATCAAAATCGAATATTTTACAAAGGAATTTTATATGCTATCAGAAATTTTAACAACATCAGCAACATGCTTTATGATGACATTATTAGGTTTATCATTAGGATTTGGACTTCTTAAAATTCAAGGTGATTAAAGATCCACGAATTTTATAATTCGTAATGGAGGAAACTTATATTAGTCTCGGATATTCGTTTAATCTTCTTCCATTACAATTATAACCCACTTATTTTTTTAATAAACTAGAATAAAAATGATACAAACAATTTTAACCATTTGTAGCCTTCTCTTAATTGGTTTAATTTTATTACGTATTCCACAAAAAGATACAAACTCACAAAACTTTGATATATCGATGGCACTTTTAGGAAGCCCAAAAAATACAGATAAAACTTTACAAAATATTACCTGGCTATTGTGCTTTATTTTTTTACTATTGACAGGAATTCTAAGTATTTCAGAAATATAAATTATTTACTTACCTTCATTTTTATGTTATTATGATTCTGTATATTACGCGGAGTAGAGCAGTTTGGTAGCTCGTTGGGCTCATAACCCGAAGGTCAATGGTTCAAATCCATTCTCCGCCATTAAAGAACTTATTAATAAAGCTGGTGAAGGGACTTGAACCCCCGACCTACTGATTACAAATCAGTTGCTCTACCAATTGAGCTACACCAGCATTAAATACTTTCAAATAATTATTACTCATTCGAATATTTCATCTAAGAGAATTATACTAAAAATATAAGAGCTTGTCCAGTTAAAAAATAATGAAAAAAACAATCTTTTATATTTTTACTCTAATTAACAGAAAAAGTAAAATTTTTAGAAGCTTTTTAAAGAATCTTTAGAGTCCTAGCAAAGTAATAAAAAATTTACACTACGAGCAATAATTTATATACTGTTTCATTTCGTTTTTTATTTTAGGGTTTTTCATTTCACGATCTCCCTTATCTTTTAAAATATCATAAATATATACTATCACAAAGATTTAACTAATTATTGGCTTTAGTAACAATAATAAAACTAATAATAATTAATCTTTACCCTAAACCAGTCAATAATCTTGAGTTTAGTCCAAAGGCATTGTATATATGATAACCTATTATATTTAATAATCAATCTGAGACAAAAACGATAAGAACTATCGCTGTTTACATATTTGAGTAAAAATAATTTTTTATAGAATTACTATGAATAGAAGCAAACTTAAAACAGTTTATACAATAAATAGATGAATAAACAATGAACGAGTAAAATAAATATACGATAACTTTAATTTAAAACAATAGCAAAAATAAAGCATTAAAAAATGGGGTATTCTCATGTTAAATACTTTATTAAACGCAATAAGGATGAAGCATTTTTTTTCATTTTAATAAACAATATTTTATTAAAGTACTGAAAAAATAAGCTAGTTTTTAGCGAAATTCTTAAAAATTTCGGTTGGCTGTTTTTTATTTCATTTTTTAATAGATTGGATATTTTACTTAGACCATTTCTTAATTTGTGAAACATTTTTAGCTAAAACGTTTTATATAAATTTCGTTATTAGCTTAAGTATGTATCGTATTAATCTGAAATTTAATAAATCTTTTAGGGTTTCTAAAAAAGGTCAAATAACCAGTAAAGTAGCTAAAAAATAAGCTCGTTTCTATATAAATTCTTAAGTATTGGGATTCGGTTTTTTTTCCTTTGACTTAATCGTAGATTTCCTCAAGTAGACTTTTTAACCTCCCTAATTGCTAGGTTCTTTATAAATTTTAATCTCTTGTCTTACCATGAACCCATATTGTATTTTTTATCGGCGAATATGTAAAATAAATAAGTAATTTTTTAAAAATTTAACCGTTTATAATATTGTTTTTAGAACTATTAATTTTTTCATAAAGGTTAATTTCTTATGTTCAATCAGTTTAATCAATTGGACGCATTGATAATACTGGTTCTGTCTCACGGTTAATACCTTTTTCAAATCCTGCTGCTGCCGCACGCGCACGTCCAGCATGCCACCAGTGTCCTACTAAAAGGAAGAAAGCAAAGAACCAATGTGCACATGTCAACCATGATCTTGGTGATACATAGTTAAATGAATTAATTTCAGTTGCAACACCACCTACAGAATTTAATGAACCTAATGGTGCATGTGTCATATATTCTGCTGCACGACGTTCTTGCCATGGTTGAATATCGTTACGAATTTTATTAATATCCAATCCATTCGGACCTCGTAGCGGTTCAACCCAAGGAGCACGTAAATCCCAAAAACGCATTGTTTCACCACCAAAAATGATTTCACCAGAAGGTGAACGCATTAGGTATTTACCAAGACCTGTTGGGCCTTGTGCTGATGCCACATTTGCACCTAATCTTTGATCACGTACTAGGAATGTGAATGCTTGTGATTGTGACGCTTCTGGACCTGTTGGGCCATAAAATTCACTTGGGTATGCTGTATTGTTATACCATGCATATGTTGCGGCACCAAATCCCATCATTGAAAGAGCGGCTAAGCTATATGAAAGGTATGCTTCACCTGACCATACAAATGCACGACGCACCCATGGGAAAGGTTTTGTTAAAATATGCCAAATTCCTCCGGAGATACATAAAGCACTTACCCAAATATGCCCACCAACAAGATCTTCCATATTATTTACGGCACAAACTGAACCGTCACCTCCAAATGGAGAACGAAGAACGTATCCAAATATCACTAAAGCATTTAATGTTGGGTTTGTTATCATCCGAACATCACCCCCACCTGGTGCCCATGTGTCATAAATTCCACCTGCATACATAGCCTTGTATACTAAAAGTAAAGCACCAAGTCCTAATAAACATAAATGTATGCCAAGGATAGTTGTCATTTTATTTTTATCACGCCAATCATAACCAAAAAATGGGAATGATTCTTCTAAAGTATCAGGTCCAATTAAAGAATGGTAAATTCCTCCAAAACCTAGTACAGCCGATGATATTAAGTGTACGATTCCTACAACGAAATACGGATATGTATTAATAATTTCTCCACCGGGTCCAACACCCCAACCTAAAGTTGCTAAATGCTGTAATAAAATACAACCTTGTTCATATAGTGGTTTTTCTGGGATATAGTGTGAAACCTCAAACAACGTCATTGCACCACACCAAAATACCATAACACCAGCGTGCGCAATATGCGCACCTAACAATTTACCTGAAACGTTAATTAAACGTGCGTTACCTGACCACCAGGCAAATCCAGTAGATTCAATATCTCTACCAATTACATTATTAAAGGGCGTTTCCACGTGGTAAAACCTCCTCAGGGAATACAAAGTTTTCATGCGGTTGATCTTGCGCTGCCATCCATGCACGGATACCTTCATTTAAAAGGATATTTTTTGTATAAAATGTTTCAAATTCTGGATCTTCAGCGGCACGAAGTTCTTGTGATACAAAATCATATGCTCGTAAATTTAGTGCTAATCCAACAACACCTATTGCACTTGTCCATAGCCCAGTTACAGGTACGAATAGCATAAAGAAGTGTAACCAACGCTTATTTGAAAATGCAACACCAAAAATTTGCGACCAGAAACGGTTTGCTGTAACCATTGAGTATGTTTCTTCGGATTGTGTTGGTGTAAATGCACGGAATGTGTTTGCTGCATCACCATCTTCAAATAATGTATTTTCTACAGTTGCACCATGAATAGCACATAATAATGCACCACCTAAAATTCCAGCTACACCCATCATATGGAATGGGTTTAATGTCCAGTTATGGAAACCTTGTAAAAACAGTAAGAAACGGAAAATTGCTGCAACACCAAAACTAGGTGCGAAGAACCAGCTTGCTTGGCCTAATGGGTAAACTAAGAATACTGAAACAAAAATTGAAATTGGACCTGAAAATGCAATTGCATTGTAAGGTCGAATACCTACTAAACGCGCAATTTCAAATTGACGTAAACAGAACCCAATTAAACCAAACGAACCATGCAATGCAATAAAAGTCCAAAGACCACCAATCTGGCACCAACGAGTGAAGTCACCTTGTGCTTCTGGACCCCATAAAAGTATTAAGGAATGTCCCATACTATTAGCAGGTGTTGAAACTGCTGCTGTCAAGAAATTACAACCTTCTAAGTATGAACTCGCTAAACCATGTGTGTACCAAGATGTTACGAATGTTGTTCCTGTAAACCATCCACCAACTGCTAGGTATGCTGTTGGGAATAACAACAAACCAGACCAACCAACAAATACGAAACGGTCACGTTTTAACCAGTCATCCGCTAAATCAAAAATACCACGTTCTTTGTTTTGACCAATTGCAATAGTCATGTTTTTTAATTGCCGAAGCATGTAACTATGTAAGTGAATTTATTGCACCTTTCTGTTCATCTATATACAACTCGATTATAATGTTTTTTTTTTTGAATGATTAATTAAATTTTTTAGACTAAAAAAGACTTGTTGTTTTAAAGAAAGTTAGATACTATTTACATAAATAAAAATGAATAAATTTCTAGAATTAACATGTTAAAAATGAGATTTAAACGCATTGGTAGAAAAGGTCAACCAAGTTATAGGTTAGTTGTTATTCCATCTACTTCAAGACGGGATGGTAGACCTATTCATGAATTAGGTTTTTACAGTCCAATTACAAAAGAAATAAAACTTGATATTGAAAATATTATTAAAAATTTAAATAATGGGGTTCAACCCACAAAAACCGTTCGTAATTTATTAATTAAAGCGAAAATTATTGAGTTTTAATTTTTATATTTTTAAAAATAAGTGAGAATATTTTTTCGTTGTTAGCTATAATAAATTTTGTATCTTTTTAATTAAAACATAAAGGTACTTTATAGTTGGTTCTTATTTTAATTATATATAGAGGTTTTTTATTATGGGTTTTGATTTAGAAACGCCATCACCAGTTTTTGGTGGTAGTACTGGTGGTTGGTTACGAGCAGCGGAAGTTGAAGAAAAATATGCGATTACATGGACTAGCGCTAAAGATCAGATTTTCGAAATGCCAACTGGTGGTGCTGCAATTATGAGGTTAGGTGAAAATTTACTTTATTTAGCTCGTAAAGAGCAATGCTTGGCATTAGGTACACAATTACGAACATTCAAAATTATAGATTATAAAATTTATCGAATCTTTCCAAGTGGTGAGGTTCAATATTTACATCCAAAAGATGGTGTTTTTCCTGAAAAATCTAATCCTGGTCGTGTTGGTGTTAATAACAAGGACTTCTCAATTGGAAAAAATCCAAACCCAATTAAAGTCAAATTTACGGGAAAAGGAACATTTGATGATTAATATTTAAACTTGACAATAGCGCAATTTTAAGTCATAATGGTTTTTGCTATAATACTAGTAAATTTCTCATTGTATTAATTTTTGCGCTTTAATGAAAAATTGTATTTTCTATTTGGAGAGATGGCAGAGTTGGTCGATTGCGTCTGATTTGAAATCAGATGAATCTTACGGTTCCGAGGGTTCGAATCCCTCTCTCTCCTTTCATTATTCTAATTATACTATTTCTCTTTAAATAAAATTAGACGGCAATAGTGTTAACCGAAAGGCCAGTTTTATGTGACGAACTTAGGATATCTTTTTAGGTAATGTTTAATCTCAATAGTATACAATATGATAAGTCAAATTATAGACGTTACTTTGAAGTTACTTAAATTGGGAGCGTTTTTGCATGGTATTTAAGTTAATCGTACAAGACTTCCTTATACTAGGTTCTATTTAGGGGTTTTACAAAACTGCGAACCAGGTTTACAACTCAACAACCCTAGCTGGTGCCCAATTATAGTATTACCTGGTGAGTTATATCTATTCTCATGGTAGGTAGCTCTTTGTAATATATATATTCTTCGTATTCCTACGCGTGTTGAAAGGAAATCAATTTTATTAAGCGGTCGAGAAATCAATTTTATTAAGCGGTCGAGAAATAAATATTTCTTCGTTAAAAGTGTTAAATAAAATATGCGCTTCATTGCAAATTATTCTTATTGGTATTTATCACTTATCTTCCAAATAAGAAAAAGCTGGGATATAGGAAGACAGTCTGAATCAAAGACACATGAATAGTTAGATACTATACTTAAATTAATTTTACCAGACTCTAGTACCTCTCGAACATTTTCTCATATGAATTAATCGTTTTAGTTGATTTTTTGAAAACTAGACTAGTTAAAGTTTTATCGTTGTTGAATTCTTGCTGTGTAAATAATAGGACGTTATTAGGAAAAAACCCTGCTTTGATTGTTGATTCTCCTCTCTCAGTTTTAGACTCATGAACAGATGTATATAAAGCGATTAAATCTGATCTGGTTTTTTGGCTAAATCGCATTTTATGCCATCGACCAATCTTGAATAAAATGTGTTGGCTAATTGATTATTTTCTGTCATAAAAATATTTATATAGCGAATTATAAAAAATTTAACAGGTTTTAAACTTAGATTCAATTTTAAAAAATTTGAATCTAAGGTTTTGATAGTAAGGTTTTTAAATTTAGGTTTTTTTTATAATGAAGAACCTAAACCAGAATATGAACCATAGACGAAAAGTGATAACATTACGATTACGGCTAATCCTCCAACGAGAGCAACTAACCATAATGGAATTCGACCTGTACCTGCCATAAAAATTCTCTCCTAAAAATTAGTTAAAGAAATAACTTGAAAATAGAACGGCTAATACAAAAATAAGAAGTAAACCCCAGTAAAGTGACGTACGGGTTAATTCTACAGGCTGTCTATTCGGATTAGGACCTGACATATTATTTTTATACTCCTATCTTTGAATAAATTGCATTGATGTTATAGCTCCTAAGAAAAAAACTGTAGGAACGGCGAGTGCATGGATTGTTAACCAACGGAATGTAAATATTGGATAAGCAACGGGTTGATTTGTATTTTTTACCATAAAACTTCCTTTATTTTATAAACCTTTAGTTAAGTCTTCAAGCTCTTGTTTTGCACTGAAACGATCATTCACTAGTGGAATTTGTTGACGATCTTGTGTAAAGTATTCATCTGGACGAGGTGTTCCAAATACATCGTATGCTAAACCTGTTGCTATGAAAAGAAAACCAGAAACGAATAACGATGGGATCGTTATACTATGAATAATCCAGTAACGAACACTTGTGATAATATCCGAAAATGGACGTTCACCAGTAGAGCCACCTGACATAATATTTATTTTTTAATATAAATTTGATATAATTATTTTGCACTGAATGTTCTTATTTATATAATTTATTTTTTATTTTGTATATAAATAAAAAAATATCCTTATCTAAAACCAACTGATGCTTGCCATACAAAAGCAAGTAACAAGAAAAATACAGGAATTGCCGGTAAGACGTCAACAATGGGACTAAATGCGGCAAAAGCTTCCGGTAACTTAGAAACTAGGATAGTTGTCATAATTTCGATTATTTTTTAAACATAAGTTTGACGAGAAAGTCATAAATTTATTATAGACATAGAATTTTAATTGATCTATTAAAATTTTTTTGTTACTATACGTTTGTTATAACTAATTTGGAGAGATGGCTGAGCGGTCGAAAGCGGCAGATTGCTAATCTGTTGTATTGTTTTCCAATACCGGGGGTTCGAATCCCTTTCTCTCCTATTGACAAATTTTATATTTTAGATATGATAGGTTGTAAGAATTAACATTAGGGATTGTAGTTCAATTGGTTAGAGCACCGCCCTGTCACGGCGGACGTTGCGGGTTCGAGTCCCGTCAGTCCCGTTCATTTCAAATAGTTTGTTAGTTTTTTAGTAGAATTTTTTCGAATTATAAGTATAATTAGAAGTATATAATTATAACTCTATTTAAAATTATGATTGAGCCATTTCTTTTCGGAATTGTTTTAGGTATGATTCCAGTTTCACTTGCTGGTTTATTTGTAGCTGCATTTTTACAATATCGTCGCGGCAACCAATTACTTTAATTTTTTAAATTAAAAACGGGATAAATTAACTTTTATAGATATAATTAAACTTATGATATTAAATTAATTCTCAAATATGGCAAATTTTATAAAACCCTATAAAGGTGATCCATTTGTTGGTCACTTATCTACGCCTATTACAACATCTTCAGCAACACGTGCGATTCTAGAAAATTTACCAGCTTACCGTTTGGGTTTATCGTCAGTTATGCGTGGTCTTGAAATTGGTATGGCACATGGTTACTTTTTTGTTGGTCCTTTTACATTGTTAGGCCCATTAAGAAATTCTGAAATAGCTAATCTATCAGGATTTCTCTCAGCAGTTGGATTAATTTGCATTTTGGGTCTTGGTTTGGCATCATACGGTTATGTTTCATTTGATGGATCAGAACAAGGTGATAATATTTTAACAAAAAAAGGGTGGAGTAAATTCACTGGTGGATTTATAATAGGTGCTTTTGGTGGCGCTCTTTTTGCTTTCTTATTATTAAATTTCTTATAAAGTATTGTTTAAGCGATTAAAAGCTTTTTTAATTGAATTAAAAAGGTTATAATAAAATTGATAATTAAATAAGTAGGCGGCATAGCCAAGTGGTAAGGCAGAGGATTGCAAATCCTTTATTCCCCAGTTCGAATCTGGGTGCCGCCTCACTTTAAAAATTAATATCTTGGGGGCATGGTGGAATGGTAGACACGACGGACTTAAAATCCGTTGGCCGTTAAGGTTGTGAGGGTTCAAGTCCCTCTGCCCCTATTTTTTAGTCTTTACGACGTAAAAATTCAGTATTTACTAATGAATCACGGCACAAGGCAATTTTTCCTGTTTTAGCCATCTCAGTAATACCAAACTTTAGTAAAAGTTGTTCGATTGCAGCCACTTTACCAGGGTCACCTGTTATTTCAAGCATTAAAGATTCTTGTGCTAAGTCGACAATCTTTATTCGAAACACTTGTGCAATTTCTAAAATTTCCGAACGGGTGGATTTTGTTGTATTTATTTTTAATAACATTAGTTCTCTTTCGACACTAGGTATATCTGTAATATCTTGTACTTTTAAAATATTGACTAGTTTATATAACTGCTTAATTAATTGCTCAATTGTTCTTGAGTCACCTGCTAGAACCATTGTAATACGAGAAACTCCAAGTTGTTCTGCGGGTCCTACTGCTAAACTTTCGATATTAAAACCACGCCGTGCAAATAAACCACAAATACGACATAATACTCCAGACTCATTTTCTACTAATACAGATAAAGTATATTTCATGTTTGAACAATGGGTAAATTAATGCTAATAAAATTTTTCTAAAATCATTCGTATATTGAAATGGCTCTGACGGGATTTGAACCTGTGACCTTGGGCTTATGAGTCCCCTGCTCTAACCACTGAGCTACAGAGCCATTAATATTTATTTATTAATAAACATTAACGACTTTTAATATAGCAAATTTTATTCTAATAGTCTAGTTCTTATTCTCTTCAATTGGGTATAAGCTACCATTTTTATCACGTACGGTAGTTCTTATATCCTTCCATAACCCAGCTCTTTGTTTCAGTGTTACGTATTCTTTATCACGGTAGTATTCAGTCTTATAAAAATAAATGTTATTACGTGCTTTTGGAAAACCGTCTGGAGAAATATCATTGATATAATCCCAAGAGTTATAAGTTTGTTTGTAGTTACTTTTATAGAAATATTTTATATTGTTTTTGTCAATATAATAACCTTGCCCTTTATATATTCCGTAAGCTGTTGTCTTATCGTCACCATTAAATATTTGATTTCTAGTATTAACATAATATGAAAATAAGCCTGTACTGGGATTCATATAAAACTTTTGATTATCTTGTTTAAAGTATCCCAAACCATATGCACAACTATGTAAATTTTTGTTTCGTTTTTTGTTTAATTCGGGTCCAATAAAAATATTTGGTAATTCTTGTTTTTTACCTTCTGGTACTCGAAACTTTACTTCATTAAACATTTTTTTTGAAATTATGTGATAGTAAGGTTTGTATCTCCAACTTGTTTTTAAAATTTGGTTTCGTTTTGTTAACCATTTTTTGTCATACTGAAGAATTGGTCGAAACATTTTTATTTCGGACTTTGTCTTTATTTTTTTTCTCTTCCATTTGTAGGATTGAGGTGTTAAAACTTCTAAATGATGCAATCCATAAATTAATTTTCTTTTTTCTTTAAAGTATTTCGTTATAAAATGAAACCAACCTTTTTTGACATCTGGGTAATATTTTTTAGGTAGAAAGTGATGCTTTTTCTTTTTAAAGGTTTTCTTAACATATCTTTGAGGCAATATTACAATATTATTATTTAAAAATTTTTGAGGTAATAAAATTTTTCCATTTTTTGAGCATTTTCCTAAATTTTGTACCCTTGAAAAATTTTCGGTTTTATCGAATGTAATTCTATTGTAAGTTTTTAAGCGGTATAAAATTGATTCTTTTGGTTCGTATTTAATATTTACAATATCTGTTTTTTTTCTTAATTTTTCGAATCCATATTTTCGGATGAATGGATTAACATGGGGCTCGTTAAAAATTAAGTTACCTGTTTTTGAACGGACAAATTTAGTGAATGGTCGTTGAACATTTTCATGCATCCAACGTTTAAATTTAAAAACTTGGGTAATTGCATCAACACATGCATCACGTAATTCTCTCTTTGTTGGTATTTTAAACTTTATTTTAAGATTCAATAAATTAAATCTTCTAAACTTTTTAATTCTTAGCTTTTTTACCTTTTCTTCGGCCCTATATAAATTGCTTATATTCAGTTTTAATCTAGCTCTATTTTTGTTTATTTTGATTGTTTGCTGACTAAAATCATTTAATTTATAGTAGTTATGCTTATTGACTCTTTTAATCTCTGGGTTTTTAAAATACCAATACGTAACTATTTCATGTTCTTTATCTCGGTTCGATAAATTAAGTTTTTCGATTTTATATAATACACTCGTGATTTCAAAGTTATTGACAAAATCGTCTTTTTTTAAAATGGGTCGTGTAGACAATAATGGTTTTTCTTTTAAAACCAAATTCTTTTTTTCTAACATTTCGTCTTTTTTTCTATTTGGAATGGAAATTTTGACGTTTCGTAATTTTTTTTTAGAAGGCGTAATTTTAGATTGTTTGAGTAATCTTTGTGGGTCTAATTTTACATCTCTTTCTAAATTCTCCTTTTTAAAAACTTGACTATTGTCATTTTCTATTGCCATAATTGGCCTACTGTTGCTTGTTAAAACGAGCATTATAATTGGTGTAAGGCTCGCTTTTATATTAAAAAACCATTTGCTTGTTTGTTTTTGCATATTCTTAAAATTAAAACTTAAATTTATTATAGCGCATCTTCTCTAAAATTTCTAGTTTATTAATCTAACACGCTTTAAAATATATTTATACGCTTAAACGCGCTGTAATTTATTGTATATCGTATTAAATTGTCGTTTTAGTTTTGTATAAAATCCGTTCCTAAATAGATTATAGCTTTTAGTCACAACTGTATTATTTGTTTTAATATTAATAGTCATTTCCTAAGCTGGATACTTATCTAAAATTTGTATTGTTACGACTTCAGCCATCCAAAAAAAAATCGAAATAGACTATTTTTAGGTTAGGCTTAAGCCGACAGAGAGACCCAAATAACTGTAAATTTGGCCCATAGTTTGCTTATCACGCTTCGCGAAATAATCATTAACTGTTACAACGTGAACACCTTTTAAAGACAAGGCGAATGTAGTAGCTAAAGTTTTACCTTCACCAGTCTTCATTTCCGTAATTTCATCCTGATGTAAAATAATATCCCCTAATAACTGCGTACCAAAATGGCGTAAACCTAATGTACGTTTCGCTACTTCCCGTGTTAGCGAAAACTTTCCACTAAAACATCATCAAAATTTTGAATAATTTGATATTTCAAAATTAGTTGATTTACACGTTCTTTTATCTCTTCTTCACTTAACTTACTAAACTCACTTTTTAAAAAATTAATTTTAGAAATTTGTTTGTCAAACTGTTTTCATTGTTTACTTGAAATGTCAAAAAAATTAAACATAAATAATTTTTGTTTTTAAATAAAGTACAAAAAATTTAAACTAAAAAATATTACGTAATATTTAATAAAAAAATTGCATACTAATTAGATAAAATTATAAAGCATAATAATAGCTATTACTAGTCAAATACTAATAAATAATTAGTTATAAAATAAATGTATGTATCACGTCATGCATGAACAATAACCAAAATTTCGAGTAAGCATGAAAGAATTTAATGAATAATGGATCACCATTTTTAAAAGTTTATACAGCTTTTAAAATATAACCAAACAAATAAAAATAGTTAGTAAGTTAAAAATTCTACAAAAAATTACTTTTTTATGCCATAATTTCGTTATAAGTTAAACTTAAACCATTAATTTATTTTACTTTACAAGTAATTGAAATGATAAAAAACAAATAAGATTTCTAAATAATAAAATAGTCGTTTACAGCCATAATAATCCAAAGCCTAAAGTGCGCTTAATGAAAAATACACTTTTAACAGTGGAAAATCAATTACGAAAGGAAAAGTTAATTAATTTTATAATTTATCCTTAGCAAAACTATTAAAATAAGCTGTGATATATTTAATTTTAGATAAAATATGCAAAAGCAAACAAGCAAATGATTTTTTAATATAAAAGTGGGTCTTATGTCAATTATGTTGTTCACTTTAACAGGTAATAGTAAGCTAATTATGGCAATAGAAAATGATAATGACCAGCTTTTCAAAAAAGAGAATTTATAAAAGGATGTAAAATTAGACCCACAAAGACTACTCAAACAATCTAAAATTATGCCTTCTAAAAAAACATTACGAAACGTCAAAATTTCCATTCCAAATAGAAAAAAAGACGAAATGTTAGAAAAAAAGAATTTGGCTTTAAAAGAAAAACCATTATTATCTACACGACCTATTTTTAAAAAGATTATTTTCTCAATAACTTTGAAATCACGAGTGTATTATATAAAATCGAATACCTTAATTTAGCGAACCGAGATAAAGAACTTGGAATAGTTAATCACTAAAATTTTACCTTTTGACAAGGATATTCAAAGTGTGGTATAGTTTAACTGACTTAAAATAAAAATATTAAATTTATAGAAATAAAAAATTGCCTCTTTAATTTAAAAGTAAACTCTATATCATTAATTTTAGTTGTGTTAATCAGTAACAGTAAAATAGCTCTGTCATTAGGTAATAGCGATGAGTCGACTTCTAAGCAAGAAGAAACCGTACAAAAACATTTAAAATTAAATCGACTAAAAGAGAAATAAATTACTAAATATTAAACCTCTATAGATATATCTAATTGCTATATAATTAAATTGTATCAAAAATAAAATAAAAATATTAAACTTATGGGAATAAAAAATTGCTTCTTTAATTTAAAAGTAAACTCTATATCGTTAATTTTAGCTGCGTTAATAAGTAACAGTAAAATAGCTTTGTCATTAAATAATGGCGATGAGTCGACTTCTAAGCACGAAAAAACCGTGCAAAAACACTTAAAATTAAATCCGCTAAAAGAAAAAAAAATTACGAAATATCAAAGTCTTTACTCCAGAAAAGTTAA
>Ga0209302_10000419_pt1 | contig 25462 bp, 18 predicted proteins | sample ArcOceMetagenome_2_FD_187445 | JGI IMG/M metagenome (GOLD analysis project Ga0209302, IMG submission 187445) | Marine eukaryotic phytoplankton communities from Arctic Ocean - Arctic Ocean ARC135M Metagenome (SPAdes) (version 2) | ecosystem: Environmental > Aquatic > Marine > Oceanic | place... | reverse complement strand
GTGGGGGTGAGGGTGAGGGTGAGGGTGAGGGTGAGGGTGAGGGTGAGGGTGGGGGTGAGGGTGGGGGTGAGGGAGAGGGGAGCGCCTCCTCCTCCGCCTTCCAGCTGTGCAGTAGAGGCTGCGACCGCATGTGGTAGAGGCTGCATCCGCATGTGATGCCATGGTCACCTGGTCACCACTTCTTCTCCCTTCCCCTTGCAGCGCGAGGCGGCGTTGCTCGCCGAGCTGCGCCACCCGCACGTCGTGCAGCTCATCAAGGTCTGCTGCAAGCCGCTCTGCATCGTGACAGAGCTCTTCGTCTGCTCGCTCCACGCGCTCCTCCACGTCGGGCCGTCCGCCTGCCCGCGCCTCTCGTCGCCGCTGCGCACCACGCTGCTCCGGCGCGATATAGCTAGCTAGATAGATAGATACATAGATAGATATAGAGAGAGAGAGAGAGAAAGCTAGAGAGATAGGTAGAGAGATAGGTAGCTAGATAGATAGATTGATACAGTTGGGTCTCACGCGCCACAACGACTCGCACGCTAGTACACAGTTACAGTTCCGCGATGCTTGGTCCTCACTAGCTATCAGGCGCGAGGCGACACCCAGCATCTGCTGCCACATCGCGTGTGGCATGCACTACCTCCACACGCTCAATCCGCCCGTGCTCCACCGCAACCTCAAGACGCAGAACCTGCTGATCGACGAGGGCGGGCGCGTCAAGATCTGTAACCCTAACCTTAACCTTGACCCTAACCCTCACCCTAACCCTCACCCTCACCCTCACCCTCACGCTAACTCTAACCCTAACCCTAGCCCTAACCCTCACCCTAGGCGCGTCAAGATCTGCGACTTCGGATGGTCGCGCTTCAAGACGATCGACTCGGGCAAGACTTTCTTCCACGGCTGGCAGGTAAGGGGTGTAGCACGTAGTAAGTAGGTCAGTAGTAAGCGGTGTTGTAAGAGGAGTTGCAAGGCTCACGTCTTGCCTCCACGGCTGGCAGTGGGTGGCGCCTGAGATCCTCGGCGGCGCTCGCTTTACAGAAAGGGCCGACGTCTACTCCTTCGCGATGGTCGCGTGGGAGGTACTCACCTTAAAACCTAACTCCAACCCTCACCCTCACCCTCACCCCAACCCTAACCCTCACCCTAACCCTAGCCCTCGCCCTAACCAGGTGCTCACCCACAGCCTGCCCTTCACGGGCATGAACCCCGTTCAAATCGGGCTGGCAGTGCGCGAGCAGAAGCTGCGCCCGCCGCTGCCCGACGACTGCCCCGCTGGCTTCGGCACGCTGCTGCGCGACTGCTGGCACGACGAGCCGGAGCAGCGCCACGCCTTCGCCGTCGTGCTGGGCAGGCTCCAGGCGATCGAGATGCTGCGCGAGTTTGACGGGTTGGCCGAGCTGCCGACGTAGCGGCCGTAGAGGGCAAGCTCTGCCGCTCCAGCCGTCGCATCGGCCCGCGGTGTGCTCGCGTCCACTGGCCTCTTTATCTTATCTTATCTTTATTTTCTGGCTACAGTCCGCACCTTCTCCTCCCGCCTGAGGAACACCGACAAACCGCTCGGATGCCCCGCGAGCCGCTGGTGGAGCTGGCCAGGCGCAACCCCGCTCACCTGGACGCCTTCGTGCGGTGCAACTCCCTTATCTTCCTCAATCCAAACGCGGTGGGTGGAGACATCACGGCGCCGCTCGCCACGCAGCTCGAGCGCTTCCTCGCTGGCAGCACAGTCTCTCCCGCATTCTTGGACGCGGCTGAGGTCGCGCTGCGCACCGGCATCGTCGAAGGCGAGGCCAACGGCGACGACATGGAGGACGACGGCGAGCTGCTGGACGAGCGCTGGATGGAGAATCCCACCGAGGTGTGGGCCACGGTGTTAAGGGAGGCGGCGGAGGCCGCCAAAGGCTGCGTCTTCACGCCGGGTGGCCAGTGCATCGGGCCGCTGCCCATCGAGGCGTGGCTCGATTCGCACCTACCGCCCACACTCGCGCTCCTCCGCCGCACCGTGTTCGAGCCGGTCGGTCCCGATGGCCAGGTCCTCACGGAGGCGCAGAGGCATGGGCAACAGCTTGCGGTGGAGCAGCTCACCTCCAGGCTGGCGGGGAGCCTCGACGCGATCCCCGGGCCGCAGCCGGTCGCCCGCCTGCTCCTCGTCCTCCACTTTTGGGGCACCACTTTCCAGCTCTCGCCAGGGGAGCGCGAGCTGGGCATGGCGGCGGCGCTCGCCTGCGTCGCACAGCTGGCGCAGGACGAGCCCGACGCCGACGGGCACCTGGCCGAGTTGCAGACCCTCGCCTTCATCGCGAGCGAGCTCGCGCAGCAGGACACCGACGCGCTCGCGAGGGAGCGGAAGCGGCGGCTCGAACCGCAGGCAGCCAACGAGTGGTTCGGAGAGGACGAGGACGCCGTTGCGCACGCCGAGCAGATCCTGGACCTCGCCGTGCGCGCCTGTGGTGACGCGGCGGCGGGTGCGTGAGAAGGGCGCGTGGCTGGGCGTGCGTAGGATTTTTGAAAAGATGAGAAAATATTGTTGTGTCAGGATTTAAAAAATCTATACTCCTCTCAGTATGCGAGGGAACCTCCGTCACGCCAAAGGGTCTGAAAAAACGATGTGACGCTCACATCGTGTTCTAAGGTGGTACGAGCAAGTCGCCAACAACTTTCGTATAGCACTTCGGTGATGCGGTGCAATTCATGCTTCGCCCCTAGGTCTGCATGTGCATGCGGCGCAAGTTCGCCGGCAATTTCGGAGAGGACGAGGACGCCGTTGCGCACGCCGAGCAGATCCTGGACCTCGCCGTGCGCGCCTGTGGTGACGCGGCGGCGGGTGCGTGAGAAGGGCGCGTGGCTGGGCGTGCGTAGAATTTTTGAAAAGATGAGAAAATATTGTTGTGTCAGATTTTTCTTCCCTTCATCTTTCTCCCGCTTCCTGTGTGCGGGCGGCCGGGCGGGCGGGCGGCCCTGTCGACGCGCGCGAAAGGATCTGATGGAGCTCGCCCAGTTCGCCAAGCGGCAGCGGACCGACGATGACGGTGGTCGCGTGCAGCGCATTAGCGCACAGGCAGTCCAGCGGATCTGCAGTGACCAGGTCATCATCGACCTGCAGTCGGCGCTCAAGGAGCTGATCGAGAACGCACTCGACGCCGGCGCCAGCAAGATCGACGTGCGGCTCAAGGAGCACGGAGTGGAGCTGCTCGAGGTCGCCGACAACGGCAAGGGCATCCCCGTGGAGAGCCGGGCTGGGGTGGCGCTCCGCCACCACACGTCCAAGCTCGAGGAGTTTGACGACCTGCAGCGGCTGCGCTCGTTCGGGTTCCGTGGCGAGGCGCTGAATAGCCTGGCCACGCTAGCGACGCTCTCGATCTCCACCCGAACCAAGGACGACGCCACCGGCGCACTGCTCACCTTTGGCGCCGACGGTGGCGTGGCTAAGAGCGCGCCGGTGGCGCGTGACACGGGCACGGCCGTCTCGGTCGCGCAGCTCTTCGGCCCGTTCCCGGTCCGCCGGCGGGAGCTGCAGCGCAACGCGACGAACGAGTTCCGCAAGATGCTCGCGACGACGCAGACCTACGCGATCATCTGCGACTCCGTGCGCTTCACGTGCGTCAACCAACTCGCCAAGGGGGGCAGGCAGGTGGCGCTACAGACCGAGGGCGGGCGCGGCGGCGGCGGCGGCATGCGCGCGTCGATCGCCTCCATCTTCGGCGCGAAGCAGGTCTCCGAGCTGCAGCCCGTCTCCTCGACGAGCCTGCCCGCCGATGGCGAGGGCGAGGGCGAGGGCGCCGCCGCGTCGCCCTTCGAGGTAGAGGGCTTCATCTCCCGCCCTCGCGAGGGCTCCGGCAGGCGCACGGGGGACCGGCAGTACGTCTACGTCAACCGGCGGCCGGTCGACTTCCCGCGGCTGACGCGGCTGATGAACGAGGCCTTCCGCAGCGCCACCGCCAAGTCGGAGTGCTTCCCCGTGGCCTTCCTCAACGTGAGCGCGCCGCCCGACAGCTTCGACATCAACGTGTCGCCCGACAAGCGCGTCGTCATGTTCGCCGACGAGGCGGCGCTCCTCGCGCTCGTCAGGCGTATGCTCGAGCAGCTCTTCACCGCCGAGGCCTGCTCCTTCGGCGTGCAGCCCGTGCTCAGCTTTGCCCGCGCCGCCGCGCCCGCCGCCGAGCCCGCCGCCGTGCCCGCCGCCGCGCCCGCCGCCGCCGCGCCGTCCGCAGCGCTGCTGGATGCCGCGCCTGCGGAGCCGCCTGCAGCGGCGGAGGAGGTAGAGGAGGCGCCGGCGGCGGCGGAGCACGAGGAAGGGGGCGCGGTGGCTGGCGCGGAGGACGACGCCAGCGCGGTGGAGGGCGACGATCACGACGAGGGCGAGGCCACGGCCGAGGAGGTGGGCGCAGCGGAGCCGATGTCCGCCGACAGTGAGGCAGAGGGCGGGGTGCGAGCCGGCCGGAAGCGGAAGGCCGAACGCGGCCATGCGGAGGCGGAGACGACGGCGCGAGCGAGGCGCGCCGGCCGAGTTGTCGGGGAGGGAGCAGCGGAGCCTGCACGGCGGAGTGAGGAGGTGCAGCTGCCTGTGATGGCGCGGGCACCCACGGGCAGCGGCGGCGAGCAGAGTGAGACCGACGTCGACGAGGAGGAGGGAGAGACGGAGGCGGAGGGGGAGGCGGAGGCGGAGGCGGAGGCGGAGGCGGAGGCGGAGGCGGCGGGGGCGGGGGCGTGGGCGGCCGAGGGGGCCGAGGCAGGATCTCGAAGCGGGGGGCAGGCCGAGGGGGGCGCGCCGAGGAAGACGAGGGCCACTTTGACGAGCCGTACTGCTGTGTGCCCCGCGGCGAGCGGCGGCCGGTCGGCAACACGGGGCGGCGACGCCTCCAGCGCCCCGCGAGCCGCCTCTTCCACAGCCTCCTCCGCAGCCGCTTCTGCGCCCACCACAACGCAAGGCGAGACGCGCGCTCACCCCGCCCCAGGAGCCCGCGCCAGCAGCGCCCGCCACGGCGCAAGGGGCGGCGGCGCAAGCAGCGGCGCAGGGAGTGACGCCGGGAGCGGCAGTGCTGGCGGCGCCGAGGGCAGTGACAGTGGCAGTGCGCAGCTGGCGTCGGAGGTGGTGGATGGCGCGGCGGCCAGCGCGGCGGCTGGCACAGAGGGTTGCGTGGAGGTCGACGTGGAGGGCGGCGCGGAGGGCGATACAGAGGGCGGTGCGGAGGGCGCGGAGCAGAGTGTGTCGGCGCCAGGCATGTTTGAGTTGCTGCGCTCGGTGCAGCAGGACTGTGACGAGCAGGGCCTCGGGCCGGAGGACTTCTTGCTGATGGGCTGCCGCACGCTCGCGCAACAGATCGGCGCGCTGCCCGCGGCCGGCGAGACCGCCGAGACTGGCGACGCCGCCGACGCCGCCGAGCGGCTGCGCGAGCTGACGCTGTGCGGCACCAGGTTCATCCAAGGCTGGCTGATGCAGAACGCGCCGCCGCGCAACCTGCCCGAGGTGCAGGTGCAGATGACGCTCGCCGCGTGCGGCTGGGACTGGGAGGCAAGCAACTTCGAGGAGGGTGGCGCCGCCATGCCCTCCACCGTCGCCGACGCCTTCGCGCGCCTCGCCGAGCTCATCGAGCAGCCGCAGCCGCAGCCGCGCCGATTGATCGAGCGGGCCAATCGGCGCGGCCGCGGCGCGGCCGCGCCCGCGGCGGCCGCCACGGCCGCGGTACCCGACTCAGCGGAGGAGGCGCCCGCGCTGCCGTCGCGCGCCGTCGCGCCGAACGTGACGCTCGAGTTCTCGATGGCGGCCTTCTCGCGGGAGTACGTGCGCGCCACCCCGCGCGCGCCACCCGCGCGCGCGCAGCCACCGGGCGCGATGCTGGCCGACGCGGCGGCGGCCGGCGGCGGCGGCGGCGAGGCGCGGCTGAACAGCGTGCCCGACGCCGGCTGCATCGACCGCGCGACGCGCGTGGCGGCGAGCGAGGTGGAGGGCGAGCTGCGGCGCGTGCTGCCGCGCGAGAGCTTCCTGCGGATGGAGCCGCTCGGCCAGTTCAACCTGGGCTTCATAATCTGCCGCAGCGGCGCCGACCTCTTCATCGTCGACCAGCACGCCGCCGACGAGAAGCACCGCTTTGAGACGCTGCAGGCCTCCACCGAGATCCACACGCAGCGCCTCATCGCGCCGCTGCCGCTCAGCCTCACCGCCGCCGACGAGCTCACCGTGCTCGACCACCTGCACGTCTTCCGGCGAAACGGCTTCGAGATCCAGGTGGTCGAGGGCGCGCCGCCCACGCAGCGGCTGCGCCTGCTGGCGCTGCCCTTCTCCAAGCACACTGTCTTCGGCCCGAGCGATGTGCACGAGCTCGTGACGCTGCTCGCCGAGGCACCCGGCCAGGACGTCAGCCTTCCCAAGCTGCGCTCCATGTTCGCGATGCGCGCGTGCCGCTCCGCCGTGATGATCGGCACGGCGCTCGAGCACTCCAAGATGAAGCAGCTCGTCTCGCAGCTCGCGCGCCTCGACCAGCCGTGGAATTGCCCCCACGGCCGCCCCACGCTGCGCCACCTGGTCTCGCTCAACGACCTCGCGCAGCAACCCGCTTCGCGGGCGTTTGGCGGGGGCGGCGCCCTCTAGAGAGCCCGCACGCCTTCCCACACGCGTGTCGCTGTTGGCGCCCACCCAATCATCTGTCCAAAGCAAACAGGCCTGTTTCTGCGGTCCATTTAGCGTGCGTGTGTTTGCACCATGTCTTGGGACCAGGCTGGTTTGACCCTGCTGTCATTCCGATCCTGAAATATTTAAAGGCCGTAAACTGCGCGCGCAATCATTATGTGAGCCAGTTGTGAGCCGAGATGGATGATTGTGAGTCGGAACACACGCTACAGCCCTCTACACGCCGGCCCACGCGCGGGGATCGGGATGCACACTCACACATTTTCGTGTCGAGCGTCAGCGGAAGCGTTTGTAAGTTCACCAAGAGCGCAAGAGGTCATGGGCAATGTGTTCGGTCGCAAGAGGGCTCTGTTGGATACGCTGAATGCGCTGCCCGACGACACATTCCAACTGGTCATCGCGGCCTGCGGCGACGACGACGGGGTGCTCCGCTTCGAGACGGTCAAGGGCCTGGCGTGCGTATCCAAGGCCCTGCTGCAGCAGCAGGATCGATCGCTGGAGAGAAGAGAGAGATTGGGAGAGATTCTCTCTCTCTCCCTCTCGTTCGCTGAAAAAATCAATCCGTATTGTGTATTTATACACCCCTACGGCACGCGGCGGCGGCTCCGCGTTTGCAAGGCTCTAGCGCACCGGCGATGGAGGCTTCGCCCGAACACATGGCCAACCACACCGAGGACCACTGCCCACTGTCTCGATGCGTGACCGAGCCCGGATACTGCAACTCCGAGATCGAAGACGACCAGTTCAGGGGCTTGCTCGTTATCGTGTGCGTCCCGCTCCTCCTTGCGTTTCTATCTCCCATTGTGGCCTCCCTATTTTCGCTCCATTTCCTGTCCGGAAGCTGCTGCCACGGTGACGATGATAGGCCCGCGAGGGCGCCGATGCACCGATCCGCCATCGACCCGCCCATGTTCCTTGGTGGCGTCGGTCTCCTCCCGCTCGAGTGTGGCTTCTCCGGCCTCCTCACGATTATCTGGGTGATGTCGGCGACCTTTGTGGGGACCTTCTTCTACTTGCTCAACCAATCGCACCCGTGCTCGACGGCGCTGGGCGAGTGCCGGACCATCAGCTGCATCTGTGGCAACGCGATCTCCGAGGGCTACGTCTTCATGTTCTGCTGCCTGTATGCCACCGAGGGCTCGAACACCGGACTAGCAGATCCCAGGCAAGTTTGCTACTCACACGTTTGAGCCTTGCCTTGGACAGCGTTCTGACGAGCGTCATCCTCGTGCAGCGCATCTCGCGCATGTTCCACCAGGCGCGCCGCCACCACTGCCCGCTCAAGCTTCTCCTCATCGTCGGCGCGCTGCTGATCTCGCTCACCGGCATCTTCCCCGAGCGCTACGACCTCAACGGGCACGTGCTCGCCGCCTTCTACGCGCTGCATTCTGTCGGCATCTTCGGCTCGCCCGTGCTGCTCGTGCTCGTGCCCTACCTCTGGTTCTTCGAGCATTGGCTCACGCATCGGTCGGGCCCCGAGCGGGTGCCACTGAGCAGCCTCCTGGTCCGCACGGTGTACTTCGCAGGCATCGTTGGCTTCACCACCGCGCTGTACACCTACGGAGACCTCGCGCAAGACGAGACCCTCGACTACTGCACGAGCATCAACAACCCGGCCGAGTGCGAGGCGTGGCCCACTCTGCCGCCCGACCAGTGCTCCGACGCGCTCCGCTGCGTCAAAGACCCCAGCTTGTGCGGCGAGGACTTCATCCAACCCAACTTTCAGTGCGAGTGGGTGCCAAGCCAGCTCACTAATTGGACCAAGGCGGTTGCACCCAAGTCCTACAGCAACCTGTTAAAGTGCGTGCGGACCAAGTGTCCCATCTACTCGTACGCGCAGGGCGTGGCGCTGGAGTTTGCCCTGCTGCTGCTCACGCTGTGCTACGTGTCGACCTTCAGCCTACACGACGTGCGCCGGCTGCTCAACCGGCCGCAGAGGGGCCGCACTACCGAGGTCACGCAGGAGCACGCGGCGGCGCAGGACGCGACCAACCTGCTCGTGAGCTCGCGGGCGACGGAGGCGAGCAAGCGGCTCGCCGACGACATGCGCGCCGCAGGCGGCTGCGACCCGTCGTCCCCACCCACGTCCGCACCGGCAACGGGAGAGAGCTCGTACCAGCCTCCAGCGTCGGAGGCCACACCCCGCAACGGCGGCGGCACTTTTACGTTTTAGTAGAGCGGGTTTCTAGGACTGGCGGCTGCATCTGGCTTCTGGGCGGCTGGCGTTGCTGTGGGCGCGTGATTACGTTTTACGTTAGACTAAATCTAAAAAAGTAAAATTCATCCACGAGCGTCGTTAGTTGGTTTAATCTTTCCCTCAGTCACCGTTGGTTTTTCCCGTTTAGGCTTTCAAAAAGATCGCATCGCTCCCATTCGCATTGGGACCCCCCGAGCAGTGGAGCCCCAAGCAGTGGACAGCCACCGCCGCCGCCCGCGCCGCGTGCCGCCGCGCCTTGCGTTGTTCGTGTGGGGCGAGGTACTCCTGTATGCAGGTGCCGGTGCGGACGCACGCGGCGAGGCGTGTGCCCATCGAACGGCGCGTAGGGTGCGTGGTGGATGTCCACCTCTGCAGGTGAGTTCCGTCGTCATCTGGCAGGTGCTGAGGGTATTTTAGGTTGCTGGCGGTTGCAACCGGCGGCGGCCCACGCGTGGTTACGTTGTGACGGGCGAGGCAGCAACAGATGTCGGCGCGGAGCTGGTAGTGCCCCCTGCGCCTGACGTATGACCCTCTTTCCGGTTCCTCCGTGTGCACGCCGTGCATGTAGCTAGTGCCCTTGAGCCCGTACATCAAAGCTCCCGCGCGGCGAGCTGCGTCCGCGAAGACGATGTCCTCGCCATCGCCGCGTGTGTGGCGCATGAGAGGCCGGTAGCGCTGGTCCAGGACCTTTATAAAGCGACCAACCAGCTCCCGAGACGTCGCCGCTAGGTTGGTGAGCACAATGATCTCTCGCCCCACCATGCTTACTCGCATCGGTGTGCCGTAGCCTGTCGGGCCGCAGTAGCGCGCCGTCGGCCCGTAAACCCCAGGGGGCGAGCCGTTGGAATACCTAGAGCGTGGGTGCATGATAGGGATGCAGGCCGCAGGCTGACCACACATGGGGTTGCAGGGCGGGTGAGGGGCGCACGTCGGGAAGCCGGTCTCAGCGTGCACACTGCAGAAGGAGCGCGACATTAAGTTGAGATTGTGCGCGTCGGGCTCTGCGTCATCGTCGACGTGCACGACGACCTCGTTGCGCGCGTGGACTGCGGCAAGGTAGCGCATCCCGGCACCTAGCTCCTCGTTCGCAACGGAGCCGTCCAGGTGCCTGTGGTTAGGGTTAGGGCTAGGGTTAGGGTTTCGTTAGGGCGGGTTAGGGTTAGATAATTGGGGTTTGCTGGGTTAGAGAGCCGTCCAGGTGCCGCAGCTTAGACGAATTTGCGCGAGCCCCTACAAGTTTGAGTACGTTCTGGGTGTTGCAGAAAAGCTCACGCTCGGTTGCATTATTCTCGAACTGCGACGAACGGTAGTTGCGCTCCTCCAGGGAACCTTCACCCTCGAGGGCGCCACCTACGTGCGTGGTGAACAACGCGCCGTTAGAGTCGCGGTCAGAGTAGGGGTAGGGGTAGGCGTATAGCCTCACGCGGCCGGCGGGCCGCCGGGGACTATGGCCTTACGTGGCCGGGGAGGCCATCACTGTCAACACCAGTCCCACAGCGCCTGTTGAAACGCTCGGCCATCGCATCCACGGCACCGCTCACGCTGCCGCGCATCTAGTGAGTGTAGTGAGAGTGAGGGGGGGGGGTGAAGGTGGGATGCAAGCGCGGGTGAAGATAGATGAGGGTGAAGATGGATGTGATGGATGTGATGGGCGTGAGAGGGGCGGAGGGAAAGCTCGAGGGCCGAGGTCAGGCCAAGGGTCCATATAAGAATCAGGCCGACAGTGTGTGCCACGGGTACTTGCAGGGCTATTATAAATATATAACCGATCTCGGATATTGTCCAACCCTGTGACCCTACGGACCTGCCAGGCTCGCTTGCTGCCGTGGGAGAGTAGTATCTCCGAGGCCTCTCGCTGCATCAGAGGGTGGAGGAGGAGGTTGAAGAGCAACGCGCTCATCTTCGGCCGCCGACCTGAGCAGGGTTTTCGTGTGCAGGTGTTCCATGGCAAGAAGTGCGCTCCCAAGAGAAGACTGTGCCCCCCCCCCCCCCCCCCCCCAGCCGGCCCACATGGTGGGATCATGGTCAGTCTCCGAGAGAAGGGCACGCTCCTTCCAAGATAACTGTGGCGCTCAGAAAGGCCCTACTACATGCTGGGCCGACCAATGCTCGGCATCACGATGGTCAGCCCGCATGCCGTCGACGAGAGCGCACCGTATCTGCAGGTGCGCAACGCGTCCGCCACGTCACAGGCGGGCTGCCGAAGATGCAGAGCCCATGGTTTCTCCCTCAACGACCGCCGAACCATATAACGCAGCTAAAATCTCCGACGGATCCTGTGCGACCCGATTCGTCGGATTTAGCATGTACAACCCGCACACCGAGATGCAGCAAAGTGGTTGCATCCTGCAACGGACTTCATAAATTGCTCTGAATAAACTCTGAACTCTGTGAATCTGCATGAATGGGCGGGATATAAAGAAGTAACAATAAGAGAAGACAAGACAGGCAGAATGGTATACTACTCGCCTATACCACACCCAACTAATTGAGGAGAATATTGCGAGTCGATGCGCGCACCAAGAGGTGGTGTGTTCAAAAAGGGATAAAATGAAGCTGCCTGATTCTGCTTTACTACTAAGATCGATTCTGCCTTAGGTCGTACGCCGCGTTCCTGTGAGAGGCAGCGGCAGCTAAACCGACGCTTTGGTGATGCCGCTGCTTCCGACCACAGGCATTGTGAACGTGCGGAAGCCAAGAGGTTTGGGTGTGAGGGCTGTCAAGTCGCAACTGCGGTACCAACTGCAAGTGTCGGCGTAAAGATTGATCGAGAAGAACGCACATCCCGAGCACGCCGCGCATGCGGCTTCGCAACGCGCAACGATATCTGGCGTGAGGCCGTCGGCAGCGAGCGGCCCCGTCTCTGTGAGGCCCCCTACCATTTCGCGAAGGTGCCAGCTGCCGTTGCCGTTCGCCTTCTGGCAGTCGTTTATGTTCCCCAGGACGTCCGTGGGGGTGTCGGTGTTGCCGCAGTGGCCGGTTGATGCATCCATGATGGCCTGTAGTGCCTCATTCGGCTTGGGAGCTGGTGGGGGCCGGCTCACATGGCTGGCAACCGTGTTTAACGTGCGACTGAATGTGGGCGCGTGGGCACCATTCCAGGCAGGCCGACTGCCGTTCAGAGGGTTGCATGTGCTCGACCAGTGGCATTTACCAGTCTCTTTCGAAGGGGAGAAGGCGGAGCAGCGTGGACAGCTCTGACACAGCGCGTGGCACTGGCGTAAGTGGCTACCAAAGCCACGAATGAGCTTCGCCTTTTCGGGGCCCGAGCCTCCGCCGTTGCCGCGGTCGGTGAAGTGACGTCCCGAGCCACCGGGAACGTCAAAATAACCAGAGGTCCCGTTGAAACACTCGCTGGGTAGCGATCCTCCAGGAGAGCCGTCAAGCTGGCGGTGCTCCGCGGAGCGTCTGAGCCGTGTGTATGTGCTTTTCTTTTTCGTCACCGAGGACGCTCCGCAGAAGCTGAGGCCTTGCCCGAAGTCGTCGCGCAGCGCCTCGTACCGGGACAGCAGGTGCGTCACAGCCACGTCTGCAGAGCCCCACATGGCCAACCACCGATGGGTTGGCTGATCGCCAGGCCCACACTGCCATCCGTGTGAGGTGGACCAGCCGTAGTCGACCAGGCTGAGGTTGCCGTTTCGCACCGTCAACTCAATGCTCGCCCCCCCATACATCCTGACCGAGGGTTAGGGTTAGGGGTGGGGCTTTAGGGTCGAGGTGTTAGAGTTAGGGTTAGGATTAGGGTTCGGCCGCGGGTTAGAGTGAGGATAAGAACCAGGGTACAAGGCCATTCATGTTTAGTCGACCCGGCCGCCAGATATCGTTGTGCCGAATGCCTCGCGCGTGAAGGTCGGTCAGGATAGTCGCGGTCTGCGCCCGCCAGTCGCGTGGCAGGTTGTGCGGGCTAACGGGCTCGCCCACCGCCTCGTAGACCACGCCAATATCGCTGTGGCAGAGGAGATGCGGCGCCCATGCGGCGGTCTGTAGCCGCCGCAGGAAGCAAGCCTCGCGCTGAGGATTGAACGATGCGCCGACGTGGGGGCTCACTTTGAGCACCCATTTGCCAAGTGAGTCGAACAGCACCCGTGACTGCATCCCGACCTGCGTCGTTTTACCCGACCTCGGGCAGAAGCACATAGCCTCCGCCGCCTCCGTGGTCTGCAGCTGCACGCACTGGTGTGCTTTGAGTGGTTGGGTGTGGTTAAAACTGAGAGTTAGCTGCCCGCCAGGCAGGCAGGTTCCGCGCGCCGCGTCGTGCGGGCACTCCGTGAGACCGTGTTGCACCGTGACGGCGGTGGCGACGATCACAACGAGCATGCGAAGCATCGATCCACACCACAGGCGCAAACGAGAAGCGGTGAGTTCTGCGATGGCCTCGCACCACGTACACGGACTGGATTTAGGGCTCGGCGCCTTTTAACTTCGTTCCGGTAACCAACTTGAATTCAAGGCTGTTGGTGAAAGTGGCTCTTTATTACGGTGAACGCAACAGACATGACACGGATGCCTACGGCCATTGCACTCATAGTATGGACTAAGTATGGACCACGAACACAAAGAATAAAGGATAAATGCGCGCGCGAGGGCCAAGGTCGCCGTGGGCAGGGACGGCCGCTATGATGGTCTCGTTTGCCCACTGGCTCCCCTACCACCTCAACCACGCGTCTTCCCCCCTTCCCCCCCCCTCCCTGCCCACCCACCTCCGGCCCTCAGTCCGGCACTGAATCCACCGGGAGGTCGCCCGGCCCGCCGGGCGGAGCGTAGACGCCTCCCCCGTGGCCCCGCCCGCCTCCGTCGGCCGGAACGTAGATATGCCGCCACCGCGGCTGCGCATGCCCTGTCTGTGCCTCTTGCGCCGCGAGCCTGTCGGCTCGCTCATTCATTCCGTGGCCGGCATGTGCCCGGACGTGCCGGAACCGCACTGTCGTGCCGTCGGCTGCGCTCGTAGGGCCGCCAGGGTTCTCCTGTTGCGCTCGAGCAGCGCCTTGCACTTGCGTGACGCCCATGCGCCAATCGTGGTGCAAACCGCGATCTGCGAGTCGGAGAGAATATGAGCACTTCCTCTCCGGCTCGCGCGAGCTCGCGCGCGCCCATCAGCGCGTGGCAGAGACCGCGCCGAGTTCTCCTGTGTTGTTGGTGCGTCGCTCGCGTCGCTCCAAGGTACTCGGCCTGGTTGTGATCGTAGCACTTTATTGACGGTAAGCTCTGTTGCTTTCCGGCGGCGCGCGGGGGGGCTACGGCAGTCCGGGGCATCGTGCGGTCTCTGAGTCCCAGAGTTCGGACGCAGTTGGGGTTCACGGGCGGTGAAGTCAGACTCAGAGTGTCAGTGACAACTGCACGCGCGCTTTGGGGGCAGTTAAAGAAAAGAGATATAACATCATATAACAACGTGAAGGAAGGTAAAGTGTGCACATGCATGCACATGCACATGCACAACATGCACATGCACATGCACAACATGCACATGCACATGCACATGCACATGCACAATGTTACATGTACATGTGCATGCACATGACATGTGCATGTGCATGCACATGTGCATGTGTATGCACATGTGATGAAGGGACGATCACACCCACACACCGTCGCCGCGTCACGAGATGCCCTGCAGCTCGCCGAGCTCCAGCTCGGCGAGGAGTGGCGCGAGGACGCGCCGCGTGACGCGCCGCTCGCTCGACAGGTTGCTCACGAGGACGGCGCAGGCGACGCCGCGCGTGGGTACGCAGAAACCGACCGAGCCGCCGGTGGCGGCGTGGCCGAGGGCGGTGAGACGACGGCCAGTGTTGCCGACGACGGCGCCCCGCTGCAGGCCGAGGCCCCAGCGCCCTTCGGCGGCGGACGACGCGCGTGCGAGGAGCGCTGGCGGGAGCAGCGGTGGGCCGAGCACCGGCCGTGCGGAGGCGAGCGAGGAGTAGAAAGAGGCGAGGCCGTGCGCCGAGGCGTGCATGGAGGCGCCAGGCAGGCAGGCGGCGCGGAGCGTGGCCATGTTGAGTGTGGATGGGTTGAGCAGCTGTTGCATCTGCCCGAGGCCTTCAAGGGAAGCCACCGCTCCGCCACCGCCCACCTCACCGCTGCTCTCACCGCCACCACCATCGCCCCCTCCGCCATCGCCCCCTTTGCCGCCCTCGCCGTCGGCGCCGCCGCGCTCGCCGACGCTGCTGAAGGCGTCGGTGAGTTCCATGCCCGCCTGTGCGCAGCATAGTAAGTTGAGTGGCTGTAGCATAGCAAGTAGAGCACCGTACGCATGGCTCGCGCAGCAGGGCCGAGCCTGAGAAGCAGATGGTGATAACTAGGTAACAGTGCACCTCGCGCAGCATGGCGGAGATCGAGTGGGTCACGCAGCGGTCCGCCTCGGCGCGCGGAAGCCCCAAGAACATGCTGTCGGCCAGCCTGAGCGGCGCCAACAGCCGCGCGTGCAGCAGCCGGCTGAGCGGCAGTAAGGTAGGATGGAAGTGAGTGACCACTCTCAAAGTGGGTTGCATGCTTGGCGTGGTGCGCGGCACCTTTCTCCTTACTTACTTACTTACTTACTTACTTACTTACTCACTACCTGAGCGGCAGCCCCGTGGCAGCCTCAAGCAGCCCGTGCAGCGCCCAGCCCCACGCAGCGCCCTCGTGCCGCGGCCCGCCCGCCACCGCCGCCGCGCTCGCGTCGGGCGCCGCCGCCGCGACGCACGCGGCCATGTGCGCCGGGTCACAGAGCTGCGCGAGCTTGGTATCTGGTGGAAGCACCTCGCTCAGGCCGGAGGTGTGCTCGAGCAGTGCAGCGACGCTCAAGCCTGCCTTGCCCACCGCGCCAAAGGCGGGCCACGTGGTCGCCACCGCGCCGTCTAGGCCGAGCTCGCCGCGCTGCACCGCCTGCAGCGCCAGCACGGCAAGCGGCGGCGATCCCGCCTCGAAGAGCTGGAAGAGGCTATCGGGCCGCACCGGCCGTGCGTCGACAAGCCCCATCCGCCCCGCCGCCGCGTCGACGACGCAACGGCCCTCCACGAAGAGGCAGACCTGTGCCCCCACGACTTCCGCCGTGTCGGCCAGGGCGTGCAGCAGCCGCAGCGTGCGCTCCTGCAGCGCCGAGCTGGGCGGCGCGCGCGGCGGCGGCAGCGGCGGCGCGAGGGCGGCGGTCTCACGCGAGTGCGCGAGGAGGGCTTGCTGCGCGCGGAGCGCGAAGGGGCGCAGGAAGGGTAGCTGGACCTCGAGCAGCGTGCAGAGCCCCTGCAGCATCTGCACCGTCCGCATGAAGAAGACAACCACCCCGGGCACCGCGGGAGGCTCCAGCGCGTGCCCCTCCTCCTTCGCCGCCTCGCGCCGCGCCACCCTGCGCCCACGCATCTGACGCGCCGTGGCACGCATCTTGCGGCGCGAGGTGGCGGCATCCGGCTCGGTGTTTCGGAAGACGAAGAGGAGGGCGCGGAGGGCGTCGAAGGGCTCGGGAGCCTGCTTGAAGACGAAACCAAGCGAGGTGAGCGAGGCGAGCAGCCGATCGGGGTCGAGCTCGGCGAGCGCATGAACGAGGCCGCAGAAGGCCAGCCGCTCGGAGGAAGAGAGCCGCTTGCATAGGCCGAAGTCGAGCAGCACGGGTACCTGGTACGAAGCATGGCGCGTGGCATGGCACATGCGTGGCGCATGGCGCATGGCGCATGGCGCATGCGTGGCGCGTGCGTGGCGCGGGCACCGGGCCGTGCTCGGCACTCTGAGCGTCGACCAGCAGGTTGGCCGCGTGCGGGTCACACTGGAAGTGGCCGTCTGTGAAGAGCTGGACGGCCCAGGCCTCGCAGCAGCGCGAGACGAGGAGCTCGCAATCGACGCCCGCCCCCCGCAGCGCACGGCCGTCCTTGAGGCTGTCGCCCTCGCAGAAGCGCATCACCAGCACGCGGCGCGACGTGAGCGCACCCACCACCGCGGGCACGCGGGCCACGACGCGCGCGCGGCGCATATTGGCCGAGACCTGCACGAGGTTGGCGGCCTCCAAGCGGAAGTCGAGCTCGGCCGAGTGCACCTAGTAAGCATAGCCATACCAAGTATGCACAGAGGAAGCAAAGCCAGAGGAAACAAAGCCATAGTCGAGTGTAGGCCGAGTGCACCTCGGTCGCCTCGGCCATCATACCCCGCGTATCGATGGACGGCTCGAGCCAGAAGAGCCACGCGGCGAGGCACTCGCTTTGCTGCAGGTCCTGCGCCATGAGGGCCGCCACCTCGGGGTGCTGAACCTTGAGCACGACACGCTCGCCCGAGACCAGGCGCGCCGCGTGCACCTGGCAGGCAGGAGGTTCGGCGCGGACTAGGTTACAGCGAGCTAGGGCTGGCTCCGCTCCGTTGGAGACTGACTGCTATGGATCCCCCCGCTAGAGGCTGACTCGCCGCGCCAGCCCACCCCCTGTGCCAGCGACCCCGCGCCACTGCGCCTCGCCTCCGCGTGACTCAAACTCTCCCCCCTCCCGGCCGCGCCTGCGCAATCGAGGCGGTCGAGAGGGGCGTGGGGTCTATGGTATGGATCATGGCAGCCCGCTCGTCGCCCAGCTCGTCGACGATCGTGTGCACGATGGTGGCGAGCCTGTCCAAGGCAAGGCCCGAACGCGTAAGTAGCAGATCTGCTAGCACGGGGTTCGAGCACTGTGTGGCTTACGGCCGCGGCTCGTTGCTGTCGAGCATAGTCGCGAGTCGGCTCACGATCGGTTGCGGCACCGCATCCGAGCGCGAGGCTAGGTACTGACCCAACTTGGTCCACAGCCTGCGATGGTGGCACACGCGACTCGGCTTGGGAAGAGCAACCTTTACCCCCCACCTCCTCACCCCCTCACTCCCTCACCCCCTCACCCCCTCACCCCCTCACCCCCTCACCCCCTCACCCGCTTCACCCCCTTCACCCATGACCCGAAGCAGGCGCTACTTGTTAGCACACCCGCGTAGCTCGCCGAAGCGATCCCGGATCAAGTCGCCCGTGTGCTCGTGCGCCGCAGTCCACACATCGTCGGCGTCGCCGCCCGCGGCCTCCACTAGCTGCGCACGCACGCGCACGACGCGGTAGTGGCCGATGATGCGCCAGAAGGTGGAGACGACTTTGAAGGCGCGCCACAGCAGCGCAAGGCGCGGCGCGAGACGCGAGGCGCGTAGCGTGGCGGCGCGCGGCGCGAGCAGGGCGAGGAGGGCGAGGGCAGGCAGCTGCAACAGTAGCAGCAGCGCTCCCAGCAGCAGCGGCGGCGGCGGCGACGGCAGCGGCGGCGGCAGCGGCGTGGGTAGTGCGGCCAGCCCCACCCACATCGCGAGGCTGAGGAGGCCGAGGAGCGAGGAGCAAACCCACGCGCGCGCGCATCGCATCTTCGCCTGGAGCGTGGCGGCCCGCTGCTGCGCCTCCGCCGCCTCGAGATGCACGCGCAGCTGCGCCAGAGGCACCTCTTTGGGCAGCTGCCTGCCGCCCGGGGCCGTCGCCACATCTGCCGCCACATCCGCCGCCACCGCCGCTTTCGCCGCCGCCACCTCCGCCGCCGCTACCGCCGCCGCCAGTGCCGTCGCGGCATGCCGGGGCGTCTCTACCTCGAGCGGCCCGAGCTCGGCCCGCCCACCAACTCTCAGAGGCGTCCGGGGTGCAGGCCGCCCACCGAGCCGCGTCTGCTCCTCCTCCTCGGCCTCCTCCTCGGCCTCCTCCTCGGCCTCCTCCGCCGCGCGCGACGCGTCGAGCCCCTGCCCCTCCTTCCCTGGTGGCCCCCAAGACAGCAGCCGCTCGCGGCCCTCGGCAAGTGGCCCTCGGTCATGCACGGTCCCCAGAAAAGCCAGCAGCAGCGGCGGCCCCACGCCGGCGCGCGCGCTCGTGTGCAGCAAGCGCAGAGTGCGCGCGAGGCAGAGCTCGAGCTGCTGCGATCTCGCTTGCAACTCGCTCGCGCGCGTGGCGTGCTGTCGCATGGCGCCGAGCACGGAGCTGCGCAGCGGCGGCAGCGGCAGATCGAAGGGCGTGCCGGGGCCGTACTCGCGAATCAGGGCCTTCACGAGCGTCTTACACTCGCTCCAGCGGCGCGAGACGCTCCACGCGGTGGCTCCCTCGGTCACGCGCAGCACGTACGAGCCAAAGCCGCCCTCCGTCGAGGTACCCACCACTCGCACGCCCATCCCGTCGTGGCTCAGCCCGGCGTCACCGTCAGCGGCACCGCCGTCTCGCAGCCACTTCATCGCACGCAGCTTCAGGAGGTCGCCGCTCACCACGAGCTGCTTGCTCTGCCACGCGCGAAAGGGCGAGAGCCTCCGGTCGAGCAGCGCCTGCAGATCGTCCGGCGAGATGGCCAGCCGGACGTCGGGCGCGGTGCTGGCGCGGCCGGGCTGCACGACTCTCGCCAGCGGCACCTGTGGGCGCAGATCGATTACCCACGCATCGCCGCCCACGACCAGCTGCACCACGGCACCCGCATCTGTCTGCCTCGGGCGTGCTTTCGCGACGTGGCTCAGAAACTTTCTCTGCAGTTCCTGGGCGGTCTTAGGATCCAGGCGAGGCTGCGCTGGAGCCGGCGGCTCGGCGTCGCTCTCGTCGTCGGAACTCAGGCGCGTGTACTGCCTCGGCGAGGAAAAAGGTGTGCAGAGCGCCGGGCTGGGGCGGGAGGTCGTGGGTGTCGTTGGCAGTAATGACGGCGAAGCCATGGTCGTCGTGATTGCAGGACAGGTGCAGGTAGGTGCAGCGGCGGCAGCAGCGGTGGGCACAGTTCCGACACCCAGGCAGCGTCGCACGACTGGCAAGTTTGCTTGGGCGGCAAGACGGAACGTATTACTCAGCGATAACGCGTGGAAGGAGCGCCTAGCGCACAGTCTCGGACGACACTCATATTAAAGAGAACATGGCCGAACAGCACGAACACTTCTCAAAACAGACCAGCGCTTCTAACAGCGAGGCCGCGATTTCCTATTTGACAGCATGCCCCGTCTCCGTCTCCATGGAATCGAATCCCTACTGCCGAGCGACTCGCCATGCGTGCCCTCCACCGTGGGCTCACAGAAGCGGCGACACCAGGAGAAGCCGCATCGCCCTCGCGGCCATCGCCCTGTCTGGGGGCGTGCCGGGCGCTGGCGGCAAGGGGGCGGGCGCGGCCGCCGGCGGGGAGCTTGGGGCGGCAGGCGGCAGCGGGGCGGCGGTGCCGCCGGGTGGCTGGTTGGGGTTGAACCCGACTGCGAGAGAAGGCCCGGTGGCGGGGCCGGCGGCGGGGAGCGGCGGCATGAGCCCTCCCTGCGTGCCGGTCGGCATGCTGGGAGGCGGCATGAGCCCTAGCGCGGAAGGCGGCACGGGGCCGGGGGCTGCTGCGGGCGGCAGGGCGGGCGAGGGGCCCAGCAGCGCGTTGGCTTCGGCGAGCAGCTGCTCGGCACCGGAGGGGGCGCCCGCCGGTCTCAAGGCGGGTGTGCCCTCCCCCTCCGAGTCGAACATGAGCTCGCCACGCGCGAGCGCGGCCTGCAGGAGCTGCTGCGCCTCCCCCGCTCCGATGCACGACATCTCATTCAGCGCCGCGTCGGCGGGGCCTAGCGCCTGGAAGAGGTCAGACGACGAGAAGCCGAACTCGAAGCCTGGCGGGTTGCCACCGGCGGCCGTCAGAGACGGACTGGGTGGCGGCAGGTTGAGCGGCTGCAGCAGCGCCGGGTCGTTGCTACGCACCGTCTGCTGCCACCACGAGCGCCCCCCCATGCCCTCCTCCCCTTCCTCGCCCTCCTCGGCGCCGCCGCCGCCGCCGTCGCCCTCCTCCCCGTCCCAGTCATCTCGGTTGCGGAACCACGCGGGCTCCTGCGGTACGGTCGGCAGCGGTCGCTTACCGTCGGCGTCCATCTGGTTAGCTCTCTTCTTCTGCTCATGTTCCTCTGGCGGGCTCCGGTCGAGACTCCGCAGCCACTCGAGATGTCTCAAGCGGCAGTGCTTGCGGACGGCGTCGCGCGAGGCATACTCCCGGGCGCAGCCTGGGAACTTGCACGTGAAAATAGTCTGGCCCTCCCTCTGCGTGACCGTGCAGCACTGCACCGCCGAGGAGCTGGACCCTGCAGGCTTCGATGCCGGAGTTCCATCCGGCCTGGTGCCGTTAGGGCCATCCTTGCCATCGGTCTTCTGTTTCTTTGTCGCCGTGGTGCGCATCTTCACGACAACGCCACCAGGTGTCTCGGAAGGCGGCATGGTGACGCTGTCTGTAGTCTCACGTCGCAACGCTTTTGATGATGTCGTGAGCCTGTTTTCTCCGAGGACGGTCGGGAGTGTACATGCATGGGTTCATGTTTGATAGACATTTGGGTCAAAGAGAGTTAGTACACTTACCACCCCTCCGACGCGCGCGCCGTACGAGCCCAGCGCGGTGACGACGTGCGTGCCGAGCGATTCCTACGTGTTGGGCGTGACCAGGCGGCCCTCCGGGGCGTGCTCGGCGCCCACGTAGTTGATTTTACGTGGTTCTGACCGAATCGCGAGACTAGCCCCCCACGCCTAGAAAGGACAATTTGGGTTAGAACTCGCCTACGCTTCGTCCTTGCGCGATCCTCGGGTGCCTGAGACATTGCTACAGTCCTGGAGCACAACCCCTGACCCCTCGGCAAACACCTCGCTGCGCCCCACACTCTCCCAGCTCGCATCTCGCGCACGGGTTCGCGGATTTTGCGTTCCGTATTTACCCCAAACATACCAACACCACGGCTCCACCGCTATGGAGTCCCTGTGACGCTGTGACCGCGCCTGCACCGGAGATAGATACCGCCGCGCCCGGCACGCACGGACCCAGACCTTTGCACACGAGAGCTGACGCTTTGACACGCCAACTTCCGCGCGCTGAAACCCAGCAGCTAAGTGAGCAGTCAACGGGCGGCTGGTGGGCAGGACATCAAGGTGAAAGGCAGACTTGCCACTGCACGGGTGCTTGCGAGCGGCGAGGAGTGGTTCGTACTGGAATCCTCCCGGATAGTTCTGTCGGTTTGCCGGCTAATCCTCGCAGCCGTGCCGTGATTCTGGTGGGTCAGGGCAGCCAGGCGGGCTGTGGGTGGGCGGCGCCACACAGGAGGCGACTGTTGGCTTCCTGCGGCGCGGGTGCTCGCGAGCGGCTGGGAGTGGCTCGTACTGGCATCCTCCCGGATAGTTCTGTCGGTTTGCCGGCTAATCCTCCCAGCCGCGTTACCCGTGACCCACAGTCACCCAGGGTGCTGGTGCCTGGAGTCACGCCGTAGCACAGGGCACGCTCCCTGTCGTGTTGAGTAGTCGCGCCTCTGGCCCGTGCGACGTGCACATGGGCCGTGGCGGCGTTCCGGCGGCCTGGCAACCCGAAATGCGACCCTGTATACACACAGGTGCGCTGTGGCGCCTCCGCTTACACAGGCAGCCGGGTTAGGCCGCAGCGAGGCGCACATGGGCTATGTCTGAGCCTCTGCCGCTGGCCCGTGTGCACTGAGCTGTACCCTGCGAGGACGGAGCACAAACGAATGCTTGGGGATGGCGGCGGTGCTTCCCGTCTCGAGTGTGTCTCGAAAAAAATCTAATGCATTAGATATACGGGGAGAAATCGGCTATCGGGGAGTTCAATTCAGCTCACGGTCAATTTTTTGATGAGCCGTCAACTTTTGATGAAAAAAAAGAATGCACGAATCTCGCGCCCGTGATCCGTTTGCTGTGAGAAACTTTATGAGCACCTGAGGAGAGGGCCAAGTGCTCGAAGAAAATCTAATGCATTAGATATACGGGGAGAAATCGGGGAGTTCAATTCAGCTCACGGTCAATTTTTTGATGAGCCGTCAACTTTTGATGAAAAAAAAGAATGCACGAATCTCGCGCCCGTGATCCGTTTGCTGTGAGAAACTTTATGAGCACCTGAGGAGAGGGCCAAGTGCTCGAAGAAAATCTAATGCATTAGATATACGGGGAGAAATCGGGGAGTTCAATTCAGGGGGTGACAATCGTACCCTGACAACACTTTTGCGGCGGTTGGCGCGCCGCATGTACACTCGGGTCTCGAGGTGTCTTGGTTTGCGCCCCGCGGCCCATCATTCTTCCACGTCCGTGATCGGAATCACGCCTCGCCCTCGAATGTTGACCATGGGCACGTATGCGCGCCGTGCGTGCCATGCGCCCTCAACCGCGTCATCTTGGGGCGCGTGCAGGGGCGCGCACGGTGGTCGTTGGCACTGCGCGCTGTGCAGCTCCACCTTGAGGAGGCGCAGCTGTTGGTAGATCTGCAGTGTCAGGGTGCACAACGCCAGGTACGGCCCGTCCGGGATGGCTTGGTTATACTCGTCCAGGCACGCTTGTAGGTCCTGCAAGAGGCTGGTCGTTTGCTCGATGGGCGTCCCGTCGTCCAAGGCGCTCGCCACCACGCGACCCGTCATCGCCGCACTCGACTGGGCGCTGCGCGGGGCCGTCTCCGCTCGCCGCCCGCGGAATGCAGCACGAGTTGCAAAGTGCCCATCATTCTTTTTTTTCATCAAAAGTTGACGGTTCATCAAAAAATTGACCGTGAGCCCCAAATTTTGCAACTTGTAACACTGTCGATAATCTGTGATAATCCGGCACGGCCGTCCGTGTCCGGCGCGCAAAGTGCGCGCCCTACAATTTATCAGGTCTCCCAGGCACTCGGTTGGCGTTTTGCCCGTGCTCGCAACCTCCCGGTTGCCCGTGCTCGCAACCTCCCGGTTGTCACAGGGTCGAGTGCCGAACCCCGGGAGAATGCCTCGAAAAGCGACGAAAAACATGCCCTCGGGCGGCAGGATCGGCATCCCATTCGACAACGACGACCAACTGCATGCCATCTGCCACCACCTGAGCACGCACAACACCTCCCTCAACCGCACAGCCACCTACGTGCGGGATGGCTACGATGGCACGTACGTGCGTCTGAATCGGGGCGCAGGACTCTACGGCTTTGAGATCAAGCAGCGCAATGAGGAAAACCCCTACACCAACCCGAAAAGATTTCCCGTGCTCAAGTACATCCTCATCTGCAGCACCGACGCAGGCGGGGTTGACACGTGTCGATACCTCGATTGGAAGCTCTCCTTCGATCATCACCTGAATGTGTACCGTGGCGGCGAGCGCGCCATCCGCACGTTCACATACACGCACACCGGAACGGAAGACCACTTCCTGGCCTGCAACAAGAACTTGTCAGTGTCGGTGTCGAGCCTCAACACCGACTACCTTGCGACGCTCGAGCGCGTCGTCTCGAAGGTCTACCGCTACACGCGCCTGCAAGTGGAGAATACCGAGGCTTGGAACCGTGCTACGGTGCGCTTGGGCCCCAAGGGCCTCAAGTCCGTCGACAACCACGAAGTTCGATACACCAACGAGTTTGTCAAGGAGGCGGGAGCGGGCTACTACGTCGGCTTGATGGGCGTCGAGAAGGATGCCGACGTGCTGAAGCCCGTGCCGTTTTCCACCAAGCTTGATGCGCGGAAGTACAGCGACGAGCTGCACGCGCCCTTCGACCGGCAGCGCGCAAGACGGTGGGCGAGGCAGGAGGCGGAGAAGCGCAACGGCAAGTTCGGCCTTGGGCAGTGGCATCGCCATGGCCAGCAAAAGCAGGAGGCGGCTGCGGCTCACGCGGCCAAGCAGAAGGAGCTCTTTCCTAAGGACGTGGAGGAAGCACTCAACCGGATCCAGCAGGCGCGAGCGGCGACCAAGAATCCATCGTTGGAGGCTTGGCAGGCAGAGCAGGCGGCGACGGCGCAGGGCGCAGCAAAGCCTGACCGCGACCGGGCCCGGGTGGTTACCGAAAAGCAGCAGGGTGAGAAGGAGCACGAGCTGCGCCTGCGGGAGGCGCAGGCAAAGGCCACCGCCGACTTGGCGGTTACGGCGCTGCAAGATGCGGCCAAGGCGAAGCAGAAGGCGGATGAGTGCGCCAGCAAGGCGGCCACGTATGCCGAGGCGGCCAAACAGGCCAAGCAGGATCTGGCAACGAAGCAGCAGGCGGCGGAGTCGAAGCAGCCGGAGGCGGTGGTCGCCTTGCAGGCAGCGCGGATGGCGGCCAATGGTGCCAAGCTCAAGGCAAAAAGGGCGGCCGTCACGTCCCAAACCACGGCCACGTTGGCGACCGAAGCGAAAGACCGCGCAGAGTGGACCAGTGAGCAGTCCACAGCAACGAAGCGGAAGGTGGACGAGCTGAAGGCCATGCCGCCGCCTGAAGCCGCAGCGGCGATCAAGAAGCAGCGGCAGCGGCAGTACCACGAGTGCGAGGAGCGCGAGGAGGTGGAGGCGGCCGCGGCCGCGGCCGCGGCACACCTTGATCTTGAGGCGCAGCGGCCGCAAATTAAGCCGCGAGCCGCCACAGCGGTGCTGTCCTGTGAGCAGCGGGAGCGGCAGTACCACGCGGCGGCGGCGGCGGCCACATCGGGCCACGCCCTTTTAGGGCACGGATCGGTGGTCGAGTGACGTTTGTAGGACAAGGCGCGGCGCGCTCGTCAGGCGCGAGGCGCCCGGCGGCCCGCGGGCCGGCATCGGCGCCTCGACCGGTGCCCTCGACCGGCGCCCTCGACCAACCGCCTTCGGGGCGAGACACGTTGCAAGTGAAGAGGCGTCGACAAGCACAATTGTTTTGTCAGCGACGAGTTCACGCTCAAAAAAGAACCCCATGCAGTCAGGGGCCCTACAGCGCTACTAAAGTATCCGGATAATTCATTGGATCCACTACAAAAAAGTAGGGGACACCTTTTGTGAGCGCTTTGCC
>Ga0209302_10000418_pt1 | contig 25463 bp, 29 predicted proteins | sample ArcOceMetagenome_2_FD_187445 | JGI IMG/M metagenome (GOLD analysis project Ga0209302, IMG submission 187445) | Marine eukaryotic phytoplankton communities from Arctic Ocean - Arctic Ocean ARC135M Metagenome (SPAdes) (version 2) | ecosystem: Environmental > Aquatic > Marine > Oceanic | place... | reverse complement strand
CTTCAGCTTCGTCTAATACATACAGGTCCATTAGCTTTCCTGATCTATCAACTTTTGATTCTGATTTTTTCATTTTACCAGAAAGTATCATTGCATCAATGCTTGTTTTGTCATTAAGACCTAAAGCAGCTTGATAAGTTTTTATATCAGGCGCATCATCTTGAACTGTTTTAAACAATGTTTGGTTAGGGTTTGTTTTTAAACCGTTGGTTATATTTGATATATTAAGCCTGTAAGTGTCTTTATCTATAGTTGTAACTAAAGTTCTAGATCCAGCGGCATTGGTTTCAATCTTTGTGTTTTTACCGCCAGCTTTCATATCGCCAGCCACAGCTATTAGATTAATATCATTTGACTTGCTTATAGATCCAGTTTTCCCTTGCTGTAACTGCATGGCTTTATCGTACATGTCAGTAATGTATTTACCAGTACTAAGGTCAGCCACAAGATTTTCAGGATACTTATTAAGTCTAGCTATTTCTGCTTTAGCTTTAGCTCTTTGTTCCGGTGAAGAAAAAGTTCTACTCATTGTTTCGTACTGTGCTGCAATTGCTTTTTTAGCAGCTTGAGCTTCTGCGAACACTTGAGTTTCAAAATTGTTGTCACCTTCATTTAAAGATAACCCCATTTTATTAACGTCGTCATCAATAGCTTGTTGAGCAGCTAAACTATCTGCTACTAATTGACCTTTACGATCTCTTTCGTTGTTTGCAAATGTAAAAACATCGCCAGCAAGTTTGTTTATACCTTCATATACCGCAGCCCCTGTATTGATTGGTGCCGCTTTTGGATTTCTATAACTCATATATTGTTTTTAAGGTGTTCTTCTTGTCATTAATTGTACTTTTTCTCCAGTTAATGGATCAATTGGAGCGTCCACGTTTGCGTTTCGTACCTGCGTATTGTACGAAGCTGTTTTAGGGTTCTTCTCTTTGTTCCTCCAAATAACCTCCCACTGAAGTAGCTACATTACCTAAGCCGCTAATAGCGCTACTTACCGCTCCATCTCTAGTCTTTTGGAATGATGCAACTTGCCCTTGAGCATTTTCTATTTGAGCTGAGGCTCTATCTAAACCAACCAATTCTCTTTTTTCTCTAGCTTCAAATTCATAAGCCGCACCTTGAGCATCTGCGTTTTGCATTCTTTGCGCTTCACTCATATTTATGTTTTGCAACCTTTGTTCTTCACCCATTTTAGATTGATCAATTTGCATTTCAGCAGCAGCTGCTTTTTGTTGATTAGAAACCTCTTGTTGTTCAATACTAGCAGATACACCTTTTTTACTTTGTAAAGCTGCTTGTGCTAAAGCTGTAGCTCCACCAGCACTTGCCCCAGTAGCGGCTAAAGTATCTAAAGTATTAGCTAATGCAACATCAGCTTCTTCTATTTGCATTTCAGCAGCCTGAGTAGCAACCCCTATGTTTGCAAACCTATTTTTCAAATTACCAGAAGTATCTGAGGCCATGCCCGATAGATTCTCCATGTTTTCATAAGGATTCACAATATCTTGTCTTGACGCTTCAAGCTCTTCTAAACTGTTTTTTGCTCTAGCTACATCTCCTTTAGCTGCTTGAGCTTTCTGATTTGCGCTAATAGCTTGAACTCCCGAACTTATTACTGCCGCGCTTGCCGCTACTATTGCTGTTACTGCTGCCATATTTTAACCTATTTTTTTAATTATTTCGTAAGAAGGCTTAGTATCTACATGATACCCTAATTTCTTATGTGTTTCCATTAAATGTTTATTTCTTCCAATGCTGAATATATATTTATATCCTTTTTCTTTACACACTTCTTCTGCTCCATTTATTAAAAGCTCTATTGCTTCTTTCCGATCTTTACCTTTGTAGTTAGGATCTGAAACTATAAACTCTAATAACGCAGTTTTTGAATTTGCAGTATAAACAAACCCAGCCACTATAGGACCGTTTTCGTTTTCAACCATAAATCCACCTTTGCCATTATCAGGAAGCATGTCTCTAGGAGGTGCTTTCCATTCTTTCCAACCGTCCCACCAAGATACTAATGTATCCCAATCGGAGTCCTGAAGCATTCTAATATTTAATTCCATTTAATTGATTTGATTTAATATGATGACTCTACGTAGGTAGAAGACACTGCAAATAATTCTTTTTTACCTAATGTATTTGTTGTTGCGTCTATAGAAAATGTAACTGTAGCGAACATTCCTTTTACACCAGACAATGTATCACCATATATCACCTCTCCTGGTCTAGGTGCACTATTATTTTTTATATTAGATACATATTTGTTTTCTTTTCTATCAAAACCAGCTCTCATTTTAGTGTAAGGTGGAAACGGGGTGCTGAAAGTAGCTTGGTAGTAAATTGGCAATACGGGTTGGCCGTCAGCTGGGTTTATTATATATTCCCCTTCCTTATAACTTTTAACAGGAAAAGCTCTGTCAAATTCTGTGCCGCTATAAACACCAGTAGTGTCTGATAAAAAGCTATTCATTTCCCATCCGTCGCTTCCTTCGTAACCTATTGTTAAAAAGTTTTTAGACAAAGATATTTTAGGATTAAATACAGTGGTAACAAGTGAATCAACGGCTCTTCCATAAAACTTACCGTAGTTAGTTCCAAAGTAGTGCTTGTATAAACCATTAAAGTCAGCTGAAGGAGTATCATACTCTATTCCCATTCCGCCACTGAAAGTAGTGAAATAATTGTTTTTTAAACTAAAAATTTGATCTGGCTTGTAATCATACCTAGAAACCCATCCTTTAACGCTTTCGTCAAAAGCTAACGTGTCATATGCTATACCATCATAGCTTTGTAAAGAAACCACATAAGTTTTAGTATGTACATCAAAACCCCCTACAACTTTACCTATCTCGCTAAAGTTTAAATCTATTTCAGCGAACTTATCTCTAAAAAAGTCTTTCATACCATAAGATGATATTTCAGTAATACCATCAGAGGAAAGTCTTAATACTGCGTTCCTGTTTTTATCTGTAAAGTATTTCCTATAACCATAGACAGCAAAGCTACCCGGGTCTTTAGATATACCATACTCCCCGCCGTAAGGAACAGTTTGTCCGATAACTTGAGCTCCTGACGTTGTTATAGAACTTCCTTCTGCAGAATAAATAGCGTCCTTATCTATAAGAGCTTTACTTATTTTGTTTTCCTGTAGTATAGTTAAGTTAGTATTTTCTGCGTATAGTTTTTGTATACTTCCATTAGATGGATCTAAACTTCTTGTTATGTCTTCTCCTACTGGAAATTGATTAGTGTTGTTAACACCTGTTCTTGAGTTTAATATACCTGAATATATTAAACTGTTAGATAAAATAGCACCATTATTAGTTTCAGCAGCTAAATAAGCATTTACTCCAAAATCAACAGAGGTATTATTATATCCCCCCCTGATTCTAGATTCTTCTATAATCCAATTCTTATCATTATTAGTCTGTAAACCAGGCGTTTTGTACCAAACAGGTACACTACTATTGTTTATAGTTTTACGTAATAGAAAAGAATTAAAATATTTTACTTCAATGATAGCTGCCATATATCTATAATTACTTGTTTATAATGTTATTTAGGTATTAAAAAGGCATTCTCCATAATGTTACATATTGTGGCACATCATTTGAATCACTTACCCAGCCTTCTCCTTGTAGACGATTATTCCATGGGTTGGTTATTACAGTTTGACCAGGTTCTGGACCTATCCATAAACCCGGGTTATATCTCTGCTGCCCTTTACCTTGAGCATTAGAACGATGAACTGCTGTATTAATAAAAGTATGATTAAGGCTTGCTCCTTGCCCAGGCACAGTGTCTCCGGGTGAATTCGGATTTGTAGAAAGCGTCCAAGCTGGATTTCCCCAAAACGTAGGAGATACTTGCGCTACTGGAGTAAGCGGGCTATTAAATTCAACGGTAGGTAAAGAACTCCCGGAAAAACCCGTTACGTTTAAAACTCCTGTTTGCCCAGGGTAGGACCATTGACCTCCTGAAAAATTACCTGCTGGCCCAAACCAACCCTGGCCACAACTAACTATCTCATAAGAACTTACCGCCCCGTTGCCATCAGTCGTAATATTAAACGTAGCGGGTTTAGATATATATTGATTTGAAAATGTCTGCCAAGTCCCACGCCAAGGGTCGGGATTTACTGCAATATTTGTATAAGTGGTATTAATAGCTAAGCTCCCTCTGTTTGTGAACCGCCATATTTGATCAGCACCTCCAACGCCTACGCCTGTAGAGCGTGGTTGAAAAAAATCTGGATTATAGTAATTTGTTCTTGGATACCATCTGTTACCACCCTCTGGAATAGAGTTGTCTCTAGTAAATATGCCTGACCATATCATTACTGGTTGATAATTACTTTTTACGATGTTTGAAACATCCTCGGCTGTTATTAATTTATTATTATTGTTTTCTAGCCCTGAAAGAAGCTCGAATTGGGTTGATAATGTTCCGTTGCTCATTTTATTTATTTATTTATTTATTATTTTTTATATATCAAAAGCTGTTGAAAAAGCATTGGTAAAAGCACCTGGTGTTACATTGTAAAAACCTACACTCGCAGTAGTTGTTAACCCTCCAGCATCCGTTATTGTTACTTTAAGGTCAAATCCGATAGGAAAAGTAAAAGTCCCACTATTAACAGTTACTGCTCCTGATTGACTAAGATGTAAAACCACGCTTCCTACCCCTGGATTGGTTAAAGTTATTATGCTAAAGCCTCCAGCGCTAGTAATAGCAAAGGTTCCTAAACCAGATTGAAAATTAGGCTGGCTTACGGCCCATACATATGATAAATTGTCTTGCCACTTACCTGTATCAAAGCTTCCGTTATAAGCAGGTATAGCTGCATATGATCCTTCCATAGTGGAAAAAGCTGGAGTAGTGTAAGTAGTAGGGTCAGCGTAAGGGGAAATATTACCTAAAGCTAAATCTCTTTTAACAACAGTAGTAACAGGCGCTGTAAAATATAAAGTAGCGGCGGGCAATATAATTGTTACTGGTGTACTTAAAGTAACAACACCACTATCAACAGATGTTACAGTAGCTGCAGGTATTCCTTGCCCTCCTAAAACTTGTCCAGCAAAAGGAGCATTACCTGTTACTACTGTTACCGCTATTTGATTTGAGTTTGTAACGCTGCTATCCAATGTAGCTGTTGTATTGTCATCTAAGTTACGTAACCCTATTGTGAAAGTATAACTTTCTATTGAACTAGCGTTTACACCATAGTAAAACGCAGATGCTATTTTAAGTCTATACCCAGTAGAAGGTGCACTTAATTTCAGCAAATCAAAATCACCAGTCCTATCTACATTATTACCATCAAGTACAGATAAACTTACCTTTTCCGTATTGATTAATAATTGATTTAGATTATTAATAGGTATTATTTCATTAGTAATATAAGCTGAATCCGCAGCTCCTGATACCGTACCTAAACCATTAAAATTTTGATTTTCGTTGTGATTGTAATCAAAGGTACTAAACCCTATTATAGCGTTACCGCCTCCGGTTAACACCATATTATTTAACTCAGATACTAACCCGCTTGTCGATGTTTCGTAGTATATGTCAATGTTAGATATAAAAGGTGTAGTTTCAGCTATAGATAAAAAAGGTTGCATAAACTCATCTGTTGCCCCTAACCCCCCTTTGTTATCCCCTATTCTCATTATTAAAGGATCTTCTTCGTTTTCAAAAATAGATGCAACTCCTGCAACTGTACTTCCTAAGCTGTTTAAAGCATCAAAAGGAGCTACCGTAGTTACATTAAACTTATTTTTTCCAGGAAAAAACGCTTGATTCCAGTTTTGACCAGCGCTTGTAGGGCTGTAATTTTGTACAACAGGAAAAAGTATTTCACTACTTCTGTATTTGGTTTGATTAGGTCCAACCTCTTGCAAGTCTCTAGGTACTTTATTTATATTGTCACCTATTAAAACAGAATGTGTTGCTGTTTCAGGCCCATTGTTTAAATCCCCTTTTAAAAATCCAGGTAAATAAACGTTGTAGTACTCCTGTTGATTTTGCTTTACAACAATTTTATATGAATACCATCCAGTGGGATTGGTAGTTGCATCATAAATGCCAGGCTCGCCGCTTGCCCCAGCATTTTCAAGAGTTAAAGGGCTTCTGATACTTTTTATTGTTTCGTTTAGCTGAATTTTTATAGAATTACCAATGTCAGCTAAAAAAGTAGTAGGGTTGGTCGAGCTACTTCGGTAAGGCATGTAAAATGTTGATGCCCCGAAAATATTAGACACATTGTTTTCCCCCACACCAGATAAAATAACATCTGATTGTCTTCCGTATCTATCACTTAAAACAAATCCAACTTGATAATTTCTGTTTCTTTTTAAGGTATGCTCAGGGTATTCTATCCAGGAATAGTCATTGTTGTATCCTGAAGAAAACTTTTGGGTAACTGTAACTTGGTAGTTTAAATGAGCAGGAGCGGTATGTTTGTTTACAAAATTACCATAAATTACTCTGTTGCCGCTTACTTCTTGGGCTAATGCTCTTACAGGTGTTTTATCATAAACTCTAGTGCTTTGATTTTGGGGTAAAGTTTTAATTGGCTTCCTAGATTGATAGCTATATTCATACACGCTAGTAGTTGACGATTGACTTTCTATTTCACTTAATTCAACGGTATCTAATATATTAATAGTAAATTTATCAGATTCTTTATAAAGTATGTCTATTTCTTTTATTTTGTAATTGCTTTGCAAGCTATTCCCTATATCAGGCAAATTTATAACTAAAGATATTTGATCTACCTTGTTTTCCATAAAGGAAACAATTGTACTCTTAAGAGTTTTGCTTTCATCTTCTGCTAAGAAACTTCCATCTTGTTTAGGTATAAAAGCTATTTGCGTAAAAGGAGCCATAATAGAATATTCTCCATCTTCGTATTTTATTCTATAGCTAAACCTAACAAATTTATCTTCTAAATAATTAGGATCACCTGCGTAATTGGCATTATAATCCGGATTAGCGGTAGTTCCGTCTGGCAAAAACTCACTAGAAACATCTTTCATGGTCGTTTTGTACGTTCCGCCATAGCTTTTATATAAGTCCATAGCTTTGTATGGGGCGTATTTAGCCACGGATATATCGTCTTCGCTCGTATAATGAGTAATATTAGCAGCAGCTCTTTTTATATTTATTTTTCTTGGCTGATTTCTATCATCGGTCCAAAAAAGAAAGTCTTCTACTATATTTATACCATATATTGGGTTTTTTTCTGAAAAATTTAAAAATGTTCCCCGCACTAATATGGTCAGGTAAAGACTCGCTGTTGAAGATGGGTTGTATTTTACTATTGCAGAAAAAGTGGTTCCACTGGGAGCGCTTGCTTGGTGTTCGTTTAACCCCCCTGCATAATTAGTATAAAACAAATAAATGTCATCGTTAGAAGCATCGGTTGCATATCCTATAATTTTGCCGGTATTTTTAAAACCCAACCCTAATGTTTGCGAAATTTGGTATACATTAGAATTTTCGAGTATGTTTTCTAAAGCACCTACGTCGCTACCTTCTGAGTTAGAAACAGCTACATTTAAGGCATCCTTATATTCATTATTAGGTATAAGCCTATCGTCTAAATCTTTGTTCATTTTAGACGCTAAAAAACTATTCTTTACTTCAGCCATTTAATTAGTGTTTAATTTGCTTAGATTTACCTCTCATTACTTGAATGATTTCACTAAGCTTTATGTTTGATAGTCTTATTTTTGCGTTTCTTAATTTAGCAGACCTGTCTTGTTTTAATCTTCTTACAATGTACTCTGGTTGTTTGGATCTGTTTGCTAAAATAGAATATAGTATGTGAGCATACATTGCTTCTTCTGCCATTTTAGGCACCTTAGTATCTTCGTCGTGAGCTAGTCCATCGGATAAGTACTCAAAAATTATAGGCCTACCAGCCAAACCGCTGCTAAAAGAAATTTTACCTTCTCTTTTGTTAATTAAATACACTCCGTTAGAATGTGAAGTAACTGGATCTAATCCGTATCTTTGACCTCTTTGTGAGTCTCTACCCGAAACTTTTTGTAAATTAAAATCCGCAAAGTTTTCTTCAACTGTAGAGCTAGATGCTTTAACATTGTTTCCAAAGTTATCTTGCATTGGTATACCTGAAGAATCTTGTATCGGTAAATTAGTTGCTGACTTACTTACTAGGTTTGGGTAAATAGGTTGTTTTAAACCGTTTTCATCAATAACATTAATACTTACGTGATTAACATAATCTTGAGGCAACGGTACACTTAAATTTAAAGGTATTGTTAATTCTTGCGATTTAATACTATTTAAAGTATCGTAAGAAAATTCTTGCAACCCTCGCTTGGCATGAAATATAATATCAGTTCTTTTGACTTTAGCTATAAGTTTATCTTCTCCAACGTATGCAACTTGAAAATTGTTTACAATGTCTTCCACTGAAATATACGCGTAGCTTCCATAATTAGATTGTACATCCGGCGTAAAAAGCTCAATAATTATTACATCCCCTACCGCGGTAGTTACAATCACGACTGATGTACCTACTAAAGAATAGTCAACACCTTGCGTAAGAGCAACATTATTTCTTGTAACCCTATAATTAGTATTTGATACACCAGTGGTAGCTATTAAAGCAGAGTCTCCTTCCCACGGTATATTTACATTAGTTCCAGTCCCGGTTTTCTGTACGTACATTTGCTGCCCCGAGTAGTAATGCGCATTATTTTCTGTTAGTAAACCCATTTATTAACTTTTTTCGTTTATGTTTTGTTGTTGTACCTTAGCTTGAGCAATTTGCACTACTTGAGGGTCTCTTATTATTATACCCGCATAAGCTAGTATTCTAAGTATTACTTCCGTTTGCTCTGAACTGTGTAAGCCAAAGTTTGTGGAAGCTGAGCCAGCTGGATTGTATATAAAAATTTGTAAGTTATTATCTACCGTAAAACCCCATACAGGCGGTACAGGTGTTGTTAAGAAAGTAGTTTCTACAGATGTTATTGAAGTTGGTAATATTTTTAAAGTCGAACCTTCCTGAGTATATACTGGATATGTTTCTGTAGGTTTTGTTAAAGGTGACCTTATAATGTTGTAGTATTCTTTTTTACCTAATGACTGCAATTCTATTCCGTTGTAAGCAACAGTATTAAGTCTGTGCAAATTAGCAAGAACAGCTGAGCCGTTAGAAACAGCTTGACTAGGATTGGTAGTTTCAAACTCAGATATTTTTTCTTCTAAATAAGTGACACGATCAGCATAATCAGATTCCGTTTGTGGACTTCTAATCAACTGGTTTAGATCTTCAAAGTATTTTTCAAATATTTCAAGCTGTACTTGTTGACCCATTTTATTAAACTCATCAGGAGTCATATATCCTCTTTGCTCCTTGTTAAGTATTAATAAAACTGTTTTGTAAACAGTATCTACGTTTATTGCCATTTATTTTTGTTTAATGTAATATAAGGGGATAGAGCAACTACCCCCTATAAATATATTACGTGTTAAATTAATTTTTTCTCTATAGACCTAAAGACTTCCATCCCTTCGTCTGTTTTAAAGAAAGCTGCCATAGCTGAATATGGATTTTCATCAAAAGGCACAGTCATTAATTTCCTGTTATTACTAGCCCAATTAAATGTTCTATTATCACCGCTTAAAGATATAATCCCTGATTCAGTAGCTTTAATCGCAACGTTTCTTAAATGAACGTTTTCGTCATTAGCTAACTCTAAGAACAAAGATGGGTTTCTTTTAGCAAATATATATAAATCTCTTTTAATCTCCTTAGAACTCATGTTAGCAACCTCAGATCCTTTTTCTACTCTAAGAATAGCTTCTGCTTGATCGATATCTATTGATCTTGCTGCTGATATTGCTTCAAACTCTATTTCTAAATCTTCTAATTCATCAATAGCTTCTTCTTGAGCATCAAATTCGTGATACTTTTTGTTTAAGTCTGGATGATATAAAGATAATAATTTTTGTAAGTTTTGGTTTTGTTTTGGAACGGACAATATACCGTTTTCAAAAAGGATTTGTCCTAACGTAGCTTCTCCATTCTGCTCTTGCACAAACGGGGAATTTTGATTAGTAGCATATCTTAATTCTTTTTGAGTTCCATTCTCCTCATCAAAATAAAGTAAAGGTTTTAAATAGGAGTGTCTAGAGTTTAACCTAAATGTTAAAGGCTCTTTGTTTCCCGCTAAATAATAACTTCTATCTTTTATAGGCCACGAAGGCTTTGATGATATAATTGTTTGTTCTACCGCAATCTCTTTCGTTGCAACAGGTTTTACTGGTACTGCTTTTGCAGCTGTATTTTGTTTTGCCATAATATGATATAATTAAATAATTTTTAAAAGGTAATAATTACCCCCGTAGATTCAACGAGGGTAAAAATTACAATAATTTACTCTTGACTATGTGAATAATACAAAGTTGTTTGCACCTTGTACACATAAACATCTTTCAGATAGGAAGTGTACTTCCATTGCATCTAAAGAAGACGTTGCTGCTCCACCAACAGAACCAGTTAACCAAGATTTCATTCTTCTGTCATCTGCTTCCGAAGCTCTATATCTTACGTGTAAGAAAGGTCTTCTAATGTTTTTCCCAAGTGATTGGTCATAAACAGTTGAAGTTCCTGCAGGAATTAAGATACCATTTACAGTAGCGTCTGCAGCCAATCCTCTAGTAGAAGCATCGTTTAAATATTTCCAGTCAGTTTTGTAGAAATCATAAGATCCACGTCTGAAACCAGAAAAACCTAAGTTTAATGCCATTTGCTGATCGTTGTTAAATACACCGTAAGCAGATCCAGCACCTGTGTTTCCACCGTCTAATCCAGCTAGCATATCATCAAAAGCTAAAGCAGTAGTTCTATTTAAGAAAAGCATGTTTTCCTCGATAGCTCCCTCTTTGTCTAGTCCTTTAAGAATAGCATCGAAAGAAGATAAGTTTCCTCCATAAGCACTATCAACTTGTCCTCTACCACTTACAGCAGCGAATAAACCTTCAGTACCGTCAATTCCAGCTGGAGTGTCTCCGTTACCAGATTTCTTTTCACCTTCAACTACAGCCATTTCTAAGTAATCTTCGAAACGTAATCTAGTTTCTCCTTCACCTTTTAAATACCATAAATATCCAGAATCTCCACCTTCAGTAGTTACTTCAACCCATCCAATTTGAGATGCATCAGAACCACTTACTTCGTACTTGTCTTTAATAATAATTGGCTTATTAGAAAACTGAGTGAAAGAAGGCTCAATAGATACAGCTGTTGTATCAGTACCTTTCTTGTATTCAGAACCATAAACGAATATTTTAACTCCTGTTGCTCCAACTAAAGCAGCTAATTCAGCAACGCTATTAGAGTAACCTTTAATAGCTACAGTAGTTCCGTTTGTAATTGCAGAAACATAAGCTTTTGCAGAAGCAGAACCGTCAGCCTTAATAACTAATATAGTTTGACCTACACCAATTACGTTGTTTGTTGGAAGCAAAGCTAAAGCACCCGCATTCGAAAGAGTAAGCCCCGTGTAAGAAACATGCAATCTATTTTGTTCAGACCAAACTACTTGATCAGACGTCATAGGAATTTCAGCTCCTACCATTTTTAAAAATCCTCCAATAGTTCTGTTTCCGTATCTTTCAACTTCCGCTTCGTAAACTTCTGGAATGTATTGTTGTGCCCAGTTTGCGCTATCCGCATCTGCACTTGTAAAGTCGATATAATTTGTTGATAATACCGATTTTTTTGCGAAGGGTGTTAAACCCGATCCACCTGTTAATGCCATAATAAAATGTTTTAATGTTAATTATTAAATGTTTTTTTAATCCTTAATTTTGAGGAATCAACACCACTAATTGCTTTTACTTTAAATCCTCCAATACTAACTTCAGAAGGCGCAGTCGACCTCGCTTCTGAACTAACGTTTTTAGATTTCGCTACTACTTCTTTTACTGCATCAGCCTTGCCTTGCTCATAAAAGTGTTTTGCGATAGTATCCGCATTTTCTGCAGCATAAATAGCTTTGTGATAACCTTTCGTATCCGTTACTTCACCTTTGTCATTTAGGAACTTCCCAATAAGGTTGTTAATGTTAGATTGGCTCTCTGCAACTTTTTCTACATTTTGAACGCCGTATCTAAATGTTTTTTCACCTAATTTGAAATCAAAACCTTTGAAATCCTGTGTAAACATTTGTTTAGTGCTTTCTTTAAATGTCGAATGCTGTTGCTCTGCTACTTTTTGATTCTCATTGTAGCGATTGAAAAACTCTGAAGCTTTATCTTGTTCTGGTGACGATCCGGGTCTCAACTTGATTTCCGAATAGTATTTGTCTTTCAGACCTTCTAAAAAATTCTTTGCTTCTGCAACCTCTTCTTTTTTTGCGAGTTTCTTTTTGCGGATATCTCGCTCCTCATCAATATCTTCATCAAAATCAAACTTGTCTTCCATTAAGAAATCAATCTCAGTGTTATCTAAATGTGATTTTGTTTGTTTGTAATACTCTCTTAACAACGTATCTGAATCTACTTTGCTATAATCTGCGTTTAACCTAACGTAATCTTGTACGGTTCCACCGGTTTCTTTCATAAAATCTACTAGCTTTTCTACGTTTTCAGGTAAATCTTCTTTTGGTGTAGACTCAATAATTTTTTCTACTTCCGCTATAACTTCAGTTTCTGCAACTTCGTTTATAGTGATTACTTCTTCTGGGTCCGCGACTACTTCCGCAACTACTTCTTCAACTGTTTCCTCAACTACCTCTTCTACTGGAGTAACTGATTCAGACAAGTCAACTTTAGTAACGTTGTCTACTTCTACTTTAGGACCGTCTCTAAGATCCACTTTAATTGTTTCTGACATGATATGATATTATAAAATTAGTAAATAGTTATCACCTAGGTTCAAATTGCTCTAGGCCAAATCCACCAAGGTTGTCAAACCCTGCAGACTCAAAATTCTTTGGTAAAGAATCGTTTTTTCTTTGATCAATTAACTCGCTTTGTTGAGTTGCTTGTATTTTTGTTCTATCGTCTTTACGATCTTCTTTGTACTTTTCATTACCCTGTTTTACACCGGACTGAGCTTGAGCTAGTTGCATATTATATTGGAATTCAACTTCCATTAATTGCTTTTTAATTTCTGCTTCTTGCTGCATTTTCTGTATTTCAAACTGAGATTTTGATTGTTCTACTTGTATTTTAGTTTGAGATAAGGCTTGTTGTTTTTGTACTTCAGCCATTGCTGCAGCTTCTGATGCTTTAGCATTTGCCTCGGCTTGTGCTTTTATATTTGATTGTTGAGCTGCTCTGTCTGCTTCTTCTTTTTTCTGTCTTCTAAACTTAATAGATTCGTTAGCTAACTTAATATTTTTAATCTGACGAATATCAATAGCGTCTTCTAAGTTAATGCCTCCTGATTGCAATGCTACTTGAATGTTCTGCTCTAATTGCTGTTGAGCTTCTTCGTCCGGCTCTAGTTCTAAGTAAATACCAAAGTCATGCAAATTTAAAGTATCTATTTCATCTAGAATTTCAGCATTGTATATTGACACACTGTTGTTCATAGAGTTACGAGTTAAAGGAAACTCTAACAAGTCTGCTATTTTTAATGAAACGTTTTCACACGTTTTAAGCGTTAAATATAAACCAGCTTGTAATATATGTCTAGTAGCTACATTAGACGCGTTAGCAGCCATCTTTTGAAGTCCTACTAAAGAATTCTTATCCGGTTGGCTACCGTCTCTTGCTTCATTAAGGCCAGTTACATCTCTTATCATTTGTAAGTAATATTGATAAGTGTTTATAAGTGCTGAAATCTTCCCTTGACCTGATGACGAAGATAGCTCTTGCACAGGTATTTTACCCCTGTTCATTTCACCGTCTTGCGTTAAAGATCTACCAACAACACTACCTGTTTGAAAGTACATATTCAAAGCCTCAGCTGGATTGTAAGATGTTCCGTTACCAAGATCAACTTCAGCTAAACCATCCATATCTAAAAACACACCGTCTGGTACTATTCTAGACATAACTTGCTGTAGCTTTAAATGAGTTAATTGAATCATATCAGCAAAACCTGTTATACGACCAACTAAAGACTCTATTTTACCCTTATATATTTTAGGTGCGCAAATAGAATAATTCATAGCTACTTTAGTAGTATCCGCAAATGGTCTTGTCATATTTTCTGACATTTCCCACTTCAACATTTTATTGTGACCTAAAAGCTTAACACCTGTATATAAAACCTCTATAGTTCTAAATACTTTTTTAAATGAATCGTTTTCAGGTGGATTGAAACTGTCTGATTTTTCAATTGCTTTTTCAAGCCCTTGATCTGTTTTTTTAATTTTAAAGACTTGGTTCATATAAGTCTTGTATTCAAAATACATTAAAGAAACTTTTTCGTCGTCATTGCTACTATATCCACTTGTATAGTTACGCGAACTTGACATTTTTTCTATATCTTTTAATTCTTCGTTGCTTAACGATGGAAACTCTTTTGCAACCTCTGCTAGCGTTACTTCCTTAGCTTCACCCACATAGTATAAATCCTCAAAGTTAGGATCTTCTGTGTAAGAGTAAACTATATTTGCAGGATCTACATAATCAACTTTAATTCCTTCTGACTTGTTAAAATTAGTTTTAGTAGCAGCAATACCAATAACTGTTAAATCGTAGTCTAACCTACGTTTAGTTAAAGTGTATTTATTATTATCTAAAACATTGTTTATTATTTCTTCTTGAGCTATTTCTATATTTTGTTTATAGTCAAGTTGCATGTGAAGGGCTAGTTGATTTTCATTTTCAGGAAGCATTTCTGGATTTTCAACATTGTAAGTATCCATTCCTAACTTAGACATCATCTGCTCGTTGAACTCTTTAGTTCGCATATCAGCTACAATAGCTGAAACATAGTCTGTTCTTTTCTTACTAGATTCAGGATCTTGAGCGTAAGCTTTTATATCGTATGTTTTTTGAGACATACCATTTACAACAATATCTACAAACTTAGGAATAATAGGTACTGGCTTCCAATCTAAATTAAGATAAGATAAATCACCGTTTATAGATAACTCATCTTTGTATTTTTGAATTGATTGTTCCCCCCTAGCATATAATCTAAGCTGGTGGAAAGCTCCGTAATTAGACGAAAACCTATTTTGTGATGATCTAGAACTTCCAAACCATTCGTGTTCTATAGCTCTAGCTACTTGTAAGCCGTATTCTGAACTGGCTTTTTCTTCATCGCTAACAGTTTGACTAGGAAAAGAGCTATTGTAATTAGTTTCTATCATTTATTTTATTATTTGCGAAGTAAATCCTTTATTATCATATTTTTTAAAAGGTAAACTTATAGCTTTACTTTCTCTAACAGCTACAGGCGTGTACCTATTCTTATTGCAAGCCATAATTGCTAACCCTGAACTAATGGAAGCATCGTGTTTTGTTCTATTGTTTATATTAAACTTAGCCCAGTCTTCTAATGTTCGCTGCATATACATATTGCCATATGTTTCCCCGTTGTAACCAACGTGTGTTTCTATATAAGATTCGATTGCTGCGGCGTGTGCCTGCTTTATATCCTCACTAGAGTTAGGTATTCCACCTATTTCTCTTTCGGTAACTGATAGTTTGTTCCAAACTTTATCCGGTCTGTTCATACTAAACCCTCTGTAACCTCTTCTTTTAAAATGATACAGTAATCTAGGTTTGTTATTTTCACAAAGTAAAGGCATACCGTAAAATATGCATGCCATCAATACGTCTTCAAAAAACATTTCAGCAGTTTGAGGTCGTGCTATATACTCTAGGAAAAAACAATTTGGAGGAGCATCTTCCATACTAAATTTAGTTAGCCCGTGCAAAGCACCGTTAGATCCTCTTTTGTCAACAGTACCTGATATATCGTAACTGTCACATCCAAATGCACCCATGTGATCATTACCTGGATACTTAATACCGTTTTTTACTATTATTTTATTTTGCAAATTATACTGAGGAACCCAGGATACTTTAAATCTCCCGTCTTTATTAGGGTGAAATACCACTTTAGTATCTTTCATTCCATTTGCCCAAGCAAAACTACCTGTTGTAACTACCGCTGTATTTTTTAAATCCTCGTTATAATCTACTTGCTCATATATTTTAGTAAGATTAAAAATAGACTCTTTAGCTTCATCTCTAAACGCATGCTTTGTAGTTCTTGGAAACTGACGATAGTATTCGTTTAAACCATCTTGATCTTCTTTTAAACCGTCAACTTCATTTTGCCAATGCTCTATAACCCCTAAATCAATTAATTCTTTATCAACCCCTATTACTGGTTGTTTTGGCGTATCGAATACAGGTAATCCATGAGAATCAATGTAGCCTTCGTAGTTCCATTCCATAGGTATGAACAAAGAATAGAGTCCTGAGCTAGTCTGTCCATTGCGGTTTCGTTTTTTAACATCTGAGTTGTTGTATAATTGTTTAAAATTATTTCCACCTTTCTCTAAAGCATTTGACGTAGAACCCATCATACACTTACCTACTATTTTGCTACCTAACCTTAAACAAGTTTTTGTAACTCTCCAGTTGTTTAATATATTGTCAGGTCTTTCCCATTTACCAGATTCATCGTGAACTAATAATCTAAGCTTTTCCCCATCATAACTGTTATCACCTGTATTTTTCCAGTCAATAGTAGTATCTAACCCAACCAACTCTTCAAGCTGCTCATTTGAATCAAGCTTTTTTCTAGTAAGTTTGCTAGCAGGTATTCTATAAGCTAATTCTGTTTTTGGCCTATCCATACCATCTTGTATAGGTTTAAAGAAAAACGGATAGTTAATAGATATAGGTACAACTTTATCTGTAAACATTTTTTTAGCATCACTACCGGATTTTGATAATATACCAAATCTAGCATCACTTGACATAGTGGCTTGATGCACTGTTTCTGATGATGACATAAAAGAAAATCCAGAACGTCTATTTTTTAAATAGCACATACCGTAACTTCTTTTATCAGCTTTACAAGCTTCCCAAAATATAAAAAACAATCTGTTAGACTCTCTAAAATCAGGTTGACCTACGTCAATCTTAGTCCATTGCAAATACATATAATGAGTACCTGTTATATACGTTGGCTTACCGTTATTGTAAAACCAATTGCCTTCATTCCTATAATTAAATTCTTGATCAATATAATCATACCACTTTTCCTTAAAATCAGAAGGGTATTGTTCCCAATCAAAAACACTTTTTATTTTACTTAATTCTTTTGGATATTCTTTAGACTCCCAAAATTGTTGATCTTTTTTATCTGAGCGTTTGTGTACATCTTTCGTTGCTTTTGGTAGAGCGATTTTAAGATCTTGGATATCATATATTTCTCCAATTTCTCCAGTTCTACTAATAACCACGATATCATACTCAGCATTATAACCATACTCCCATTTTTTATACCTGTTCATCCGCTTTATAATTTGCGGTTTTATATGGTCGGTATTTATTTTATATAAAGATTGCTTGTACATTATTTAGATCTTCCTTCAGCAAAGCCTTTGAAAGCTTGTTTCTTCTCTTCTTTAGGTTTGTCTTCTAACCTTTCCTCTTCCTCTTCTAATCTAGCTAATATTTCAAAAGCATCGAATATAGCCAGCTTTTTAGTAGCAGCAGCATTTTTAAGTTTATCCGCTGATAAATCTTCTTCTGAATCTACAATAGCTTCTTTAGCTACTTTAATTAATTCCTCAACGGCTATGTGCCCAGCTAGGATTATACTCTTCTTCGTTTCCTTTGTATTCATATTTAATTACAATATCATTTGATTTCATACAATATAAACGCTTGTCTTCAAAAACAAACTCGAATTCAGAGTTAGGTTTAAACCCAATTAAATCACCAGGTAGTATTTTAGCGTCTTTTAAGGACTTGTTACCGTATTTTAGTATACCAATAAGTTCTTTTTCTTTTTGGTTCTTTAAAACGTCTGTTTCAACAATAGGCGACACAAAGCAGTATTCCATATTAGCATACCAAGTATCGTTTCTTTTGTACATATATATTTGATCAGAGTTTGCGAAAAACAAATCTTCTTTAAAAAATGTAGAACCATTTCTTTCAAGACCTCTAATATCGTACCATCTTCTAAATATATTGTGATGCAGTATTACTTTATCACCTGGTTCTATATCTGTTTTAAAAGCAGAAGGTACTGAAACAACAATAGCTTCTTTGCTAACAGATCTCCAATCCTCTACTTGAGTATTAGTGATTAGATCCTTATCACCTACTTTTATTTTATTATTATACCGATCATTTAAAGGCTTAACAATAAATTGACCAAGACTATTCATTAATACTCTAAATCATATTCAACGGATATAGCCATGTTAGAATTAAATTTCTTCCATGGCATAATCTCGTCATTCTTTTTTATGTAGATGTTATAAGAGGTATCATTTTCATCAAGGAGTATAGCTGTTATTTCGTGGCCACCATATACGGTTTGACCTACGGAATAATGCATTGCATCGCTTTTATAATCTGACCCTATACTTATTTTTCTAACTATCTTGCTCATCTTCCACTTCTGTATATTCTCCAGTTTGTAAATCAATATTTACTTTACCGTATTCGCTTTCCAAATCTTTCTTAGTATCTTCTAGTTCTCCGCTAACCTGAGCAAATGTATGTAGTAGCTCGTGCTTCTTAGCTTCTAGCATTCCTAAGTTAATGATAAGGTCATCTGATTTTCTTTTTTGCGTAGTAATAGTTTCTAGTTGTTCTTTTGTAATCTTACTCATAATTTAATTTAGTTTAATTTGATTAATTAATTGTTTCTTAAGTTATAGTTACCTGTAATACAGGAATTTTAGTTTTTAGAGTCTTTATCTTCTTTAGTTAATAAATACCATTTGTTTATTGTATATCCTATGGTAACTATTAACAATGATATTTTTAGAATGTTATCTAAACTAGTCATTGATATTCCGAGCGTAAATCCGTTAATACTGTAAATTTTTAAATCTTCTACGGTCATACAAATATTAATTTATAGCTAAAATTTCAGTAGCTGTTGTTGCTGCCAGCACAGCTTTTACCACTATACGTAAAAATGAACCTGCAGGAACCGATTTAAAAACTACAGTTGCATCACTATCGTCTCCAGCCATTCTAACGTGCACATCCCCTGCTCCGCCTACATATAAAGCCGCCTCGCCTCTAGGCACAAATGCTTCTGTAAAATTTGTGTCACTTTTTGTTACTGCTTTTGCATTCCTACAGATTACTTTTGTTTCTTGTTCTAAGTTAAAATACTTTCCCATTTTTGTTATTTGTTATTTTGTTAAATTGTTTTTCTTTTCGTATGATCTAAATCCCGCTAACCCTAACATTCCAAATAGTACTTGCATTGTAATGGTTGTGTCTATAATGGGAAACTCTGAATCCCACCCGTTTACTGTGAATATAAACCTAAGCATAGGCTCTAATAATACCGCGTATAATAATCCAAAACCACAAACCCAACCTACAAAAGGCCTCCAGCCTGCTACAAATACAGATCTGTGAGTAGCTTCTGCTACATTAATTTTAGTTTGTACTTCTGCTAATTTAGCTGCAATATCAAGCTGCTTGTTGGGGTCTAATTCTTTACCCTTAATAGCTTCTCTAATATCTTTAGCTAAACTACCTAATCCTTTTGTCCCGCTACCTAATAACCTGCTTAGCCAATTCATATATTAATATTTATTTTTTAGATTTAGCTCCAGAGCACTTCCATCTTTTTCTAGACAAATTGTTTGGAGTATTAGGATCGTTTTGCTTCTTTTTGCTTAATCCTTTTTTTATCCCTAAGCTTCTAGCGCAATAGCTATCACCTTTGCTGGTACCTGGTCTAACACGAGGACCTCCACTTTTAGCTGAACCAGCTTGTCCGTAACTTACTTTTTTACCGGACGCTGTTATTTTTACTTTTGCTTTTCCTTTTCTGGGTGTTGCCATAATTATCAGTGTTTACAACCGCAAGGTTTTTTAGTATTTACTTTTTTTTTACAACTTTCTTTTTAGTCTTTTTAGCATAAGCTTTTGCATCTGCTTTTCCTTTTGGTGTGTACGCGAATGACTTTGTTCCTACTTTTGGCATAATATTTATTTTTTACGTGTTTTCTTTTTAGGTACACAATTAGGTACCTTTCTACCTGACTTCATTTTTAATCCCACCATTTTGTGAGAATCCCAACAAGGTGTTTTCTTTTTCTTTTTCATATTACCCCATATTGTTTATTTATTTATTTATTTCATTAGTTTTTTTCCAAAAGATAATATATTAGGATATTTTAAAGCAAGTTTTCCTCCTTGGTATGCCGCTTTTACTTTATCCCCAAGGCTAATGTCTTCCATTATATTTTTAGACTTTGTATATTTTTTACCAATGTCTATTAAACTAGATGCTTCTTGTAAGGTTGGCAATTGAAATTTAACCGCACTGCGTTTCCCTTTCTTGCCCCCATCTATAAATTTTTTCACATGCCGAATAACTCCTTTTGAATTAGGATTTTTTGTAAAAGCTTTATACCCAGAATGGCTAGTTACATTTTTAATTCTTTTTTTAGTTTCAGCCGTTGCAGCATTATTAACATTACGATTGGTCATATTATAGCCACCCTTTAAAACTCCTGGCTTCTTCATATTACCAACGTTTGAAACACTCATACTTTGTTGGTAAGACTTGTTAAACCCTTGCTTTTCAGCCATTCGTTTTAACTCATCCTTACAAGATGGTTGGTTAGGTCCCCCACACGGCCCCTTTTTAATTGTTGTTTTCATGTTTTTTTATATTACCACATATTAGTTATGTTTTCGTATTCTTTAGTAGCGTCAAAACTAGGGCACGCTTTCGGAGAAAAATCTCTATGACCAAATATTTCTACCTTTGGATATTTAGTTTTATAATGTTCTAGTATATTACACAAAGCTTCTTTTTGACATTCCGTGCGAGTGTCTTTAGGGTTCATAGCTTTATCAACGCCTCCAACGTAAGCGACACCTATAGAGTTTCTGTTCTGACCTTTGCAATGAGCACCACTTCTTTCGATAGGTCTACCTTCATGAACAGTCCCGTCTAAGTAAATCATTATATGATAACCAATATCGCTCCAACCTCTTGCTTTATGCCACTTACGTACATCTTCAACAGTAACAACTCTATTTTCAGGAGTAGCAGTGCAATGCACTATTATTTTGTTTATCTCCCTCATGTTGTTATAATGAATTTAAGTCGCCTATTATTCTTTCTTTAAGCTCTTGTTTAAACCCAGATGTAGAACCTTGTCTTTCATCATTGCTCCCAAATACAGCAGCCGCTTGGTCTTGTGCTGCAGGGGGAAAAACAGGTGATGATGCAGCTGCGTTATAAGAATCAGACATAGGAACATTGGGCCCCGTATTAGTTGCGTAACTTTGCGAAACACGCCCAGTTTGTGCGTTTGCATTTGATTGTTGGTATCTAGAGTCGGCCTGTTGTTGGCTTTGGCTAGCAGACCATTCCATCATTCCTTTTGCGTCGAAAGGACTACCGCCTTGACTCATCCACCCTTGCATATCCATCGTAGAACCGCTTTCGCTGCCTCCGTTACCTCCACTAAACGCTCCCATTGCTGCTCCAAACATAATTATCTATTTTTATCTTTATTGACGTTATATATTGCTGTTTGTAAAACTTTATCTGTATAAGTTTTACCACGCATAATACTGTTTCTTTTTTCGCTAGAAGGTATATCTTCTTCTCCTAACATTATTCGATACATTTTGCTTATTAACTGTTTACACTTAAAGGATACTTTATATATGTTATATTTTTGGGTGGTTCTATTTCGTGTTCTCCACACTACAATCCATCCCTCTTTTAGTAACCTATTCCATCGTCTATTATCCCAGCTATAAGCGTATGTACCTATTTTAAAATCGTGTTTAGTAAAAAACTCCATGCAATCAAAATAAATAAGTAGTTCAAGATCTGCATCATTTAAACCGTTATTCCTGCATGCCCATTTACGTATAACCCGATAATGTTTCAGCAAGTTCATATCTTTAATATCCCTTGCTTCTAATCGTTTCATAATACCACTACTACGTCTTGATTCTTTATAACGTGTAGTTTTTCATTATCTATTTCTATTCCGTGCCCAGCTGTTTTGTCGTAGTATATTACATCATCTTCATTTACACCTTCAACATCTGTACCAACTGATACAATAGTAGCTTTGCGATATCTTATATCTTCTCTACTTTTTTCATTAAGTATTAAACCGCCTTTTGTTTTGGTAGTTGTTTCTTTAATGATTTTTATTATTAAGTTTCTACCTATTGCTTTCATCTTCTACTCTTAAGTTGTTGATTACACAATCTGTTGACAATATGGTTGTAGCTACTGACGCTGCATTTTTTAATGCGCTTTTAGTAACTAATAAAGGATCAATAATACCAGACTTAATCATATTAACGTCTTTACCGGTAACTACATTAATTCCTTTACCTTTTCCTTTTGGATACACCACTTCTAAACCGGCGTTTTTTAGTATAGTTAAATAAGGAGCTTTAATAGCTTCTAATAAAACCTGCTCGTTATCGTTGCTTGGCTTAATGTAGGTAGAAGCATTTAACAAAGCAATTCCACCGCCTGGCACAATACCTTCTTTAATAGCAGCTTTCGTAGCGCACATTGCATCCTCAACTCTATCTTGCTTTTCCTTAAGCTCAACCTCTGAACTTGCACCTACTTTTATAACAGCTACTTTACAAGATAATAAACCTAATCTTTTTTCTAATCTATTAAGTTTACCTGGTAAAGTTTCACTTTTAATGTCATCTTGTATAGAATCGATCACTTCCTGTACTTCAATAGAAGTGTCACCTACTTGTATAATAGTCTCCTGGTCGTTTGTAATGGACTTTAAACACTTTCCTAGCATTTCTACCTCTATCATATCTAAGTCGTCACCAAGGTCTTCATTTACGACCGTAGCACCTGTTAGTAGAGCTAAATCTTGAAGCTTTTCTTTTCTGTATATTCCAAAGTCAGGAGTGTCAATAATATTGACCTTAATATTACCTTTCATTTTATTCATAGCCAAAGCGGATACGACTTGTTCGTCTGCTTCACCAATAATTAATAAAGGCTCATTGTTTTTTATAACATACTCTAAAACGCTTTGAATTTTACGTATGTTCTCTATTTTGTTTTCCACTAGTAATACTAATGGGTTTTCAAGTACAGCTTCTTTTTTACTTTCATCTGTGATAAAGTGAAAGTTTTTTAAGGGTTTATCTATTGCGGCTCCGTTTATTACTTCGTAACTTGTTTCGCTATCGTTTGAAACCTCCATAGTAACAACCCCGTTTTTACCTACTTGCTTAAAAGCTTCAGCAATAACATTACCAAGTTCTTTATCATTGTTAGAAGAAATTGTTGCAACATGGTTTACCATATCCCCCTCAACGGGTACTGCTAACTTTTCTAAATATGCAATCACTTTTTTGGTAGCTGATTCAATACCTTCTTTCATTTCCCTAGATCCGCTATTACTTGCAGCGTATGCTTCTAATAATATTGAGTGTGCTAAGACTGTAGCTGTTGTGGTTCCATCTCCAGCTTCTTTCACAGTTTGCCTAGCTGCTTCCTTTAAAAGCGTTGCACCCATATTCTCAATAGGATCTCTAAGTGTTATTGAATTTGCAACCGTTACACCATCTTTGGTTATAACAGGTTGTCCTAATTCGTTTTCTAGTAACACACATTTACCGCTAGCCCCTAAAGTGGAACTAACAGCTTTTGTGAGTTTTTCTATACCTTTAAATACGTTGTTTTTAGCTTCCTCACCAAAGGCAAGGTTCTTAACAATTTGATTTGACATGCTTATTAAATTAGATTATATTTTATTACTTAGTAAACCTTAGTCTACCTAAGTTTATTATTACGTGATTTAAGTAAACTTTACCTTTTTTATTCTGTTATAGGTATTGGCTCTCCAATAGTTAGAGTTACCGACGTTGGATGGATAAGGCTTTCTATCTGGCTAGCAATACTAGCTTCAATATTTGCAACTTGCTCTTCCCCCATCGCTGCTTGTGTCCACTCAACTACTATCTCGTTAGTCAAATCTTCAAAGGGTATAAATGTACCTTCTGGATTCCAAGTTACAGTTTGCGTACCAATACTTCCTGCTGAATAAGCATTTCCTTCAGGGCTTAGTTCATCTGATGTTCCTGTCACTCTCCAGTGAACATTATATACCACATCTGTTTCTCCGTCCTCTAAAGGGCGAGCATCTACTGTTCTGCAATTCCAATCGTAATTTATCATAATTTATTTATTTATTTATTTAGTTTCCGTTTATATTAGATGATGATGCCATTTATTTTATATTAATCTTCTAAATTTAAAAATCCAATTTGGTGAATTTACAAAACTAGTATTAGATTTCCATTCAAGTTCAGAATAAGGAGTTGGTGCACTATTATAATTTACTTTTGTTCTTAATTCAAAAACTATATTAGTGTGATGTCCACACCCGTTTAAATAAATTTCGCTTGTAGTAGCGTTATTTGTTCCACCAGCAAACCAACTCATTGTACCTGTCCAAAACCAATTGTAATTACCAGGGCCTGCTCCTGAGTGGTCATTATTATAAACTTGAACTAAATAAGAACCAGAACTACTTATATCAGAGGAGGTTATTCCAGTTGATCTCCATGTATTTGCTGTACCATTTAAAGCTTTCGTATAAGAAGTTATTTGATCAACCTGAACACCAGCTGTCATATCTAAACCTTGATGTTTTACAATACCAGCTACATCTAATTTTTGTCCAGGATTAGTCGTTCCGATACCTACTTTGCCTCCATCTGACTGAAGAACCAAGTCTGCATTTGTTGTACCCCCCGACCCTAAAGCTCTTACAGAGCCGTAGGTATTACCTGTGGATGCCCCTAACCCCATATATAGAATAGTCCCAGTAGTTCCCTGTATAACGTCAGTTGTTTGCACCCCTAAAGTATTATTTGCATTTGTAGATGAGTTTATCGACATCTTTGTATTGTAAGGAAATACGGTAGTTCCGATACCTACGTTGCCGTTTGGAACAATAACATCACCATCAGAATTTAATGTCATTAAGGTTAACAAGCTTGAAGTTGAGTCGTCATACCACTGCATAAGACCCTGATTACCCCCTGCTCTAACCCTAAAGCGATCATTTGCATCTGTAAAACTATTAGTGTCTACAAAGTCAAGTGCAGGAAATGTATTACTAATTAAAACCTGTCCATCAACTTCTAAAGTTGATCTAGGACTAGTCGTTCCGATCCCGACGTTACCGTTACCTAGAACTGCAAATTGGCTATTTATTAATAAGTGGTAGTCGTTAGCTGTAGTACCTGTTCCTTGTATA
>Ga0209302_10000417_pt1 | contig 25503 bp, 26 predicted proteins | sample ArcOceMetagenome_2_FD_187445 | JGI IMG/M metagenome (GOLD analysis project Ga0209302, IMG submission 187445) | Marine eukaryotic phytoplankton communities from Arctic Ocean - Arctic Ocean ARC135M Metagenome (SPAdes) (version 2) | ecosystem: Environmental > Aquatic > Marine > Oceanic | place... | reverse complement strand
ACATCGACCTCAGGCTTAACTGCCATCTGGTATTTGTTGACTCCAACGATCACCTCTTCGCCTCGATCAATACCTGCCTGTCGTAGTGCCGCTGCCTCTTCAATACGCAATTTAGGCATACCCGTTTCAACCGCCTTGGTCATACCACCCTGCTCTTCAACTTCATCAATAATCTCACGGGCGGCTTTGACCAGCTGATCGGTAAGCGATTCCACATAATAGGAACCAGCCAGAGGATCAACCACATTGGTAATGCCCGTCTCTTCCTGAATCACTAGCTGCGTATTACGGGCAATACGAGCCGAGAATTCGGTGGGAAGCGCCAGAGCTTCATCAAAAGAATTGGTGTGCAATGACTGAGTGCCGCCTAGAACCGCAGACATAGCCTCGATCGTGGTACGCATTATATTGTTGTAGGGGTCTTTACTAGTCAGACTCACACCTGATGTCTGACAGTGGGTGCGCAGAACTAGTGAACGATCATCTTGTGGCGCAAACTTCTCTTCCATTAAGGTCGCCCAGAGAATACGAGCTGCACGTAGTTTGGCAATTTCCATAAAGAAGTTCATACCAATGGCAAAGAAGAACGACAGCCGCGGCGCAAACTTATCCACATCCATACCGTTGTTAATAGCCGTACGCACATATTCAATACCGTCAGCAATCGTGTACGCTAACTCCTGCACGTTGGTCGCGCCAGCTTCCTGCATATGGTAGCCGGAGATCGAAATAGAATTGAATTTGGGCATATGGTTGGCGGTGTAACCAATAATATCTGAGACGATGCGCATCGACGGTGCCGGCGGGTAAATATAGGTATTACGCACCATAAACTCTTTCAAAATATCATTTTGCAATGTGCCCGCTAGCTGTTCCGGCGCAACGCCCTGCTCTTCCGCTGCAACAATATAGCTGGCCATCACGGGCAGCACTGCGCCGTTCATAGTCATAGATACAGACACCTTATCCAGCGGAATCTGATCAAATAGAATCTTCATATCCTCGACTGAATCAATCGCCACACCTGCCTTACCCACATCGCCCACGACACGAGGATGATCCGAGTCATAACCGCGGTGAGTTGGCAGATCAAAGGCTACCGATAGCCCCTGCTGACCGGCTGCAAGGTTACTGCGATAAAAAGCGTTGGACGCTTCGGCAGTAGAGAAGCCCGCATACTGGCGAACAGTCCAGGGACGACCTGCATACATAGTAGCCTTAGGGCCGCGCTTATAGGGCGCAAAACCCGGAAGGTTATCCATATGATCCAGGCCTACGGTATCTTCGGCGGTATAGATCGGTTTAACCTCGATACCCTCAGAGGTCTGCCACAGCAACTCATCAGGCGAGGCTCCTTTGCGCTCTTTGATGGCGAGTTTTTCCCAGTCATTAACAGTTTTACTGGCTATAGGTTTTTTAATATCGGTCATAGGATTCTCGGCTAAGAACAGCGGCTTAAGTTCATTGTCATCACTATGCCGCACCGCGCGGTGTAATAGTAGGTCTATTTTTACCAGACAAACACACATTTATTGCCAAATATTTTCCTTAAATGCCGCTAAATATGCTATAAATCGAACATTAACTCACAAATTATATCTTTTTAGAGGCGGTTAATGGCGACCATCTGTAACCACCACGTTATCTCCTGCATGCATGGACTCAGAGAACAGAATCTGCCACAACAGCAGGCGCTGGAACGGGCTGGCATCAATCCTTCGGTGATAGGCAACCACAGCCAGCGAGTGCACACAGATCAGGTCGCACGGCTATTTAAGACAGTGCAGGAAACGCTCAACGATGAGTTTATGGGTTTCACTGAAAATCATTGCAAGGTAGGCCTATTTGCCACCATGGGCGAGCTAGTTAGTCATTGCGGCACTCTGGGCGAATTATTAGATAAAGCAGTCAATTTTTATAATTTGGTGAGCAATGATATTCCTATGCGAATGAGTCGATCACGGGGCAATGCAGTCCTCAGCTTTACCATGAGCCGGCCCCAACTCGACCCAGAGCACTTCATGGCTGAGTTTTGGTTAGTAATTTGGCACCGCTTTCCCAGCTGGTATATCGGTGAGCCCATTCGCCTACAGGAAACCCACTTTACCTTTAGCTCCCCCCAGCACCAGGACGAACTTCAGATCATGTTTCCAAGTCAATTACAGTTTAGCCGAACGGCTAACCGGCTGATTTTTGACGCCCAATATCTAGATAAACCTCTGGTCCGCTCAGCCCAGGAGTTAACGACCTATGTACAGAATGCGCCGGCAGATGTTATGACCATTCCCGGCTCAGGCAGCACCTTAGAAGCCAAGATAGAGCGAATGATTGCTCAGCGTGATCCAGACCGCTTAGTCTTTGCGCCCATTCACCAGCTAGCGGCAGAGCTTGGCATTAGCAGTCAAACACTGCATCGACGGCTCAAGGAAAGTGCCACCAGCTATCAAAAGATTAAGGATAACTTGAGGCGCGAAGTGGCGATTCAAAAATTGGTCAATGAGCGTTTAAGTGTCGATCAGGTAGCCGATCTTATCGGATTTAGCGAGTCGCGGTCGTTTACACGGGCATTTAAACATTGGACTGGGTTAACGCCGAGCGAGTACTGCAAGCAAAATCAACCAATGACCTCCCCCGCTAAAACAAGTACATTAGTGCGCTAAATTGACAACCCATAATAAAGCTCATGCCCGCAGATAAAATTAGACTTACCCAATACAGCCACGGCGCCGGTTGCGGCTGCAAAATTGCACCCAGTGTACTTGAGAGGTTCCTCAAGACTGACTATGTGCCACCGAATGACCCTCGTCTACTGGTGGGAAATAATACCAAAGACGATGCCGCAGTCTACGATCTGGGAGATGGTACTGGCGTTATCAGTACCACTGATTTCTTTATGCCTATTGTCGATGATCCCTTTGAGTTTGGCCGCGTTGCGGCCACCAATGCCATTAGCGATATCTATGCCATGGGCGGTACGCCAATGATGGCGATTGCTATTCTAGGCTGGCCAATCAACCAGTTAGCCGCCGAAGTTGCACAAAAAGTTATCGATGGTGGGCGTTATGCTTGCGGTGAGGCGGGCATCCATCTGGCCGGCGGTCATTCTATCGACTCTCCGGAGCCGATCTTTGGGTTGGCGGTAACTGGCCGTGTGGCACTTACAAATATGAAACAGAACTGTACAGCCAAGGCAGGTGATCAACTATTTTTAACCAAGCCGATTGGCGTGGGTATTCTTACCACCGCCGAGAAGCAGGGAAAATTGCACCCTGAACATTCGCGCCTGGCTGTCGAGAGTATGATGAAGCTAAATACTATTGGTACCGAACTCGCTAAAATCGCTGGCGTTACCGCCATGACCGATGTTACTGGATTTGGCTTGCTGGGCCATTTGCTTGAAATCTGTCAGGGAAGTCAGCTAGCCGCTGCGGTTCATTTAGACCAGATTCCCCTACTTGATAACGCAGTTATTGATTATCTGGAGCAGGGCTGCGTCCCCGGCGGTAGTACTCGGAACTGGGAGAGTATCAGACAACATATTAGCGGTACCGACCTACAGAGCCGAACGCTGCTTTGCGACCCGCAAACTAGCGGAGGGTTATTAGTAGCCGTTGATGGCGATAGTGCGAGAGCGGTCGCTGACCTGTTGAAAGCCTCTGGCTGTTATCACTTACCTATCGGTACCCTTGCGCATCAAACCGATGGACCGTCCATAGAGGTCATCTCGTGAACTACCCGCTGATCAGCGACTATCGAAAGCTGCTGCTCAATAACACGCCGATGGTTGATGTGCGCGCGCCTATTGAGTTCATCACTGGCGCCCTGCCCTCGGCAGTTAACCTGCCTTTAATGATTGATGAAGAGCGTCATCAGGTAGGGATTCGCTACAAAAATAATGGTCAGCAGTCGGCCATAGATCTCGGCAATAAGTTGGTTACCGGCGATATCAAAGAGCAGCGGGTGCAAGCATGGCAGACTTTTATGGCCACCAATCCTAATGCTGTACTCTATTGCGCCCGCGGCGGGCTGCGCTCACAACTGAGTTGCGAATGGCTGGCGGATATTGGCATTAACTGCCCAAAGGTTGAAGGCGGCTTCAAATCGCTGCGAGGATTTCTCTACCAATATTTGATGGACTACAGCGCCAATCAGTCTTTTAATATTCTCTCTGGCATGACCGGCACCGGTAAAACACAGATCATTCAACAGCTTGCAACCGGCGTTGATCTTGAGGGTGCCGCCAATCATAAAGGTTCTAGCTTTGGCCGCCCACTGGATGACCAGCCGGTTCAGATTAATTTTGAAAATCGTATTGCGCTGGATATTTTAAAGCTCGAGACAGAGTTACCCGAGACCAAGATTGTGCTGGAGGATGAGAGCCGTAATATCGGCGCGCGCAATCTGCCCCATTATTTGGCAGACCGTATGGCACAGAGTTCGTTCGTGGTCATAGAAATGGATTTTGAAGAACGCCTTGAGCGACTATGGCAAGAATATGTGGTCGAACGCTATCATAAGACAGTGGCATTTTTTGGTCCCAACGGGGAGGCGGAATTTGCCCGCTATTTGCGAGAGAGTCTGTTGCGCGTAGAAAAGCGTCTTGGCGGCCTGCGCACCCAAGAATTGCTCGCCTCCATGGATAGCGCTATCGCCGTTCAACATCAGGATAGTTTTGCCAGCCATCGCCACTGGCTCGCCGCGCTGACTCAGGAGTACTACGATCCCATGTACAGCTATCAACTTGAAAAAAAGAAAGAGCTAGTGGTATTTCGCGGTAATCGTCAAGACGTCACTGATTGGTTGACGAACGCTTAGCGCCGCAGCGGCGCTTGTCTATTCTGGATATTTGTCGAACTGAGTAGCAGTCTCCGGGATCACTTCCCAACTGGCCTTTGAGTCAACAAAGATATGCTGTGCAATCGCCACCTCGGGATCTCCATCAACACAGCCTAGGGTTAGACTATGAATGAGTCCTTGATAAGTAATGCTCAATGTTGAACCGCAGTGCCGACAAAACTGCACACCATAACCCTGCTCGCCAACATGACTAGTAAGCTGATCTTCGCCCTTAACCCATTGAAATCTCTCAGCATCCACCTCGGCACAAACAGAGGCTTGCGCTGCAAAAATGCGCCTGCACATTGAACAGTGACAGCTGCGTGCATCGTTTAGCGGGCCCACTAGTGAATACCTAACCGCTTCACAAGAGCAGCCTCCAGAGATTAATTCATTCATTTTTGCCCATTCGTTCACCATGATGTTGTCCCTAACGGGGCTGCATTCTCACGCCACCATCGAGACGAATGGTCTCGCCATTAAGATAGCTGTTTTCCACCATATGCACCACCAGTTGACCAAATTCAGCAGGCTCGCCTAGACGTTTCGGAAATGGAATGTTAGACACAATGCCATCTTGCACCGGCTGCGGTGCTGCCAGCATTAATGGGGTTGCCATGACACCCGGCGCAATGGTGTTCACACGAATACCGCCATCAGCTAAGTCCCGCGCCATTGGCAGCGTCATACCCACAATGCCACCCTTTGTCGCGGCATATGCAACCTGACCCATCTGACCATCGAACGCTGCGATCGAAGCCGTATTAATGATTATGCCTTTCTCGCCCTTTGTATCAGGCTCATTGTTCATCATCGCTGCCGCCGCGCAGCGGGAAACATTAAAGGTGCCTATCAGATTAACTTCAATAACCTTACGATACAGATCAAGGTCATGGGGCAAGCCTTCACGGGTAACCGTTTTCATGGCAACACCAATACCGGCGCAATTAACACAGATCGCCACATGACCGAACTCGTTGGTAATATCAGCAAAAGCAGCCTCAACGTCAGGCCCGCTGGACACATCTAACTTAATAAAATGGGCTTTATCGGCACCCAGTTCAGCAACCGCCTTAGCTCCCGCCTCGGCATTCATATCAATGATCACTACGGTTGCACCGCCGTCAACAAGCGCCTGTGATGCGGCGCGCCCAAGCCCTGATCCACCGCCGGTGACGACCGCTACTTTATTATTCAAATTCATGTTTAGCTCCTAAAAAATGTCATATAGATCTTCATGGGTATAACAAACTGAATGTATTTCTCTGGCAACCTGTGCGGAAAATTCTGTGCCTTCGGGGTTGTTGAGGCCCCTATGTTTTTTCCTAGCCTGAGACCTCAGACTTTAGGCTCCTGCACCAGGACAAAAGGCGGTATCACCAGAGCCCAGAGAGTGCTATCGCTTTCATGCCATGCCAACGCCTGTTGATCGGTGACAGCAGCGACTTTGTGATCCTCTAACCATTGTTTTATCTGCTGGCTATTATCTTCCGTTAACGCAACAGCGACCTTAATCAAGTCACCATCGGCAGCCACGCAGAGTAAATTGCCCGCTGCATAATGCGTTTGTAACTCATACCAGCCTACTTTAGCCGTCTCATGATTAAGTCGGGTGACTAGGTGATCTTTATCTGCGAGGTAAGTCATGCTTCTATTATGTCAGTGCCATTGGTTGCCAAGGATAATGGTCCCGCGTGAAGGAATCAATTATAGTCCAAGGCTAAAGTAACGGTTTAGCAGCTGTGGTGTATATCAAACAGGCAGGAACAGAGGATATTGCGACTATCATCCCCCTGTTTGCCGCTTATAGGCGTTTTTACAACCTCGAATCCGATCCAATCCGATCCGATTGCATTGCCTAACAATCTTAACGAACGCCTAATGAATCATCAGTGCATTATCTTTCTTGCCTTTTCCGACAATATTACCGCCGGTTTCACGCAACTCTATCCCGGTTTCAGTTCGCTGAGTTTGCGCAATAGCTGGGCGCTGAACGATCTATTTGTGGCGCCAGAGGCCCGCGGCCTGTCGGTGGGTCTGCAGCTGATGGATCGCGCCAAACAGTTGGCATAGGCAACGGGTGCCTGTCAGATTATGTTGCAGACAGCAGCGGATAATATGACCGCTCAGGGCCTCTACGAAACGTTGGGCTATCAACGCGATAATGACTTCTACGTTTACACCCTAGCCCTTGGCAAAGTGTCCTAAACCACCCACTGACAGAAATTGCGTAGCAACTGTAAACCAGCATCAGCGCTTTTCTCAGGGTGGAACTGCACAGCAAAAAGGTTGTTATGACTCAAGGCTGCTGCAAATTCAGAACCATAGTCGCAGGTGCCAGACACATTGGGATTATTTAGCGACTCCACATGGTAGCTGTGCACAAAGTAAAAACGACTGTCCTGTTCAACACCTTGCCACAGCGGGTGATCGATAGTCTGGTGTACGTTATTCCAACCCATATGCGGTACTTTGAGTTTAGCACCTTGCGGATCGATCAAATCGTCACCAAAAAACCGAACCTGGCCGGGCAATAGGCCCAAACAGTCGACACCGCCATTTTCTTCGCTACGCTGCATCAGCGCTTGCATACCGATACAGATTGCCAATACCGGTTTGGTTTTCATCGCCTTGCCAACCACATCACCGACGTTTAAACGCTGAATCTCACCCATACAGTCACGAATAGCGCCGACGCCAGGAAATACCACTCGATCAGCATCTTCAACGACGGCTGGATCCGCGGTTACTGAAATCTTGGCACTAGGACAGACATGCTCAAGTGCCTTAGCCACGGAATGGAGGTTGCCCATTCCATAGTCAATCACGGCAATATGGCTACGAAAATCAGTCATAAATAGGTATCACAAGCTAGCGGTAGGTTAACGGGCTCTCTATGGGCAAGGATACTCCTTCAAAGAGTTCCTTTTGTGGAGGGCATTACACCGGCCATACGCTCATCGGCAGAGGCGGCCATGCGAAGCGCGCGGCCAAAAGCTTTAAAAATAGTCTCGACCTGATGGTGCGCATTGGCTCCACGCAGATTATCGATGTGCAACGACACCAAGGCGTGGTTAACAAAGCCCTGAAAGAACTCACGCACTAGATCCACATCAAAACCACCGACGTGGCTACGCACAAAATCGGCCTTCATAATCAGTCCCGGACGTCCTGAAAAATCCATCACCACGCGTGATAACGCCTCATCCAAAGGCACATAGGCATGGCCATAACGGGTTAAACCTGTTTTTTCGCCAATCGCCTCAGCAATCGCCATACCCAGAGTTATGCCGATATCTTCAACCGTGTGGTGATCATCAATATGGGTGTCCCCGGCCGCTTTAACGTCCAGATCAACTAAACCATGACGAGCAATTTGATCCATCATGTGCTCTAGGAACGGTATCGGCGTGGCAAAGTTTGCCTTGCCTGTACCATCTAGATTTACCGTTACTGTTATCTGAGATTCTAGTGTATTGCGTGTCACTGTCGCTATGCGATCAGCCATGGGATTCTCCAAGCTAGTCATGTACCGGAGGATTATACTGCAAATTAAAGGTTGCTTCATTGCAAAAAAAAGTTAAACTCCCCCTAAATTCATCCGTTGACAAATTAGCTCGGCTGCAGGCAATAAATGACAAGGTTTCATACCCTATTCGCTATCTCACTAGCCTTGATTCTCGGTCTCGGTTCGGTGGTGGCTGTTGCCCACAGTCATAGCGATCATCAGGATACCAGCTGCTCGGTTTCTGTATTACAAAACGCCTCAGCCTTGGTTGCGGCCGAAGCTAGCAAAGTTTTCGTCAGCAACGCTACAACCGCTAAAACCATTTATGTCAAAAAGGTCATCAGCAACCGCATCAGGGGTTGCAAGCGCGCCCGCGCCCCACCTCACAACCTCTAAATAATTTATCCATCCCCGTTGGGACGAATTTGCGTCGGTCACTCGGCGCACCTATTATTTTTTAGAGGAACACCTTATGAAAAAGCTAAATACTGTTAAGTTACCCTTAGCAGCTGCCCTTGTCAGTTTATCCTGCAGTGCTCTGACGCAGGAAATGGAAGAATTTATCGTTACATCATCGTTGATTGATCCCTCCTCAGAGGCAATCGCCAACCCACTGCATGTTATCAAGGGCGAGTCTATTGCTAACGATGCAAGCCAGAGCATTGGTGCCAGTATCGATGGCCTAGTGGGCGTATCCTCTAGTGATTATGGCGCCGCAGTTGGCCAGCCTATTATCAGGGGCATGTCGGGAAGCCGGGTAAAAATTCTAAATAACGGTGTGGTGGTTAGAGATGTTTCAGGTTTGGGACCTGACCATGTTAATGACGTAGATTTAAATAATATCCAGCAAATCGAAATAGTTAGAGGCCCATCGTCCTTACTTTATTCCAACGGCACCATCGGCGGAATCGTCAATGTGGTTGATAATACGATTGCCAGAAAAGACTTTGAAGAGTCAAAGTTGAGGCTCGGCCTTGAGGTTCAGACGGTCAATGATGGTGACTCCCACGACTTCTCTTACCAAAATAATATCGACGGCTTGAATATTAGCGCTGCCTATAAAGACTCTAGTTTTGGTGACTATGACATTCCAAATGGCGCGGTTATTCATCAAGGCGATAACCACGATGGTGAGGAGCACGAAGGCGAAGAACATGAAGAAGATCTGGGTTATTTACCCAATTCTGACTCTGGGTCTACTGCACAAAGATTAGGTCTTTCCAAGGTCGGAGATTGGGGATATGTTGGTGTATCTATTAGCGATACCAAAAATCTTTACGGCATTCCTTTTCACGGCGATAGTCACGATGCGCATGGCGATGAAGATGATGACGACCATGCAGACGAGGACGACCATGATGATGACCATGCCGATGAAGATGGCCATGAAGGCGAAGGCGAGCATGAGGGCGAGAGAATCTTCTCCAAAACTGAATCTAACGTTATCAATGTAGAGGGATCTTACATCGTACCTAATAGCTGGTTAACAACAATTGATTACCACTTTAGAGACTCCGACTATGCTCACACTGAGCAGCATGCCGAAGAAGAAGGTCATGAGGGCGAGGAGCACGATGACGAGCAACACGAAGAGGGGCCAACAACCTTCACCAATGATGCGCAAGAGTATGGTGCCATCTTTAATTTAGGTAATGATTCGCTATCGCAAAAACTCGCTGTTAATTATGTGGTCGAGGATATTGCTGTTATTGGCGATGAGGCCTTTATCAACCCCACAGAGAGTAAAGAGCTGACCCTAGGTTATTATCTGAGCAAAGATCTGGACCTATTTCATGTGGACTTTGGTATTAGACATGATCAAATTTCCAGAAATGGTTCTGTTAGCCATGATGAGCATGAAGAAGATCATGATGAGCATGAAGAAGATCATGATGAGCATGAAGAAGATCATGATGAGCATGAAGAAGATCACGATGAGCATGAAGCAGAGTTGGAGTATTTTGATCGGGATATTGATACTACCAGTTATGCCCTGACTCTGAGCAGAGACATTAACGAGTCATTAGAGGTAAGCTTGGGATTCTCCTCTGTAGAGAGAGCCCCCTCAGCGGTAGAGCTGCTAATGAATGGTCCTCATCTTGCAACAGCTAGATTTGAAGTTGGTAATTTCAACCTGAAGTCTGAAAGAGCAAATAACGTCGACCTGAGTTTTAAGTATAGCAATGATGGCTTTTATGGTGGGCTGACGTTCTTCCAAAATGATGTGAATAACTATATCTACCTTATGGATGAGACTGAAGATGATCATGCAGATCATGAGGATGAGGACGATCATGATGGTTTAACCCTTGCCAAATATCTTCAGCAGGATGCCGAATTTAAAGGTTATGAACTTGAAGTGGGTAAAACATTTGACCTTGCTCGCGGCGCACTAAGTCTGTCATTTGCAAGAGATTCTGTTTCAGGTGAGTTCACAGACGGACATAACATCCCACGCATGACTCCAGAAAGAAACTTATATAAAATTAACTATGTGGAAGATGGGTTGACGTTTACGCTGATTCTCAAAGACGTATCGGCTCAGAATGATACGGCAGAAAATGAAACGGCCACTAGTGGATTTCAAATGTTGAACCTGAATCTATCAAAAACAATTGAGACGAGTCCAGGGTCTGAGCTGGTGCTATCAGTGTTCGGTAAAAACTTGCTGGATGAGGCGGCTAGAAACCACAGTTCATTTGTGAAGGACGAGGTACCAATGTCTGGCAGAAACCTGGGTGTAAGGGTGAGCTACTCGTTCTAGACAGATAGTCGCATGACAATGTTTAAGGGTTGCTCTCCTGATCGGATATGAGGTCTATTGAGCAGCCCTTGAACTTTTCGTAAGCGTAAAAATTCTATTTAAATCATTAACTACTAGCTTAATTATAACAGTGACTTTTAAGTTTCCCGCAATGGTTGCACGTTAGATATTGAACCAAATCTTCTACCTTGGTCAAGCATCTGCATTAAGCTCGTTCCCTCGCCTTATTAGATTCCCACGCCGGTAACTTCGACTAATATAGAAGTAGTGTCTACAATAACGGATCCGGCCTCAGCTTTATCCAAAGTCAAAACCTGATCAACCAGGACATACGTAACGCTAGCTCCTTTTTGCGCGATACTGCGCCAGAAGCGGGATGCAACTTGATTAATGCGGTAAGCTATCAGTTTACGCATGGGAGGGAACACCATTGGGTAAGATTTTTAAGTTTTGGATGACAACGACACTCACGGTAGTCAGCCTAATAGCGGCGGGCATTTTGTACGTCGTTGTCGTAGTTGATCCTAACGACTATAGGTCAGAGATCCAGGCCCAGGCGATAGAACAAGGCGTTGCCCTCGAGATTCGTGGGGGTTTGGCATGGCGATTTTTTCCAAAGCCAGGCATCAACATTAGTGACATTCGATTTTCAACTCAAAGCACCGAACTGGGTGAGGTGTCTGGTCGCATTGGTCAGGCATCTTTGTCTGGCGATTGGTTGGCGCTATTGGGCTTCGATATTGAGACCACCGAGCCTGCGTCGTTAATTAGCGGCATAAGCCTGTCAAACTCAAGTTTACGCCTGTCAGCCAATGATGCCTTGCCAATGGAGTTTGACGATATCGAGCTCAATGCCTCGCAGATATCCTCAACCGGAATTTCTTTTCCTGCCTCTCTATCACTTACAGGCCTCGGTGGCATGCAGGCTAGTGTAGATCTTCATGCGAGTCTCAATATCGCGGATAATAGTCTATCGCTCAAACAAATTAGGCTCCGTCTCGATAAGTTGGCGCTTAGCGGCGATGTTGATGTTGATCTGAGAAGTTCAGCCGTCAAAGGTCATTTGGTTGCTGATGCCTTTAATCTAAAAAGCCAGCTTGAGACGCTGGAAAAGCGCTTCCCTGAGCTTACCTCCCCAAAAATGGCAAGCTCAACGGCCATGACGGCAGTCAGTTTCGATAGTCGCTTTGATATTAAACCACTGGGGCATAGCGAAGCTCTTAGCACGGTTAGCTTGGATGGCCAGAAATTTAATATGGATCTTCGTGTGGATTATAGCCGCAACCTAATGACATTTAATCTATCCGGTCAGCAGCTGCGACTCGCTGACTATTTACCCGCAGCTACCAGCAATTCTCCGCGTAACACAGCGAGCAATTCAGACAATGCAATATTTGCCCCGCTGGCGATTCCTTTTGCCCTATGGCAAGGACAGAGTCAGGCTGAAATATCCTTAGGGCGCATTGAACTCAATGGTTATGCAATCAGCAACTTCTATAGCAATATCTTTGGTAACCAGCGGGTATTGCGAGTGACGTCATTGAATGCCGATTTATTTGATGGTCATATCGATGCCATTGGCAAGTTAGATATGCGCTCCAGTACCCCTAGTTTCACCCTACAACCCTCTATGAATAATATTAATTTAGCCATCGCTTTGTCCGCTTTAGCGGACGTGCAGGACGTAACTGGCAGCCTCAGTATGAACGCGTCAGTTCAGGGTTCAGGTAATGGCATTACCAGTCTATTGCAGAGTCTCGACGGCACCGGGCAATTAGAGATCATTGCGCCGACCTATGCCAAGGTTAATATTGAAGAGACCTTTTGTAGCGCCGCCGCCCTGTTTAGTGGTAATGGACAGGGTAGCCAGATTTGGTCTGAAGGCACGCAGTTGGGCGATTTCAAGGGTAAATTCCAACTCGGCAACGGCCGCCTGGTTGTCGAGCCATATGCGACCAGCACAGGTAATCTGTCTTTAGAGGGAGGCGCTACTCTGCACATGATCAAGGAGTTTTATACCGTCAAAGCGAACATGGTTTTAGCGGGTATGACGACGAGCAGCACTGGGTGCTCCGTTAATAGTCGGCTGCAAAACCGTGTAATTCCGTTTATTTGCAAAGGTCGGCTCGATGATCAGACCAGTGGCAACGCGGTATCCTGCAAACCCGATGGCGATTTTGTAAAGACCTTACTCAAAAATACCGCGTTTGAAAAGCTCGGGGAAAAGCTACTGAACAACTCCGACTCAGCTGAGGGTGGCAACCCGCTTGAAGACCTGCTCAAAGGTTTTCTTAATAGGAAACTAAACTAAGGCCCCGATGACACCAACTGACTTCCAACAGGCCGTCCTGGGCTGGTTTGACCAGCACGGCCGAAGCAACTTGCCGTGGCAACAAGATATCAATGCCTACCGTGTCTGGGTATCTGAGATTATGTTGCAACAGACGCAGGTGAGCACCGTAATTCCGTATTATGAGCGCTTTATGCAAAGTTATCCCGACGTGCATTCTCTGGCCACAGCGTCCCTAGACGAGGTACTCCATCACTGGACAGGTCTCGGCTACTACGCCCGAGCGCGAAATCTCTACAAAACTGCTAATTGGCTCGTAACACATACATCGGGTGAATTTCCTACCAGTATTGAAGGGCTCTGTAAGCTGCCGGGGATAGGCCGCTCTACCGCAGGCGCTATCAGCTCTATCGCATTTAAAATACCGGCAACGATTTTGGATGGCAATGTTAAACGCGTGTTGGCGAGATTTTCCGCTACCGCTGGCTGGCCGGGTAACAACGCTGTCTTACAAAAACTCTGGTTGGTCGCCGATTCTTACACGCCAGACACCCGTGTTGCAGACTACACCCAAGCAATGATGGATATGGGCGCAACGCTGTGCACCCGATCTGCCCCTAGCTGTTATGTATGCCCGCTGAACAAGGATTGCAAGGCCTTTCAGCAGGGTAATCCAAAGGACTATCCGGGTAAAAAACTACGTAAAATATTACCTATCCGAACGCAGTTTTTACTGATGATTCACAATTCACAGGGTGAGGTGCTACTGCAACAAAATCCGCCACTGGGACTATGGGGTGGACTCTGGGTGTTCCCTCAAGTTGATACAGAAATTGGTATTGCAGAAACATGCAGCAAACTAGGTCTGCAAATCGTCAGCCAGACTATCAATCCGACTAAGCGCCATACGTTCAGCCATTTTCATCTTGACTACCAGTCAGTGGTACTTAAAGCCCACATAAACAGCAGCATGGTGGCCGAGAACGGCAATCACATCTGGTATAACACTGCGAAACCGCTATCATTGGGCATGCCTGCTCCCATCAAGGCACTGCTTGATCAGTACTATCCTAATCAATAACATCGAGGTTAACCATGGCGCGTATTATTTTTTGCCGCAAACTGAAGACAGAATTACCCGGCCTCGACATGGCGCCATTCCCAGGTCCCAAAGGGGAAGAGATTTTCAGTAACATATCCAAACAGGCCTGGACTGAATGGATGACTCATCAGACCACATTGATCAATGAGATGCGCCTAAACATGATGGATCTGACAGCTCGGACCTATCTCTCCGAGCAACGAGAAAAGTTCTTTAATGGCGATCGGGTCGATCAAGCTGAAGGATACGTGCCACCTGAGCAATAAGCCTTGACGAAGTGTAATTCAGACGCTTTAATACGCGCCTCTCGCGGTTTGATAGATAATTGATTGCGAAGCCCGGTTAGCTCAGTTGGTAGAGCAGTGGATTGAAAATCCTCGTGTCCCTGGTTCGATTCCGGGACCGGGCACCATAAGACAAAAGAACCCTCAGTGAAAACTGGGGGTTTTTTATTTCTAATGCACCTTATCGAGCCGATAGATGGATTAAGTGCATGCATCAATGGCTTGGGGGCGATTATCTAGGAGACTAAATCAGTTTCGACGGGCTCAGGTGGATTAGTACCGCCCAACATGACACTTATCCAGCGAGTTTCGGACTGACTCTCCAGAGCTATCTTGATCATGATAGTTAGCGGAATAGACAGCAGCATACCCACAGGTCCCAAAACCCAGCCCCAAAGCACCAAAGAAACAAAGACCACCAGTGGCGACAAATCCAATCCTTTCCCCATCAGGCGAGGCTCAATAACGTTACCCATTACAAGATTGACTACTATGAATCCTCCCAGACTAAGGCCCGCGTATAGGGCTCCCAACTGCACCAAGGCCAGCAAAACTGCGGGTACTGCCGCAATAAATGAGCCGACAGTGGGCACGAAATTGAGCAAAAAGGCTAGCAGGCCCCACAAAACGGCATAATCAACCCCCAGAATAGTCAACCAGATAAATATAATCACGCCAGTACCTGCACTAATGGCTGCTTTTATCGCCAAATAGCTGTGCACACTACCTGAGAATTTACTCAACCATTCCGCCGATACGCCTTTACCACGGGCTAAACGCAGTTTTTCGCCAAAGCCTATATTCTCAGTCAGAATAAAAATCACCGTTAGTAGAATCATCACCGCATTGGTCATCACATTGCCAAAGGATGCCAGCGTGCTCCCAACCAGCTTCATGACCGCCCCAGGATCAAAACTGTTCTGCCATTGCTGTGCGTCGATTTCAAAGCCGCGCAAACTCAACCACTGCTGGGCTCTTTCGCTCATCGCTGAAAGTTTTTGCGAATAAGCAGGTACTTCCTGACGGAAGTCCGTCAGCGACGAACCAATCACAGCACCGAGAATCAGCCCGACCCCTAAGAGCAATAGCACCACCATTAGAATCGCCAATACGCTTGGAACACGGAAGCTTTTCAACCAGGCCAACAAAGGAGATACTATCATGGCGATAAAAACCGCTAATAAAAATGGAACCAGCAGAGGCCCGGCCATTTTTAAGCCCGAAACCACGATTACAAAGGCTGCGAAAACCACCAGAAATCTGGCGATAGGCGTTGTCGTTTCTATCATGATTATCTCCGTTTAATACTGCGCATCATGCAGGGCAGTTAGCTGATTGAGTATTGCCTCTAGGGACCGGCGTCCATTGGCAGAGAATATTACTCTGCCGTGCCGTTCCATCATTTCATCGACTTCCAACATAGCACATTGAATCCGAATTTTGTCCAGTTCAGGATTATGTGCAATGACCATACCAGTAAAAATATCCCAATCGGCAACCGTGGCATCACCGGCCAATACCGCTTCAATCAGACGTTCGATATTAATCACCTCGACGCGATAGACCGGCACACCAATATACTGAAATCCCAACAGCGTAATCACAATTAAAATGAATGAAAGCGCAACGGTAATTAAGAATTCCATGACGAACTCGGCGCTGATACGCTCATGTAAAAAATAACAGTTGAATCGCCATGACGATCGCCACCCAGGTAATGATTGGCTGCACAAAATTTGCTCCACGGATCATAACAAGATTCGAGCCCAGCCGAGCCCCTAGAATCTGCGCAATCGACATGCCAATAGCTAATTGCCAAATAACGTAACCGCTAAAGACAAATATAAGCGCCGAGCTGCCATTGACTGCCAGGATCATTAGTTTAGTTTCGGCGGTCGCCTTAACGAGATTATGACCCAGCAACCAGACAAACAAAAATGGCATAATCGTGCCCATGCCCGGACCGAAAAACCCGCCATACAAACCCATTCCTAATGCAGCTGTACAGGCAAACCATTGCCGGCTTATCTTTTCGTGAGAATCTGCGCTACTGACCTTGGGTGATACTAAAAAATACAGAGCGATCCCTAAGAGGAGAAAGGGTATAAGTCGGCTTAACGTTGTACCGTTGAGACTCTGTACCAGGCAAGTACCTGCGACAGACCCGAGTATCGCCATCACCAGAGACCGATAAAGCGGCTTGATATCCAGATGCCCTTGGCGAAAAAAGTTCCACGCAGAGGACAACGTGCCCAACGAACTCTGCACCTTATTGGTTGCCAATGCATTGAGCGGCGGAAATCCAAACCAGAGTAGTGCGGGCAGTGTTAGCAGACCTCCAGAACCCGCGATAGAGGAAACAAGTCCGGCAAAAAAAGCCAATACGAACAAAAAAATATAAGCAAATACGGTTATTTCCATCTAAGCTAGCACTCACTAACCCAGTTAAAACTGGTCGGGGTATCTACCCTCAAACTGATTATAATATTGAATAATAGCAGCAATATCCGCTTCATTATCACCAGTAGGCTCAAACACGTCGCCAAGCACGATACGCTTATTCGGAAAATCTAGCGCACCCATTTGGATAGTGCAGTTATTGTTTTTAGCGATACGCAAAAAGCCCGACTTCCATTTCTTCGATTTACCTCGGGTCCCCTCTGGCGCTACGACAATGATCAGACCATTATCTTTTTTGACGGCCTCATTAACATAGCTCATCACCGCCTCTGGCTTATCACGGTTCACCGGAATGCCGCCCAACCAACGCATAAACCAGCCAAAACCGGGCACAAAAATCGTATGTTTGCCCAACCACGCGATCCTGGCATTGATACCCAGAACCATACTGATACCAAAGACAAAATCCCAGTTAGAGGTGTGCGGCGCAGCAACTACTAAGAGCCGCTCCGTATTAGCGAGAGAGCCCTCTAGATTCCACCCAATAGATCGATAAAATGTCCGTCCAATCCAGCGAGTTAAGGCGCTGCGATTGGCGCGCAAATGGGCTGGGCACTGCTCTTGAGATACTGGGATTACCTGTCTACTCATGCCTAATCTCTTTTATTCCTATTATTGTTTTAATTCGGCTTAAAAAAGTCTACTTAATGCTCTCGTGTGGCCCGAAAGGCAATCTCAGGATGACGCTCTTCGGCCAGAGATAAATTGACTCGCGTAGGTGCCAAGTAGGTCAAATGGCCGCCGCCATCCAATGCCAAACTATCTTTAGCTTTACTTCGAAACGCATCCAACGTCTTAACATCAGAGCATTCAGTCCAACGCGCTGAATGCACGTTGACGGATTCATAGATGGCTTCGACACCGTACTCTTCACGCAGTCGATAGGCCACCACTTCAAACTGCAGCTGGCCAACGGCTCCTACAATCACGTCATTATTGCGGAAGGGGAAAAAAACCTGGGTGCTGCCCTCTTCTGATAACTGGCGAATCCCATTTTGTAGCTGCTTTGCGCGCAGGGGGTCTTTAAGGCGAATACGCTTAAAAAGCTCGGGCGCGAAGTGCGGAATACCGCTAAACTTAAGAGCTTCTCCTTCAGTAAAGGCATCACCAATCTGAATGGACCCATGATTGTGTAAGCCAATAATATCCCCTGCCACGGCTTCTTCCACTGAGATTCTCTCTCCAGCCTTAAAGCTAAAGGCATCAGAGACTCGCATATCTTTGCCGGTACGCACATGCTTCATCTTCATACCTTTGATATATTTACCCGAACAAATACGTAAAAAGGCAATACGGTCACGGTGTTTAGGGTCCATGTTGGCCTGAATCTTAAACACAAAACCACTAAATTTAGTTTCGCTAGGCACCACAGTACGGTGCTCTGTTGCGCGCGCCTGTGGCGGAGGAGCCCAACGCACAAAATCATTGAGCATCTCGCGAATACCAAAGTTGCCCATAGCCGAACCAAAGAAAACCGGCGCCAATTTTCCACCTAAGAACTCAGCCATATCAAACTGATTGGTTGCACCACGAACCAACTCAAGCTCTTCTAACACATCGTCGGCATAGGCACCCAAAGCTTGTCGCGCAGCGGGACTAGATAGACCAGCAATCTGGACATCATCACTCAGCCTGTGGCCTTTACCCTGTGTATAGACATGAATCATGTCTGTTTGAAAGTTGTAGACCCCGCGAAATTCTCGACCCATGCCGATGGGCCAGTTGATTGGAGCCGCCTTAATCTTGAGCACACTTTCAATTTCGTCGAGTAGCTCAATCGGCGGCCGAATTTCGCGATCCATTTTATTGATAAGGGCAAAAATAGGCGTATCTCGCAGGCGGCAGACATCCATTAATTTAATAGTGCGCGCCTCAACTCCTTTGGCACCATCAATGACCATTAATGAAGAGTCTACGGCTGTCAGTGTGCGATAGGTATCTTCTGAAAAATCCTCGTGTCCCGGAGTATCTAGCAGATTGACCATACAGCCGTTATAGGGAAATTGCATGACGGACGATGTCACCGAAATACCACGCTCTTTCTCCATCGCCATCCAATCAGACGTGGCATGACGATCACTTTTGCGCCCCTTGACTGTACCTGCCACCTGAATCAGGTTGCCGAGCAGCAACAACTTTTCAGTAATAGTGGTTTTACCTGCGTCTGGGTGAGAGATAATCGCAAAGGTGCGCCTATCTGAGGCTGATTGACTCATGTGTTCTTCTGACTGCCGTTTAAAATGGCAGTATAACTTAGATCTGCACAACTGGCGGCGGGTTTTCCCGCTCAACATAGGTTTATTATGACAAGACTCGCAGCACTGACGCAAAAATCGCCAGCAACCAAATGACCAATAGTTCGGCTATGCCGCTATCGGCAGCAATCACTAACATTGGCTATCATCGCCGAGTAATTTGACGGGCCGCATTATGCCGCAGTTGATTTCGCGCCGCCGTTCGCGAGCAAAACTAAATTTGCCTGACTCGCTTATCAACCGGCAATTAATCCAACGTTTTCTAAAGCACGTAAAAAAGCTCCATAGTGAGAATTAAATTTGTCGATTCGATCCACTTGCCGTATCGTTTCGCCCTTGTGCGCGCAACCCAGTTTAGGAGCTCCCAAATGAAGTACCAAGGCCAAACAGACTATGATCATGACGGTCCTTCGCCACGACGTGGTGTACTGTTGTGTAATCTAGGTACCCCAGATGCACCGAAAACCGCTGATTTGCGTCGCTACCTGAAGGAGTTCTTGAGTGATCCTCGTGTTGTAGAGGTACCACGCCTACTGTGGTGGATGATTCTCAATCTGATTATTTTACGAATCCGCCCGCGCCGCTCAGCCAAGCTTTATGAGAGTGTTTGGGCTGAAGGTGGGTCGCCGTTAATGGTCAACAGTGTCGCGCAAGTCGCTGGCGTTAAGAAAATCTTGGATAAAAAGTTTAAGACCGACGTGCCGGTGGTGCTAGGAATGCGCTACGGCAATCCCTCTATGGCCTCGGCGATTGCTGAATTGACAGCACAGAATGTGCGCAACATTACGGTGTTGCCACTGTACCCACAGTATTCTGGCGCGACCACGGGCTCTACCTTCGATGCGGTAGCTCAGGCTTTTACCAAAACTCGCTGGGTTCCTGAGTTACATTTTGTCGGTGGTTATCAGCAGTCTAAGCTATATATCGATGCTTTGTGCGGCACTATTCGCAAGCATATTGCTAAGCACGGACAGCCAGATAAACTCGTGTTTTCTTACCATGGTACACCGCAAACTTACTTGAAAAAAGGCGATCCATACCATTGCTTCTGTCATCAGACCACCCGTTTAGTGCGCGAGCGTATGGATCTAGCTGAGGCCCAGGTGATGACCACTTTTCAATCGCGTTTTGGCCGTGAACCTTGGCTGCAGCCCTATACCGACAAGACGCTAGAGGCCATGCCTGCGCAGGGCATTAAGCACGTGGCAGTCATCTGCCCAGGCTTCTCGTCGGATTGCCTTGAGACTATCGAAGAGATCAATATGGAAGCTCGAGAGAGTTTCACGGCTCATGGTGGCGAGACATTTCACTATATTCCCTGCTTGAATGATGACCCGGCTCACCTGAAGGCACTGGCCAAGATCGTCAGCCAGTTTTTGTAAGCCTATCTAACCAATGCTGCAACAGTGGCGCACAGTCACCAGTTTTTTTGACTGTCGCCAATGCGTCTGCTCGTGTCTTGCCGTCATTAAATATCAGGATTGGCTTGGCTTGCTTTTGAGCCCATAGGCAAAAGCGATAGCCTGAGTAGGTCGTTAGGGAGGAACCCAACACCAATAGTCCCGCCGCCCTCTGCAGAGCTTGCTCGGTCTCCAGGGTTCGCGACTTTGGCACAGAGTCGCCGTAAAAAACAGCGTTAGGCTTAAGTATGCCTGCGCAGTCTCGACACTCAGGCACCTGCATGCTGCTGTAATCTAGATGGTCGATATCCGCGTCACCATCAGGGGCTATGGCGCCTGCCAACAAGGCATATTTAGGATTTTTTTCTTGCAGCCAAGTCTGTAAAGCCGCTCTCGAGTATTGCAGGCCACAGCTCATGCAGCAAACCGTGTCGACGCGTCCATGCAAATCTATCACTCCGCGGCTGCCAGCCCGCTGATGCAGTCCATCAACATTTTGTGTCACCAAGCTAGATACTACACCCAACTGTTGCAGACGAGCCAGAATATAGTGCGCAGGATTTGGCTCGGCATCAACCATAAAGCGCCAGCCAACCATATTGCGTAGCCAAAAGCGCTGTCGTGAACTCAGTTCGGCCATGAACTCTTGGTGCGTGACCGGCTGTTTGCGCTGCCACCGGCCCTCGCTATCTCGATAGGTGGGCACTCCGGAGTTAGCGCTAACACCAGCACCGGTTAGTACTAGCCAGTTTTTATGGGAGGTTAAGAGTGAAATAACTGCCTGCACTTTGGCATCCTTTAATCACAATTGAAGCTTTTATACGCACACCCGAGGGAAATTGACTGCATACCGCTGAAAATAAGGAATTATGCGAGTACACCCCGTATACTGGCAGTTTTACAGAGCCGATTGTAATCAATCAATCCTGATAGGTTATTAAAATTTTTCTATGGACATTAATGCTTACATGCAGGGCCTCGGTATTTCCGCACGCGCAGCTTCTCGCGTGCTCGCCCGTTCCGACAGCGCTATAAAAAATAACGCATTGCTCGCTATTGCTGAACGTTTAAATGGATCCCGCAGCGCTGTTTTATCGGCTAATACGATGGACATGAAGAATGGCCGCGCCAAAGGCTTAGATGCTGCTCTATTGGATCGTTTAGAGCTGAACCAAGAGCGCATCGACAGTATGATTGAAGGCTTGCAGCAAGTAGCTTCACTGCAGGACCCGATCGGTGAGATGTCAGACCTAGGTCATCGTCCCAGTGGCATTAAATTGGGCAAAATGCGCGTTCCTTTGGGCGTGATTGGCATAATTTACGAGTCTCGGCCCAATGTAACCATTGACGCCGCAAGTCTATGTCTAAAGTCTGGCAATGCCACTATTTTACGTGGTGGTAGTGAGGCGATTTTTTCTAATAGAGCGATTGCCACTTGTATTGCTGAGGGACTGAAAGATGCAGGCTTACCTGAAACCGCCGTACAGGTAATCAACACCACAGACCGTGCTGCCGTGGGCGAACTCATTACTATGTCAGACTATGTCGATGTCATTGTGCCTCGCGGCGGCAAGGGCTTGATTGCACGTATTAGTGCCGATGCCCGGGTGCCAGTAATTAAACACCTCGACGGCAACTGTCATGTATATATCGATGATTATGCTGACCTAAAAAAAGCGGTAGCAATTGCTGACAATGCTAAAACTCATCGCTATGGGGTTTGCAATGCGATGGAGTCCTTATTAATAGCCGAGTCTGTCGCGCAGATTATCCTGCCGCAACTGGCAAAGATCTATACTGAGAAAAACGTTGAAATGCGCGGCTGTGATAAATCTCGCGCTATAGTCGACTCAATGATTGCAGCCAGTGAACAGGACTGGAGCGAGGAGTACCTCGCGCCTATTCTATCTATTAAGATTGTGACAGGCATTGATGAGGCGATAGAGCACATTAACCGCTATAGCTCTAAGCACACTGAATCGATTGTGACAGAGGACTTCAATCGAGGTCGGCGGTTTATCGCCGAGGTTGATTCTAGCTCAGTGATGATTAATGCCTCAACCCGTTTCGCCGATGGCTTTGAATATGGTCTTGGTGCCGAGATTGGCATTTCGACAGACAAGATCCACGCGCGAGGACCGGTTGGACTCGAAGGCTTGACGAGCCAAAAATGGGTTGTGTTTGGCGATGGCCAGATTCGTGAATAGTGGGCCAATTGCCCTGTTTGGTGGCTCTTTTAACCCAGTACATTTTGGTCACCTAAGAATCGCTACCGAGCTGGCAGAGCTATTGCAAGTTGAGTCCATCCGCATGATGCCCTGCGCACTGGCTCCCGAACTAGGCGTTGCAGAAGCTTCCCAGCGCTTGGAGATGATTCAGCTAGCGATTAATGATCAAGTCATGGTGCAGGCCGATGACATTGAACTTCAGATGCGTGCACCGACTTACAGCGTAGATACGGTGCGTCTGGTTCGTGAGCAAATGGGCGTCGAGACACCGCTATTTTTATGTATCGGTATGGATGCGCTGAATGGTCTAGATAAATGGCTTGATTGGCGACGGATTCTCGATTACTGCCACATTGTTGTTTCATCACGCCCCGGTTGGAGCTGCCCAGAGACTGGCTTACTGGGCGACTGGATTAGTAGCCATCGCTGTGATGATTTAGCTTTGCTTAAAGAACGCGCTAGAGGAAAGCTATATTTTTGTGAACTAACTATGCTGGCTATTTCGTCGACCATCATTCGAAAGAAAGTACAGAAAGGCGAGACAATTCGGTTCTTGACACCGGATTCCGTGGTTCACTACATTCAACAACAACATTTATATGAGTAAATAATTACTATGACCCAATCATTACACGACATCGTTATTAACGCCCTCGAAGAGGTTAAGGCCCAAGATATTGTCAGCATTGACGTAAGAGAGTTTACCGACATGATGGATAGCATGATTGTTGCCACAGGTAGTTCCAACCGTCAGGTTAAGTCGCTAGCCAACAACGTGGCTGTAGAAGGCAAGAAGGCAGGCTTTCAGCTAATCGGCGTTGAAGGCGACGACACTTCTGAGTGGATTTTGGTAGATTTTGGCGACGTCATTGTTCATGTGATGCTGCCTGCTACGCGAAGCTTTTATGATCTCGAGCGCCTATGGGCCTTGCGGCCAGGGGATCGCCCCGCAAGTGCTGATGATGAGATTATGTTTGACGGTGATGCGTAACTAAGATGAAACTACGCATGCTCGCCGTTGGCACACGCATGCCGGACTGGGTTGAAACTGGTTGCAATGAATATGCGAAACGACTGCCGCCAGAATTACGTATTCAAGTGGTTGAAATTCCATTGGGCAGCCGTGGTAAGAGCCAATCTAATGCTAAGGCGATTGAGATCGAAGGTCAGGCGTTATTAAAAGCAATAGGTCAAAGGGATTTTGTGGTCGCGTTAGATGTGCAGGGAAAGACCATGAGTACCGAGGCATTAGCTGCTAAATTGTCTCATTGGCAGATGGATGGACGTGATATAAGTATACTCATTGGCGGGCCTGATGGGCTGGCAGCGGACTGTCTGACTCGCTCCGATATGTGCTGGTCGCTATCAGACCTCACTCTGCCGCACCCTCTGGTGCGCATCGTACTAATGGAACAACTTTATCGGGCATGGACAATCAATGCTAATCACCCTTACCATCGCAGCTAGATGATTGGATAAATCACCATGATCAATGATGCTACTTTTTCAGATCCCGCACGAGAACGCCGAATTTTTGCCGGTCGCCTGTTGCTGTCCTTTTCTGTGATTGTTGTTATCTTCATTGCGGTGACGGCGCGTTACTTCCACTTGCAGGTGACCCGACACCAGGATTTTGCCACCCATTCTGACAATAATCGTGTTCATGTGCGCCCTGCACCGGCCTCTAGAGGTCTTATCTATGACCGCAACGGGATTTTACTCGCGGACAATCGCCCCACCTATAATCTGACGGTGGTCGCCGAGCGCACCAATGACATAGACCGACTCATTGCCACTATCGGATCTCTCATTGATATTTCAGAGGACGATATTAAAAGTTTTAAAAAACGACTTAGACGACGCATACCCTACGAAAAAACTACGCTGAAGTTCAATTTAACCGAGCAGGAAAGAGGTATATTGGCGGTCAATGGTTATCTTCTTGCTGGTGTGCAAGTCTCAGCACGGCTAACCAGATTCTATCCTGAAGGAGAGCTTTTCGCCCATGTTATTGGCTATGTCGGACGTATTAATGAGCAGGAAATTCAGCGTATTGATCGGGCTAAATACAGCGGCACCGATTCCATAGGCAAGATCGGCTTAGAGAGCTTCTATGAAGCTCAACTACTCGGCAGTGTCGGTACCGAGCAAGTAGAGACCAATGCCCGTGGTCGAGTGATGCGGATTCTCGATAATGTTGACCCTGTCCCTGGCGAGAATCTGACGATTCATATAGATAGTCGCTTGCAACGCGTTGCCTATAAGGCCTTTAAAGGCGAACGCGGCGCACTGGTGGCTATTGATGTAACTACAGGCGGTATTTTGGCGATGATAAGCGCACCAAGCTATGACCCTAATCTCTTTGTATCGGGCATT
>Ga0209302_10000416_pt1 | contig 25533 bp, 17 predicted proteins | sample ArcOceMetagenome_2_FD_187445 | JGI IMG/M metagenome (GOLD analysis project Ga0209302, IMG submission 187445) | Marine eukaryotic phytoplankton communities from Arctic Ocean - Arctic Ocean ARC135M Metagenome (SPAdes) (version 2) | ecosystem: Environmental > Aquatic > Marine > Oceanic | place... | reverse complement strand
CGATTTGATTAATCGGGAAGGTGCGGCCCGCGAGTGTGACTTCTAGTTGCACGCTGAGGAGGCTGTCAGGGTTCTTGAAGAAGGCAAAAGGTGTGTCTGCGGTATGCGTGACGAGGTAAGTGCCTTCCGTATCTGCAATTAGGATACTTTTACTTTCGTAGTGTTGCGTCGAGGGACTGCCAATGCGCGGCTTTTCTGAAGAGGTAAAGTGAATCGTGGCACGGTTGTTTTGAAAGCGTGTGAAGATTTCGCTCATCGTGCGTGGCCGGCTCGCATCCATCTCTTGAATGATTTCTTCGGAGTTCTGGGCCAGTTGGGAGACGCCTTGGCCGAGTTGGGAGACGTTTTCAGTGAGTCGTGACGCATGTGCCTGTGCCTGTGCTTTCTCTTCCTGAAGGAGCGCTTTATCTTGTTTTTCGCTAATTAGGTTTTGCTCCAGTAGGCTGCGCTCAGCCTTGGCGACTGCTAGTTGGTTGTTCAGTGACTCGCGCTCTTGGTTTAGCCTTTTGGTCTCGGCTTGAGCGGCTTTGAGCTCGGCTTCGCGTTGAGCGAGGGCCATTTCGCGGGTGATTAGATCTTTCTCTGCTTGTGTGAGCCGTTCTTTAGAGGCTGATGTTTCTTGTTTGAGTTGGCCGAGAGTCTGAGTGAGTTCGGTGCGCTCAGTCTGTGCGCTCTCGAGCTCGGTGCGAGTGGATTCAAATTTCAGTGCAAGGGCTTGGCGATCCGCTTCGGCTTGGGCTTTTTCTGCAGTCAGCTTGGCTTGTTCGGCTTCAATGTTCGCTTTGGCGACGGTGAGTTGCGCGGCTTCAGCTGCTTTTTCTTGTAAGCTTTTCTGAGTGGCAGCGAGTGCGGCTTCGCGTTCTGCGAGATTGAGCGCCTGTTCTTCGAGGTCTTGTCGTGTTTCAATGAGATTTTCGCTTAGGCCGGAGCGGGACTCTAGTTCGGACTGTAGCGACTCTTCGAGCAGACTAATCAGCTCGGCCTCGGCGGTGGCGGAGGTGGCGGTGACATCGAGTGTCACTTCGGGGCGCTCTTCGGGCGTATCGAAGCGTGCGAGCGCCAACATACTCAGGAGCAGGAAGTCACAAATAATTAGCATCAACGTTTTGTTCATAGTGGGCGGAGTGGGAAATTGAAACGTGGGAAGGTGGGAACGTTAAAAACGTGGGAAGGTGGGGAGGTGGGAAGGTTGGGACTTGGGAACCTGGGAACGTTAGCGATCTGCATGCTTTTTTACTTTCGCACCTGTATACCGCTTACAGCTGGTTTGTGTGATTAAAGTGGATGGTGCTTAAGCAGCGCCCGCACTGAGAATCAGTTGACGGCGGTAGGGGCGTAGGTGCATCACCTTCAGGATCGCCGTGAAGAGGATACCGAACAAGGTGGACGCATAGGCAGCCATAAGACTGGCTTCGACGATGCCGACTGCGACGAGGATCAAGGACAACACGGTGCCGCCGAGACCGACATAGAGGCCGAAGTCGAACAAGTTCTCTTCGTTGTCGAGTAGCTTCAGCTTCATGTCTGGGCTGAGTGGTTGTTTGCCGACTTCTTTGATCTTGATCAGGCAGAACGAGTAGATCACGAGCTGTATAATAAAGAACAGCGCGAGGACGAGGAGTGTGACTTGGTTAATCTCTTGCATGGCTTTGACGGGTGATTTGATGGATTGAAGTGTGTCGGCTACGGCAAATTCGATGCGTGGCCCAGTGTTGGAAACAGATTCTTGAGATTTAAGGATGTCGGGCTCGAAGAAGGTCCAGATGGTGAGGACGACGACGAAGCTGATGAGTATATCGCGTGCCATGACCATCGGGTTGCTGCGCGATACCGTGCTTGTATTGCCCAAACTGCTGCGCCATGCACTGCCCATGGCGAAGGCGAACGCTAAACCAGCGAGGAAGAGTAGGGCAAATTTGAGGGCTTGCCCGAGTGTATTGTTGCGCAGTGTGATCTCGACGAAACTCTGTGGACGCAAGGGCGCCAGTAAGCTTAGGACAGTGCCGGGTATTGAGCTAGTTTGATAGAGCGGTTGCTCGGAATGGATTAAGTGGCTGACGGCTCCAGGGCCATGGCGTAATGCGAAGTCTAGGTCTTGATTACCAGTTTCGGTTTGCTCGGCGAGGTAGCGATACAGCGTGTCGGGAGATTCTGAGAATCGCAGCGCGGTGTAGTTTTCGGCAATTCGATCTGGCTGTGCGCGAAAGAGAGCGGCCATTTGCGACCAATCGCCGAGTGTTTCGGTCAATTCGGCGAGACTGACCAATGAGGTGTAGTCGAGCTGACGGCCAAGCGAGAGGGTGCCGATGACTAGGTCTTCGCAGGCGATCGTGGCCTCTGGATTATAGCCTGCGGCCAAAGTTGCAAGATTGCCTATTTGCTGGGCGAGGCTGGGTTGGAAATGGCCAGCTTCGATCAGTAGCGCGAGTGTCAGCACGCCTGCATCATAGGGAGCACCTGCTGCATGACTGGCGGGGTGGAGGCGTGATAGGCCTGCGATATCGCGAATGCTTAGCAGTGCGGTGACGTTGCGATTACGCGAAATGGAGAGTGATTCGGTGAGTGAGGCGCGTTCGCTGCGCGGCAGTAGTTGAGGGATGACGGCGCGACTTTTACGCTGAGTGACACTACGCTTGAGTATATCTTCAAAGTCGCGGTCAGGGCCACCGCTGCTGGCAAAGTTTGGATTGTTGTCTAATAGCTGTTGAATCTGTGCCTGTTGGGCGGGGTCTTGACTGCCTGTCGCTGCAGCGAATCGTTGTGCTGGGCCGACATAGGCGGCATTAATTTCCTCCCAAATCTTGTCTTCAACTGAGCTGCTGTTAGCACCTGCGAGCTCGATGATTGTCGGATCAACAGAGCGTATCTGTGCTGGCACCAACAGCGCCGTGAGGGCCAATGCGGTGGCAATGATCAGTAGAATGAGGGTTTTGAGTAAAGCGACCATGTCGTAAAGTAAGCGTGCACTTTGGAGATTACGGTGTCGGTGGCAAGACAGAGATGACCCTAATTGTGTGCATTTATCGGGCCGTGCTCTAGATAAGAATTGCCAAGGGCTGCATGTGCGTCGTTTGTTTTATGGATGGATCGAGAAACTGTGCTTAAATATTTTGATTCTGAATCTGTGGTGGAACACTACGCAAAGGCAGCGGAACGTTTGGGCCTGTGGCAATCTGAGGAAAAGATATTTACTCGCGTCTTTGAGCCCAGCGATTCCTTGCTCGAGCTAGGCTGCGGGGTTGGGCGGATTGCCCTTGGACTCCATGAGTTGGGCTACATCAATATTATGGCGACCGATTATTCTCGTGAGATGATCAAGCGCGCGCGCCATCTATCCACCTTGTTGGAATACAATATCCCGCTGCGCGTCTGCGATGCCACGGCTTTAGAATTTGATGACAACGCCTTTGATGGCGCTATTTTTGGGTTTAACGGGCTGATGCAGATTCCACAGGCCGCGCAACGCGAGCAGGCGCTGAGTGAAATTTATCGAGTTATTCGGCCAGGCGCTTGGTTTGTGTTTACCTCGCATGATCGCGAACGCTCACCGCATGGCAGCTTCTGGATTCAAGAACAGCAACGCTGGGAAGAGGCTGAGCAATCGGCTGACTTGGATGATTTCGGTGACCGCACGGAAGCCACAGGCGATGGTGTTCACTATATGCACGTGCCCTCTGTGCCGGAAATGGAGGCGGTGCTTGCGCGGGTCGGTTTTCGAGTCGAGGCCACTGTGATGCGCTCGCAACTCGCGCACGAGTCACCGGAAGTGGCGGCCTTTTCTGACGATTGCCGTTTCTGGGCGGTGCAAAAGCCTGAGGTTTCTGGCTAGATCAAGCCTGCTTCGTTGAAGCTATAGAGGCCGAGGCCTTGCGGGTCTTTGCTCTTTTGACCGAGGATAATGTGATCGAGTAGGTCGATGCCAATGATTTTGGCGGCTTCGCGTAGTTGGCGAGTCACTTGTATATCGGCACGGCTCGGGGCGGGATCACCACTAGGGTGGTTGTGAGCGACGAGGATAGCAGAGGCGCTGAGTCGGATCGCTTCCTTAAATACTTCTCTGGGGTGCACGAGACACGAAGACGCCGTACCCACGGTCACTTCGATGCGTTGAATTAGGCGATTTTTGCGGTCTAGGCAGAGTGTCCAAAAATGCTCGACCTCTTCGCCTGCGATCAGCGTGCGAAAGTGGTTTGCCACGACTTCGGGTGTATCGAAAATTGTTTCGACCGAATCGTCTTCTTGTAAAATACGGCGTGCGAAATCCATGACTGCCATCAATTGGAGTGATTTAACGGTGCCGATTCCCTTAATTTGTTGGAAGTCGGCAGCCGTCCAGCGCAGTAGGTGGGTGAGTGAGCCTGCGGTCGTGAGTAGATCGCTGGACATGGTAAGCACATCAATGCCGGCCGGACCGCTGCGTAAAATCATCGCGAGAATTTCACTGTCACTGAGTGCTTTGGCGCCGTGCTTGGCCAGCCGCTCTTGTGGTCGCTCGCTGGCAACCATGTCTTTAATACGGCGATTTTTCTGATATGAAGTGCTCATGCGTTCACTTACCTTGTGGTTTTTTGTTATTTTTGCAACCTCGAAACTTTAGCGGTCAGATTTCGGTGGAGATTCTTAGAAATCCGTGCACTTTCGCGCTCGTGAAATTTACACCTGCAAAACCGAGCCTATTTGGCGAAACTCTAGAAAGCCTCAAAGTGAGCGTCGAAGCGGCGGGCTTTCCCGGCTTTCGTGCGAAGCAGGTCATGGAGTGGCTCTACAAGAAGCGCGTCGATCAGTGGGATGCGATGAGCAACTTACCGAAGGCCTTTCGCGCGTGGCTGGATACTCACTATATTTTATATCCGACCTCATCGTTGATTGATAAGCGCTCGGACGATGTTACTCAGAAGCTATTGCTGGAGCTGGAAGACAAGTCCTTGATCGAGACGGTGTTGATCCGTGCGCCGCAGACGGGAGTGGGGCAGGAGAGTTCGCGCAAGACTGTATGTGTGTCGATTCAGGTTGGCTGCGCCTATGGTTGTAAGTTTTGCGCTTCGGGGCTTGCTGGCTTTCGGCGTAATTTGATGGCAGCGGAGGTGGTTTCGCAGCTAATGCATATTTGTCGTCGTGAGGATGCGCATACCACGCGGGCCAAGAAAGAGATCGCTTCGTTTGATAACATTGTGTTCATGGGGATGGGTGAACCGCTAGCGAACTATGATACATTGATACAGACCATTAAGATTTTGAATGCAGATTGGGGCCTCAATTTCGGTGCCCGTCGTATCACGGTTTCGACTTCAGGCCTCGCGCCACAAATTCTGAAGCTGGCAAACGAAAGTGTGCCTGTGCGACTGGCGATTTCGCTGCACGGAGCGACCAATGAGGTGCGTGACCAGATCATGCCGATCAATAAGAAGTATCCGTTGGAAGAGCTGTTGCCGGCGGTGAAGGCCTTTCAAGAGAAGCATGGCCGGATGTTGACGCTGGAGTTTATTATGATCAAGGACGTCAATGACAGCCTCGATCAGGCCAAGGCGTTAACCAAAATCGCGCGTGATCTACACGCACACGTGAATTGCATCCCTTACAACAAAGTTGAGGGACTGGAGTGGCAGCGCCCGAGTGTGCGTCGTCAGGATGCGTTTGTCGATGTGCTGCGTAAGGGCGGTGTCTCGGTGACAATTCGGCGCGAAAAGGGCCACGATATCAATGCAGCCTGCGGGCAACTACGCTTGAAAACAGAACAGAAAATGGCCGAGGACGAGTCGAAGCCGAGCAGCCCGTTTATTAATCCAAGGGTATAGCGGAACTAGGTGATATTGGCATTCCAACCCTGTTTTTTGGGATGCGGTGACAACTCTGGCCGGATCGACAGGACAGATCTCTGCCGTAGCAATGTCTGTATCACTTTCAGGAAAGACAGTAATGTCTGTGTCACTAACAGAGGAATTACCTGATTTCGCCTTGTCCGTGGATCACGAATTTATAAGTGCACAGCTCGTTGAGTCCCATGGGGCCGCGGGCATGTAGGCGATCGGTTGAAATACCAATCTCCGCACCGAGGCCGAATTCGAAGCCATCAGTGAAGCGCGTTGAAGCATTGTGATAGACGGTGGATGCATCGACACCGGCAAGGAAGAGACGTGCGGCATCGGCGTCTTCGGTAATGATTGCATCGCTGTGGCCGGAGCCGTTGGCATTGATCAACTCGATGGCGGCCTTAGTGTCTGCAACCACTGCGATTGAGATGATTAGGTCGGAATATTCAGTGCCGAAATCTTCAGGTGTGGCATCCACGAGTGGCAGGCCTGAGCCTGTGAGGATCGCTTTGGCCTTGGCCTCTACACGCAGCTCAACGCCGTTGTCGTGGAGCGCTTTGGCGAGTTGTGGGAGCTGTGCAGTGGCGTCTTGATGTACGATAAGATTTTCTGCCGCATTACAGACGCTAGGGCGTTGGCATTTGGCGTTGATTAAAATCGATTCGGACTTTTCGATATCGGCGGCCGCATCGATATAGATAGAGCAGACTCCAGTGTAGTGTTTGATCACTGGGATGCGGCTGTTCTCGACGGTGAAGCGGATGAGGCTTTTACCGCCCCGAGGGATGATGCAATGGATCGTATCATCTTGCTTGAGTAATACGCTGAGTGCGGATCGGTCTGAGGTGGGGATGACTTGAACGGCATCTTCGTTAATCCCTGTTTCTTTGAGCGCTGCACGGATGATTTCGGCCAGTTTCATGTTGCTATGAAACGCCTCCTTGCCGCCACGAAGAATTGATGCGTTGCCTGACTTTAGGCATAGAATCGCACAGTCTACGGTCACATTTGGACGTGATTCGTAGATGATGCCAATGACGCCGATAGGCACACGGATCTTACGCAGGTCAAAGCCTTTGGGTGGAGAGAGGCGCTCGATTTCTGCGCCGACAGGGTCCGGGAGGGCTGCGACTTGACTCACACCTGCAGCCATGACGGTGATACGCTCGGCGGTTAGGCTGAGACGCTCCAGCATGGGGCCGGAGAGTTCCATGCCTTTGGCTGCTTCGAGGTCGAGGGCATTCGCTTCGAGAATGACATCGGTTTGCTCGACGAGCTTGTGCGCCAATAATTTAAGGAAGCTGTTCTTGGCTTCAGTCGAGAGCGTGGCGAGGTCGAGCGATGCGGCGCGTGCGCGCTTGGCAATGTCTTCGATGAGTGTGGAGATTTGATCGGTGTCCATGACTTGAGGGCTGTGGTGTGAGAGCGGAGAGCTGAGAGCTAGCTGAGACTCAAGGGCTGAGGCCAGAGAGCGGAGAGCTATTATGTTTGGATTGCGCTTATGACATCGTCCCATACATGTGCAGGGAGCACGCTGCCTTGGACTTGCACCACGGCGGCGCCGAGGATGGAGCCTATTTTTGCAGATTGAGCATGCTCGAGTTGGTGTGACCAGCCGTGCAGGAAGCCTGCTGCCCATAGATCGCCGGCACCAGTGGTGTCGATGACTTTGGCGGCGTGCATTGGTTCGATTTTGGTGACTTCGCCGTGGTGCGCGATATAGGAGCCGTGTGAGCCGACTTTGACGGCGGCGATCTCACAATATTCGGCGAGCTTAGTGGCAATGGCACGGTAGTCGTCTTTGATTCCTGTGAATGCCTCGGCTTCTTCTTCGTTGGCAAAGACGATATCGACGTAGTCGCGTAGGATGGTAGGCAAAATCGCACTGGTCGCATGCACGACCTCAAAGGAGGCTAGGTCGAGACTAATGGTGCAGCCGGCGGCTTTGGCAGATTCGAGTACACGCATCATCAGTGCTTCATTGAAGAGTAGGTAGCCTTCGATGTGTGCGTGGTTGCAGCCGGCAAAATCGGCGGCTGAGATTTCTTCGGGCGCGAGGGTCATGGCGGCGCCGAGGTTAGTGCGCATGGTGCGCTCGCCGTCGGGCGTGACGAGAGAGACGCATTGGCCGTTGGCTTGTTCGCCAACTTTAAAGCGTGAGCAGTCGCCGCCGAGTTGAGTAAACTGCTGGCGATAGAATTCACCTTCGGAGCAATTACCAATCTTGCCGAGAAAGCTGGTGTTGTTCCCCATACGTGCGAGGGTGAACAGTGTGTTACCTGCCGAGCCGCCGGGCGCTTTGACCGTTTGGCCAGGGATGCTCCTGAGCAGTGTTTCAATCGCAGTCGCATCGACCAGCACCATTCCGCCTTTGTCGCCATCGATTTGCTCGATGAAGTTGCCTGGGACTTGTGCGATTGCATCGACGATGGGGCTGCCGACTCCGATAATAGTAAATGGTAAGCTCATGATTGTTCTATGTGTAAAAGTTAATTCCGAGGGTGTCGAAGGAAACATAAAAAAACCGCCGTTCCAAGTGGAAAGGCGGTTTGAGAAGGTTTTGTAGTCGGGGCTACAGCGCGTCGCGGATCTTTGCGTAGATAACCTGCGATTGTGGCAGGTCGCCGAGCGCGCCAACACGAATGCGGATTTCAGATTCGCCTGCCGCTATTTGCTGGATGCGCACGACCACTTCTTTGTCGCCGACTTGACGAGCGAAGATCTTAATGTAGTCCTGCTTGTGAAGTTCGCCAGTGCGAAGCAGGCCCATGCCGTCTATCGCGCGAATGGCACTCAAGAAAACAGCGTTCGCATCAGCTGTAATGGGCGCGTAGAAGTAACCAGATTGGTATTTCGCGGTCTGCTGTTGCCCTGTCATCGGATCGATTGCGACAGGTGTCGTGCAGCCAGAAAAAAAGACTACGGTGAGTGTAAGGATGGAGAGGATCGTTGCTTTCGCTTTCATAATTTTGTCTATAGAAATGATTTTTAAGCAGAGTGCAATCAGAAGCTTTTAACATATATTGTCCCGTTGCAGTCTTTAAATAGCAGCTGTTGGTCGCGTGTGCCTATAAATACTAGGCTGGTGGCGGCATCTACAGTGTAGTTGATATTGTAATCCTATTGGGCGTCACGTGCGCTTGCAAGCCCGTCCGGATGCCGTCGATATGAATATTGTGTAGATACTTTGAGACGGGCACTTTGCGGTTTGTCTGGCTGATTACTGAAGCTAGATAACTTTAGTTGCAACGGTATCGGCTCCCCTGATTCGTCACTCATAAGTGATTGGTGACGTATTAAGCTGGTTTTAGCACTTTCAGTACGATTTCTCCATCGTTCAATTGAGCAGTGAGCTTATCTTGGTTTTGGCCGATTTGGGCGCTGCTGATAATCGCGCCGTCGGTGCTTTTTAGTACGGCGAAGCCACGGCGCATGGTGGCATTTAAGCTGCTGTTATTTAGGCGTTTCTGCAGATGTAGGAGGTGCTCGCGTTTTGTGTGTGTGTCGACTTGAGTCGCGCGATTAAAGCGTTGCTGCAGATGGAGGAGGTGCTCGCGTTTTGTGTGTGTGTCGACTTGAGTCGCGCGATTAAAGCGCTGCTGTAGGTTTTTGAGCGCTTGGTGTGCTAAACTGATTTTGATACGGGGGTGATGCTCGGCGAGGCTCTGTGAATGTTGGGCGAGCTTTGTGTGTTCGCGATGCAGACGTGTTTGCAGGGCTTGACTGAGGTGGTTTTCGAGGTCGTCGAGCTTCATGCCAAGCATTTCGACCTGACGTTCGGGCGCGATAATATGCATTTTCGAATGAAGCGCGCTGAGACTTTGGCGCCGCTCGGCGATGCCAGTTTGGATCCAATGCAGCAAGTTGTTCTCGGCGCGCTCTAGGCGTTGCTCCGCTTCGATCATCAGTGATGAGATGAGCTCGGCTGCTGCGGAAGGCGTCTCAGCACGTTGGTCGGCGGCGTAGTCAGTTAGGACCGTGTCGATTTCGTGCCCCACTGCTGAAATCACGGGCAGCGGGCAGGCCGCAACCGCGCGTGCCAGCACTTCTTCGTTAAAGGCCCATAGGTCTTCGATGCTCCCACCGCCACGAGTGATGACGACGATGTCAAAATTCTGACTCGCTCCGGCATATTCGAGCATCGCGGCCACTTCTTGTTCGGCTCCTTTGCCTTGCACGCGTGCTGGAAATATCACGACTTCGCCCTTGTAATTGCGACGACGGAGAATGCGCAGGAAGTCTTGCAGCGCCGCACCCGTCGGAGAGGTTACCACTGCGATGCGCATTGGCAGGGCAGGAAGTGAGCGCTTACGCTCTTTTTCAAACAAGCCTTCAGCGGCGAGCTTTTGCTTCAGCCGTTCAAACTCCATTTGCAAACGCCCTTGGCCACTTTGGATGGTCATTTTGGCGATCAACTGGTAGCGGCCATGTGGAGCATAGACGGACAGGCTGCCAAATAGTAGCACTTCCATGCCGTCCTCGAGTTGAAATCCTTGTTGAGCGGCATCGCGGGCAAATAGCACGCAGGGAAGCTGGCTGCTAGCGTCTTTGAGTGAGAAATAAACATGCCCCGAGCTTTGTCGGCGAAGGTTGGAGACCTCGCCTTGCACCCAAATCTGAGTGAAGCGACCTTCTAACTGCGCCTTGATCTGGCGAGTTAGTTCGGTGACTTTTAATACTTGGTCAGAGGCGGGGCTTATAAGATTATCCAACATAGCTGGTGCTTGGTTTGTTCAATATACGTGTGACAAGGATAATGACGATGAGGAACAGTACGGCTGTGATCGCCAGTCCGGCACGGCCTTCGAAAAGGGTGCCGCCGGTGACAATGAATCCGATTGTGTAGAGGCTCTGTGCTGGCAAAGATGCAAGCAGGTAGGTCTTGAAGCGCATCCCCATCACGCCGAGGGCGACGTTCTGTACGGAATAGGGGATGCCCGGTGTGATGCGCACGATGATGCCTAGGCGCAGGGCACTGCTATCTGAAAACTCCGGAATCGCCCACTTGTTCAATAGATTTTTCTTCAGAAAGACCCTAAGCGGGCCGGAGGCCAAGGCATAAGTCCAGATCGAGCAGAAACTGGTCGCAGCAATGCCAATCGCGCAGGTCACGGGCAGCCCAAAGCGTGGCCCCATGACAATGCCGAAGATGATGAGCAGCGGGCTCATGGGACAGCCGATACCTGGCAGTGTTGCTAATACCAGCAAAAATAAGATCGGGCGCGCTTCCAAATAAGCATATCCATTCGAGCCGAGCGTTTTCCAATATTCGAGTTCAGGATGTGCGCTCCAAATATAGTAAACCGCAGCGGCACTTATCAGTGCTGGGACTAGCAACAATAGTAGCAGGCGTATAAGTCGCTTTGAAGGCTCTGGTTGGTTCGGCATTATGGCTAAGTTGGGAACATTTTGCATCAGTGGCAACATCGCGTATCCCTTGCTTGCACAGTTCAGTAAATGTCTTAACGTGCTCATTTTATGGAAGATGACGCTAACCAATCCCCTAGTAATATAGTCCCCGTCGCACTCGCAGTGCTGGGAATCGTTCTCGGCGCTGCTGGCCTATATTTCGGGCTGACCGCAAACCAACGGCTGAACCCGATCAATGAGTCTGTTTCCGCGGGCGCAACTAGCTCGGCTAAAATCGAAAAAGTGATCAATGGGTTTCAGACTCAGGTCGCCGAGCTCGCCGCCCAAATGTCCGAGCAGTCCAAGACAGTGAACCGTCTGCGAGTTTATAGCTCGCAAGGTGAACAAGCGGTTAAAAAGCTCGCAGGTGAGCTTAATACCAATCGCGTGCAGATCGTAAAGACCGCAGAGATGCTCAATGAGTTTGCCGCCGCGGGTTTTCGCGCAGTGCCAGCAACCCAAGTAGCGAGTGCTGCACCGAACGATGCCGGATCTCAGGCCATCACGGCTGCTCCTGGAGCTGGCCGCAGTTATGTAATCGCACCCGGAGATAATTTTGGTAAGATTGCGGGCAAGTTTGGCGTCGCCGTTCAATCGATTCTCGAAGCGAATCCAGATGCAGATCCACGCCGGTTGGCAATTGGTCAAACGATTCAAATTCCTACCAAGTAATGTCCGATTCGGACGAGGCTGTTGCTCCACAGAGCTGGGATTTATTAGACGATAAACTACTCAATGCTTGTCGCGTATGGGATCTGCGTGCGCGTCGCTATCGTCATCCCAAAAAAGGCACCGAAGGTGAGTTTTATTATATCGATTCACGCGACTGGGTCATTGTCATCGCGCGAACCCGTGATGGTGAATTGATACTAGTGCGTCAATTTCGTTGGGGCATTGATGCGCTCTCGTGGGAATTCCCTGGAGGTATTATTGATGCTGGCGAAGATCCCGTGACCGCCGGACTGCGGGAACTCCGCGAAGAGACTGGCTATGTCGCCGAGAGCGGACGTTTAATCGGGCACTGCCGTCCGAACCCAGCGATACTGAATAACTATTGCCATGTCGTCTTTGCTGATAATGTAGCGTTGCATGCGGATGGCACCGAATGGGATGAGCACGAGGAGATGGAGATTCGTGAGGTTGCCGAAGCAGAGGTCTTTGAATGGGCGAAGGAATGTAAGATCGGCCATGCGCTGGCACTCGCAGGATTGCTTTATTATCAGTCCATGGAGCGGTAGTCTAATTGTCGGGGCGAGCCTTGGCGCGCCCCGACAGTGTTGCTGGTGCGCTGCGAGTTAAACGCTCAGTTCCTTCTTGGCTTCAGCTTCCAGCTCGCTGACTTTCGCGCGATCCGGAGCTGCACCGCGTGCCATATCTGGCTTGCCGCCGCCTTTGCCACCGACAATCGGGGCGAGAGTTTGGATGAGCTTGCCGGCCATGAGTCCCGCTGCCTTCGCGTCGTCGCCACAGAGTGCGCCGAGGTGGAGCTTCGCACCATCGTCGATGATGAAGAAGGCCGCTGGCGTGAACTGCTGTTGCTTGAGACCATTCATCAACTCTTGTAGTAGCGCAGCAGGGCCTTCGGCGTGGATCACGAGATTAGCTGCTAGATCCTGCTCTTCGAGTATGGCGTTGGCCATCTTGGCGGCACCAGCGGCTTGTGCTTTTTTGACTCTCTTGTCCGCATCAATACATGCCTCACGGAGAGTGCCCAAATGCTTTTGATAGCTTTTGACGGTGGCATTTATCTGGTGAGCATCGTTGCCTCCGGTGAGCAGCGCCCCCATGATATGTGGGAATTCTACGTGCTCAACCGGGCTTTGTTCCGCCTTACTCAGTGCATGATTTGACTGATTCAACTTGTCTCGCAGGACTTTCTCCTCAGCCGTGCCTTTTTCGGCGATTTCGTTGAGCCAGTTCCAAGCGGCGGGGCCGCAGAGGGCTTCGATGCGGCGCACTCCGCTGGCGATGGCACCTTCGGATTTGATCTTAAAGAAACCAATCTCGGATGTGTTGCGCACGTGGGTGCCGCCGCACAGCTCCATTGAGTAGCCGTTGAGCGCTTTCGACTCGCCGCCGATTTGAACGACGCGCACGAGGTCGCCATACTTGTCGCCGAAGAATTGCATGATGTCAGCGCGTTTTTTGACGTCGGCGTGTGGCACCTCAATCCAAGAGACTGTCTCCGCTTTTTGGATACAAGAATTTACTTTGTCTTCCATCTCCGTGATTTGAGCCGGTGTGAGTGCCTTGGCATTGAAGTCGAAGCGGAGGCGGTCTGGCGAAACGCTGGAGCCTTGTTGTGAAGCGTCGGTGGAGACGACTTCGTGCAGTGCCCAGTGCAATAGGTGTGTGGCGGTGTGGTGCGCTTCGATCGGCAGGCGACGCGTTCGATCGAGTTCAATCGTAATTGATTGTTGAGCGCTGAAAGTGGAGTGTTGAAGGTTCTCAAGGATATGCGCCGTGGCATGGCCAATCTTCAGAACAGCTACGATAGGATACGTCACCCGGTCAATCGTCGCGGTGCCGACATCGCCTTCTTGGCCGCCCATTTCGGTGAAGAGCACAGTCTTATTAGTAATGACAAGGATTTGCTCGTCTTGTTGGTGGACTTCGAGGATCTTCGCTTCGCAAGAGTCAGCATCGAAACCGAGGAATTCGGTGGTCGCTTCAGAGCTGAGGTTGAGCGCGCGAACGATGGTTTTCTTTTGCGATGCGCGCGATAATTCGCGGGCTTTTTCCATGCGATCTTCGACAGCTGCTTCATCGAGTGCGATGCCGCGCTCACGGCAAAGCAGGGCAGTGAGGTCGAGCGGGAAGCCGTAGGTATCGTAAAGTTTGAAGGCATCTTCCGTCGGGAAGACATTCGATTTGCCCGCGTCGCTTTCAAATAGTTGTAGGCCGCGATCCAGTGTCTTATTAAAACTATTTTCTTCGGTTGCGAGTGTGTCCTTGATGGCTTCGGCGCGCGGGCCGATCTCGGGGAACACAGAGCCAAACTCTGCGACAAGCGTATCGACCAGTTTCGGCAGGAAAGGCTGGTTGCCATCGAAGCCGAGTGCACGGCCGTATTTGACTGCGCGCCGCAGGATGCGACGAAGTACGTAGTTGCGCCCAGTATTGCCGGGCAGGATACCGTCGGCGATCGAGAAGCTGAGTGTGCGGATGTGGTCGGCGATCACGCGAAAGGCGATCGCTTGCTCCAGTGTATCGGACTTCCCGGTACCTTCACCGGGATAGATGTCGACGTAGCTCTTGCCGCTGAGTGCTTCTAGGGTGCGGAAGATCGGCTGGAAGACGTCGGTCGCGTAGTTGGTCGGCTTCTTTGAGAAGTCGGTAAAGCCCTTGGTGTTTTGGATGAGTGAGCAGGCGCGTTCAAAGCCCATGCCGGTGTCGACGTGCTTGGCGGGTAGGTCGCGGAAACTGCCGTCAGCCTCTGCATTGTATTGAATGAAGACGAGGTTCCAGATCTCGATACAGAGATCGGAGTCCATATTGACGAGCTTGCCTCCGCTGTCGCCGTTAGGGGTCAGGTCGACGTGCAGTTCGGAGCATGGGCCGCAGGGGCCGGTCTCGCCCATCATCCAGAAGTTGTCTTTCACGTTGCCGTTGACGATGTGCTTCTTCGGGTCGAGGCCTTTTTTCTCAAATAGAGCTGCCCATAAATCGTAGGCTTGTTGGTCGAACGAAGACGGATCGCCTTCCGAGGGCGCATAAACCGAGGCGTAGAGTCGTTCGGCTGGTACACCCCAGACATCGACGATCAGTTCCCAGCTCCATTCGATGGCTTCTTTTTTGAAGTAATCACCGAACGACCAATTGCCAAGCATTTCGAAGAAGGTGTGGTGATAGGTGTCGTAGCCGACATCCTCCAGATCGTTATGTTTCCCGCCTGCACGAATGCACTTTTGTGTGTCGGTCGCGCGTGCTGGCGAATAGGGTGCCTTCTCGGTGCCCAGGAAGTAGGGCACGAATTGATTCATCCCCGCATTGGTAAAGAGCAAGCCGGGAGATTGCGGCATCAATGAAGCCGATGGCACTGCCGAGTGCTGCTTCGAAGCAAAGAAGTCGAGAAAGGATTGGCGGATTTCGGAGGAGGTCATGATAAAAGGAAGAGCTGCGAGGCTGAGTTATTTGGAACCACGAATGGACACGAATTAACACGAATATAGATAATGAACAGGAGTTATAAAACGATGCGTTCCCATTCCAAATTTGGCCGTTTAAAGTTGATGATGAGGCCCACTTTGTGTCCGGTGATTTTCAAATAGTTGAGCATTTGTGCTCGCTCGATGTTGGTGATGTGGTCGATGACTTTGGTGTCTACTATAACTGAATTGAACGCAATTAGGTCGGGGATATATTCCCCGACGGGGATGGTTTTATAGAGAACCGGAAATCGCGTCTGTTGCGCAAATGGGATTTTGCGCAGCTGGAATTCCACGACCATTGAGTTCTCATATGGCTTTTCGAGTAAACCATTACCCAACTCATTGAGAATCTCGAAGGCGCACCCTACGATGTCATAAACCTCTTTTGCAAAAGGTCCTGTGAATTCGTGTTGATTCGTGTCCATTCGTGGTTCCTAAAACGAAGTCGTTGTCGTATTACAGTTTGGCGAGCACGGCGGCGGCCATTTCTTTGGTGCCTACCGAGTCGAGGCCGAAGGCGATGTCGCCGGTGCGGGTGCCGCTGGTGACCGCTTTCTCAACTGCGGCTTCGATGGCAGCTGCGGCTTCGAACTCGCCGAAGCTATAGCGCAGCATCATCGCTCCCGAAAGGATTTGTGCACAGGGGTTGGCGATGCCTAGTCCTGTGATGTCTGGGGCAGTACCGCCAGAGGGTTCATAGAGTCCGAATGGGAAGCCGAGCTTGTTCTTTTCCGCGCCGAGGCTGGCAGATGCCAGCATGCCGAGGGAGCCACAGATGACGCCCATTTCATCCGACAGAATGTCGCCGAACATATTTTCAGTGAACAGCACGTCGAATTGGTTCGGGTCGCGTGCGAGTTGCATCGCGGCGTTGTCGACATACATGTGGCTGAGCTCGATTTCTGGGGCGTGCTTGGCGAAGTAAGCGGTAACGACCTTGCGCCAGAGGACGGACGTTTCGAGCACGTTGGCCTTGTCGACCGAGCAGACGCGGTTGCCACGTGCTTTAGCGGTGTCGATCGCGACTTGGGCGATGCGCTCGATCTCACTGGTCTTGTAAACCATCGTGTCGATCGCCTGCTCTTCGCCATTTTCAAGTGTGGTGGTGGTCTTTGGCTGACCAAAATAGATGCCACCAGTGAGCTCGCGGATACAGACGATATCGATGCCGTTGGGGATGCGGTTGTCTTTGAGTGGCGAGGCTTCAGTCAATTGTGGATAGAGTAGGCCTGGGCGCACATTGGCGTAGAGCGAGAATGCCTTACGAATCGGCAGCAGGGCCGCACGCTCGGGTTGATCTTTGGGTGGCAGGCTTTCCCATTTAGGTCCGCCGACAGAGCCGAACAGGATCGCTTCGGAGTTTTCGCAGATTTGCTTGGTCGAGTCAGGAAAGGCCACGCCGTGGTTGTCGATTGCAACACCACCGATGTCTGCGTGCGCGTAATCGAGTGCAAAACCGAACTGGTCGCCGGTGGCTTTAAGGACGTCGAGAGCGACTGTCATGACTTCAGGGCCGATACCATCACCGGGAAGAACTGCGAATTTGAGTGTTTTCATATAAAAAGCTGCGTAAATTTGGAAAAACGGAGTAATTTGTCCTGCAACTCGCTCGCTTCAAGCCTTTTCGGGCCACTTAACCTATTGAGCGTCAAGCAGTGCTTTAAATCCGCGGCTGAGTCGTGAGTAGACCTCGATCTTAATTCTGTATAAACTGTGGGTCGCTCAGTGTTTTCAGGAAGTCGACTAGTGCGGCTTTGTCCTGTGCCGAGAGTTGTAATCCGGCTGTTGGATGTTTTGCTAAATTCGGGTCGAGGGTCACTCGTGATGTGATTCCGCTGCTGTAATGCTCCACAACTTCCTCAAGAGTCTGGAAGCGACCGTCGTGCATGTAGGGCGCAGTCAGGGCGATGTTGCGTAATGAAGGCGTGGAGAATTTGTTCGCATCGATCGGATTTCGAGTGACTTCGGCAAGTCCTAGGTCACTGGTGGCTTCAAGGCCGTTGTCGTGAAAACGGTTGTCAGTCAACAATGCACCGCCGTGGCAATGGAAGCAATCTGCGCCATATTGACTGGAGCGGGGCTCGAATTCGGTCATGAAGAGCTCGAATCCGCGTTGTTCGCTGGTGCTGAGTTGTGCTTTGCCGCTCATTGCCTGATCGAACTTGGAATCGTAGGATGTGAGACTGAGGAGGAAGTTTTCAATTGCTAAGCCGATAGTCTGCGGAGTGATCGCACCAGAGCCAAAGGCGTCGCTAAAGAGTATGGGGTAGTCCGCGTCCGCAGTGAGTTTTTCGATGACATGGTCTAGATACTCGCCCATTTCTCTGGGATCTTCGATCGGTATTAGGGCTTGCTCGCGCAGTGAAAGCGCGCGGCCATCCCAGAAAAAGGAGTCTTTCCATGCCATATTAAATAGTGGCATGGAGTGGCGCCGGCTGAACTGGCCGTTCACACCTGCACTGTTGGGGGCTGGATCCGAGAGTGCGTGACTTTCTTGGTGGCAGGAGGCGCAGGCGATGGTGTTATCAATCGAGAGTTGTGGGTCGTGAAAAAGTTGCCGGCCAAGTTCGATGCGTTCGACGATGAGTGGATTGTCGAGTGGTAGTGATGGAATGGGCAGGCGACTGCTCAGTTTGAAGGGGTAGGGAGTCGGTGCCGTCGGCAGATCAATGGGCTGAGGGCGCGCGTCGGCTTCTATTCGATCTGTGGTGCGGATACGCTTGATTTGAAAGGCCCCAGGAAGATTACTTTTTAAGGCATGAGGGATCGGATCACCTTCGCGGGAATGCGTTGAAGCTCCGTCTTTTAAAAAAGAGATGGGCGTTGGTGCATTGAGCAAAGTGGCGATATCAAAATCGAGGTCGAGTGCGGTATTGGCGGTTATATTCTTTGGCAGCGTGAGGGTGATCGTCGTGCGCTGCGGATCATTAGCGAAGTGATAGACGTAGCCGGAACGTTGACCGTTGGGCTGGCGGTAGGTGCCTTCGAGCGCGAGGAAGATGTAGCCCGTCTGCCAGTTCCAATGAAGGTTGTTGAGGCTCGGGTTGAGTGGATGCTTGGCGGCATAAATATTTGGGTCGCTGTGGTTAACCGCCTCGCTCAATCCGAGATTAAACCGTATCGCCTTAAAGTCTCCTTTGGGAATGGAATCCAGCAGTATTTGAGTACGGTGTTTTTTCGCGTCGATCCATTGGACTGAGTTTGGCAGTGCTAGCCAATTGCCTGCGGTGCTCTGTAGCTCAAATTCACTGAGTAAATAGCTGAGCCGGGAAATTGAAAAGGTCTCCTTGGCCGATGTTTGATAGCGCAGAGAATCGAGGATGAGCGGCTTGCCTATTACAGTGTGCTGAAGCGAGATTCCTAGGCTACCTGCCCTTGTAACTGATGCAAATAGTATCGTAATTATGAATACAATCAAACATGAGGTTTTATTGAGGGGTATCGACATTGCAGTGAGAAACGGAATAATCGTATCCGATGTATATCAAGGTGCAACGATGATCTCTGTGGCGACAAAGGCTCGGGTCGCATCGCCCATTGGAACGTTTGTAAAGGTAACGTTTGCAGTGGTATAAGGAGGGCTGGTCGTATCAGGAAGCGTGCATTTGACCCAATAGCGATTGCCGATATCAGTTTGATCGACACGGTCAATGTAAGTGGCAGTCACGCCATCGATATCAATCGAAGTTGGGGCCAGATTCTCGTTTTGTGGGACGCTGGATGGCCCTGAGGTTTCTTCAAGATGTAGGTAGAGAGTGTCGCCGACTTCAACCGCCGGGCTAAGTTCCAAATCTTTTGCGAGTAATGCTTGGTAAGCATTGTAATGAGCGTCGCCGATGACTGGCACACCTAAAGGAGTTTGCTCATTCTCGTCCTGAGACAGGTTATATATTTCATATGTGGAGACGTCGCTGGCGGTGGTCGGATCACCAAAAATAATGAGTTTATAGTCGGGGTAATCAGATGAAATGATAGTGCGCCCATCTCCATTGCCACCGCTACCAAATACTTCGGAAACGATGTATCTTGTGGCACCATCCTGGCCATTTAAAATCGGTACAATACTTTGCGAATCGATTGTGTCGACTGAGGTGGTTGCGGTATCGATATCTATACGAGCGAGATCGAGAATCGTTGCAAAGAGATCGACGCAGTGCACCAGTTTGTGACTGATGCCCGTGAGCGTAACATCTGGTCCAGCCATGACAAGTGGCACGTGAATGCCGCCATCGTAGAGTGAGCCTTTTGCGTGTGCACTATCGAAAGGTGATTGGACGACCGCATTTGGTGTGCCGTTATCGCCGATGATAATAATATTAGTAGTGTTTAGATCTACCGAGCCGAGTAAGCGGCCGATTTCGGTGTCGAGCGCTTGTAAGGCAGCTTCATAAGCAAGGCGTCGATTTGCTCCGGTGACTTCACCGTCTGTGGTTGGGTAGTCGGGATAATCTTCGAGTGTGGGAACGACTGTCGGAGGATTGTGGAAAGGCGTATGAGGTGCATTGAACCCGATCCACACAAACCATGGATCCGTTGTTTGCGCACTGATGAAACTGACTGCTTCGTTCACTTGGTCGGTGGTTGTATAGGTTGTCACATTGCTTGTGGTGACGCCGTTTACGGTTTTACTCCAGTCGGTGTAGCTATTGACGCCGCCGCCTAAAATCCCCGCAAATTCAGGCCATCCACCGAGGTCGAGAGGGCCAGTTGAGCCGCCACCAAGGTGCCACTTGCCAAAGCTAGCTAGATGGTAAGAAGAACTTTCAGCGGTGAAGATTTCTGGCAGTGTGAGTTCGGTCGCAGGCAGGGTCGCACCTTCGGGCCAGCCAACGGTATGGCGGAAGGCGTGTCGCCCAGTCAAAATAGTGGCGCGAGTCGGAGAACAGACCGGTTGAGCGTAGGCATTTGTGAAACGTAGGCCGCGGGCTGCCAGCGTTTCTAGATTTGGCATCGGCGGGTAGCTTGTGCCTGGGTTTAAAGCGGTACTGTTGTCGACAGGACTGGAGTCGATCGCCCAGTCATCGACGATCAAGAGTAGGATATTGTGTAGGGCTGCGACAGTATGAGTATTAGTTGAAGCGATGACGGTCGGAGAACCGGCCGTAGGTGTGTAGTTCAGTTGCGCAGTGTAAGTTGCGCCTGAAGTCAGTGTGCTCTCGTCAAAGTCGAGAGTTAGGGTGCCAGCTACAGCATCGTATTCAATGATAGTTGCGGTGACCCCACTGACGGAAACGCTATTGATTTCTTCAAGTGGAGGGAGCGTTGAGAAGCTGGCAGTAAACTTAGGGAAAGCGATTGGATCATAATCGAACCCTTCATCGTCGAAGGGTTCGATTGTGGTGAGACTAGCACGGTAGAACTGACTTGCTTCGTCGAGTGCGCGGGTCGCGTCTGGGCTCGACCCTAGTGTGCCGAATTCGTTTTCTGCCGTGTCGTCGAGAATCTTCCATTCATCGAGGTCGGCACTGCGCTCGATGAGATAGGTGCCACCCTCGGGCCCGCTCCAAGTTAGCGTGACATCGCCAGCGGTGGGTTCGACTTCAAGAATGTCTATTGATAGTCTGGCTTCGGGGCCACCTTCGAAGTAGATCTCGGCCGTGGCGGGGAGGGTGTTTACATTCGCACCTGTCGGGCTTCCGTAAAAAGTGCGGCCGATGTTGTAGGGGTATTTGGGGGTGCCAACAGCATCGATAGATACGAAATATGCATAGTTGCCATCGGGATATTCGGGAGTTTTGCAGAAGCGGCCATTATGCTCATCAAGATCGAAGTCAGTGTTTAGTGTAAACCCGAGGTTGCCGAGGTAATCATAGTCCTCGATATAGTGTCCAAGCGGATACGTTGCGTTAATCGCGGGGCCATATTGGCCGGCAGTGAGTACGGCATTGATACCTTGAACTGCTGCGGCCCAACTTGGCAGCGAGGTGCGGCTTGTGTTGTTGAGGTTGGTCGTTCCGTTGGATCCGTCGCGGGTGGTGTAGCCTGAGGTCATGCGTCGAACGCTGCTAGTCGGGTCGTTCGGGTCGTCGTAGCCATACGGGCCGTAGAGCGGATAGCCGTCTCGAACCCAGCCGATGATCGGAGAGTGAGTGCCATTGAAATTCTCGGTATAGGTATTTGTGGTTTGGACGTAATCGACGCTGTCGCCAAGTAAGCGTCGAAGTCCCGGAGGATTTGCATGGTAGTGGTGGTTTTCGCCTGCTTGGTGTGCATTGGCCGAGTCGAAGGTGACGGATTCGTTAATGTAGGCATCGCGATTCCAGATGCCGTCACCATTAAAAGCTGTGTTAGGTCGAGCATCGGTATTATTTGCAGCGCTGTAGGAAAAGGCATCGCGGCTATCAAACATGGCAATACCATCAACAAAGTATCCGATCGAGCCGCCTCCGGTTCGGGTTTTACTCACAGGGACCATTCCAGGGTCTAGTGGGAAGCGGTAGATTGCCGATGAATTGGCAGGATAATTAACAAAGAGGTTGGTCTTGGCTTCATTGCCGTACCAAGGGCCCATAACGTGAAAGCCCAGGCCGGACGTGCGGATGTAGACATCGCTGCTAGTGTAGGTGATTTCGTGGACGCCTGCGTAAGTGGGTAGCGCTTGCCCAGTGCCGTTGGTTGGGTGGCTCCAAGTAGTGACCGCATTGAGCGCAGTTTGATCTGCAGTCGTTTCGTAAATACGTGCGTATTGACCGGAATTCAGCGTGTGCCATGAACTGAGAAGGGGCTCTGCCGCGAGCGAGGAAACAGCCAGCACGATCAGTAAGGGGTGTAGTCGTCTTGACAGCATGGTAGTTGGGATTAAAGCGATATCTGTATATCTCCGAAATTACAGATAAGTTTCAGGGATTTAGCATATTAGCGCAAGTTGTCTTTAAGAGCTCTAAGTTCACTGCAGGTTTCAACTGAGCGGAGTGTCGATCGGCGCTTTTGAGTGTTAAATTATAAGTGATTATGCATGTGATGAATCCAGGTATTGGGCGGCATTCCAATGAGCATAAACATCTGTAAACGGGGGTGATCAGTCCTACAATCTCATTGATTGGTGCAGATGGTCTGTTTGCCCGGTTGAAAGATTCCTATTTTAATCGCAACACTTTCATCGCCGTTTATTTCGCCCTTGAGCGTGTCTGGGCTGGCTTGCTGGCGATGCTTCTTATGCTGCACCATCTCTGGCAGACCGACGTCGTTGCCCGAGTATCACAGCGCCTGCGATGAGTGCTGCACCAATGACTAGGCGCACGAGGGTCTCGGTGCTGGTGTTTTCAATCTCACCGAAGACAAACAGAGAGCTGAGCACGGCAAGGGGGACGACCGCGTTATTAAATGCGGCGAGGGTGCCGGGATTGCTGCGGGCCGCACCTTTATTCCAGAGAAAGAAGCCGAGGCCGGAGGCGATGCAGCCGAGATAGAGTAGCGCTTGCCATTGCGAGGCGCTGACTTCCAGCATTCCCCAGTCGGTGAAAAGTAGGCTAAAAATCGCTGCGCAGAGTGTGCCGCCAAGGGTGAGGAAGGCGAAGCAGTTGTGATCGTTGATCTCTGGATGCTGCCGTTTCCAGTCGCGGTAGGCGACTTGGCCATAGGCGAACGCGAGTCCCGCGAGTTGCATCAGTGCGAAGCCGATCCAGATATCACCCGAAGGCGTGCCTTTGGCTTTGATGATCGCTGCGCCGAGCACGGACAGTAGGGCCGCGAGCAAATAGCGTGGCGTGAATTGGCGTTGTCGCGCGTCGTGGATAAGTACGACGTAGACCGGCGTCAGCACGGTAAACAATGCGACGAGGTGTGAGGGGATGTATTGAAAGGCTTTGATGTAGCAGACATACATCAGCCCGAACTGAATCGCGCCGTAAGCGATGAGCCGCAGGCTGTCTTGCGTGCCGATTGCTTTAGGTCGAAGCCAAGGCAGGAAGAGTAGGGTGGCGCAGCCGAGTCGTAAGGTGGCGACGAAGTAGGCATCCACGCCCGCCAAGGCACTGCCGATCAGACCAAATGAGAAGGCCCAAATAATAGAGACGATGGCGAGGTAGAGCATTGGGAGACTTGAGGAAAGAGAGCTGAGACTTGAGGAAAGAGAGCTGAGACTTGAGGAAAGAGAGCTGAGACTTGAGGGAGGAGAGCTGAGACTTGAGGGAGGAGAGCTGAGACTTGAGGGAGGAGAGCTGAGACTTGAGGGAAGAGAGCTGAGGCTTGAGCTAGAGAGCTGAGGCGGTCGTTTAGGGGGATGATCGGATCCTCAAAATGATATAAAAAAAGAGCCTTGCCGCGGTGCGGCAAGGCTCTGGTTCGTCAATTTATTTACCAGCGGTAAGTCGCGCCGATCGAGACTTGGTCGCTGCGGCCCGGTGTGCCGGGTACTTCTTCGTAGTCGTCGTCCCAGGCGTTGTCGATCGCAACGAAGAGCTCAAGGCCATCGACTTGTGGAGGGAAGACACTCACGCCAATATGGGTGAACAGCGCTTCGTTGTCGCTGCCGCGTAGATCATTGTCTTCTTGGCTGCGCCATTCGTTGTCGATGCGCACTTGTACGGCCTCACAGGGAGTCCAGATGGCACCGAGTGTCACGCGGTGGTTGGCGTAGTTTAGCGCGTAGAAGCTAGCGTCGATGAGCTCATTACCATAATCTTCATCCTTATCGAGGAAGGTATAGCTGGCGATCGCTTCGATCGTTTCCCAACGCTTGGAGGCGATCAGCTCGACGCCAAAGGTTTCGATGTCGACGGCGTTGGCTTGGCGAGATGATGAGCTTGATTCCGAGTAAGTCCAGTCGACCAGACCATCGTCCCAGCGGTAGAAGATTGCGCCTTCGAAGCTCCATTCATCGCGTTTGATGGCTCCGCCGAGTTCCAGATTCTGGCTGATTTCACGATCGAGTTCATAGTTGCTAGCGAAGCGTCCACTTTCGCCGCCGCCGATCGCTCCGTAGCCTGCGACTTGAGTGGCTTGGGCGTAGGAGAGGTAAACTTTTTCGGATTGTCCGTTAGTGTCGATGTGGTCCCAAGTGATGTCGGCGATCGGAGAAACTTCCGAGCTGTCGCGATTGGTGTTATCGAAGGTGGCACCTGCACGGAAGGTGAGTGCCTCATTTTCCTCCAATTTTAGGCGATATTCTGGCAGAACGCTGATCTTAATATAAGAGCGTGAAGTGAAGTCACCTTCTTCGAGTGCACTAGTTGGATTACCATTGAATTTTGCGTTGGAATCGATGCTGTCGGCGGTGAATTGTGCCGAGTGATTAATGGTAAAGGCCTCATTGAGTTCATGTTGTCCAGCTAATGCCAATGCGCCTGATTTTGTTTCATGGGTGGCATTATAATAAGAAGGGTCGTTCCTTCTTAGGACGTAATAATCGTTGTTCCGGCGGTAGTAGCTGCTCAATTCCCAGTGGCTGTCAGTGCCGTAGTTTTGCTGGTGATTAATGGAGAAAAGGCGTGTTTTGAGATTCTCGGTTTCGTGGTTTGACAGTGTGGCGGTGTACATCCCCGGCCAGCCGAATTCCTTTTCCTGATATCCCGCAAAGAAATCGGTCTGCGAGTTGGGGCCGACAAGCTGCACACGGCCGGTGGTGCGGTCGAAGTCGTGGTCACCGTATTGGATGGTGCCATCGCTCTCGGAGCGGGAGGTCTCGATTTCAGCGCCCCAGCTCCAGTCTTCGGCATTGGCTAAGGTGCCAGTCACTGCGTGGTGCAGGCGTTGGAAGTTTAGGTCGTGGTCACCGCCGCCAAGCGTGGCGCTGCCGCCGTCTTGGATTTGGCTCCAGCCGTAGCTGATAGTGCCGACATTGCTATTGAAGCCGTAGAGCGCGTTGTCTCCCGCAACCAGCACGTCTGGAGTGGTGAGCATTTCCGGTGCTATTGGCAGCTCGGCCGAGTAGTGTCCGGTCTGTGGATCGATGAGCGTGGCGCTGCCGACGCGAAAGCCGGTGTTTTCAAAAATGCCGCCGCGAATCGATACGTCGCCTTGCGCTTCCGCCATGTTGCGTGACTGAAAGTCGATGCGCGGGTTGAATTCTAGATTCGAAACGGGTGTCTCGTAAGTGGTTACTGGGCGCAAGTTGGCGACCTCTTGTCCGTGAATGACCAAGGTCGGGAGCGCTAAAATGGCCGTGCCCTCGAGCTCGGTGGTTGCTGCCTGTTGTGCAAAGGCTGCGCTAGAAAGTGCGAGTG
>Ga0209302_10000411_pt1 | contig 25595 bp, 14 predicted proteins | sample ArcOceMetagenome_2_FD_187445 | JGI IMG/M metagenome (GOLD analysis project Ga0209302, IMG submission 187445) | Marine eukaryotic phytoplankton communities from Arctic Ocean - Arctic Ocean ARC135M Metagenome (SPAdes) (version 2) | ecosystem: Environmental > Aquatic > Marine > Oceanic | place... | reverse complement strand
GGATCGCTGGGCAGCGACTCGGGAGCAGCCGCCCGTCAGATCGTCGCCCAAGTTATCTGGAGTCGCCCACGGGACGCCGCTGGATGGCCGGCAGGGACTGCCCGGCTGCTTCGCTGGCATAGCACGGTACGCCGAGGGCAGATGGCTGCCGACGTCGAGAGAGGCACCGTACCGGCTGGAGCATTCGCTGTGGAAGCAGATGAACGTCCGTGGCATGCCAGGAAACAGCAATCATCACTGGGGACTGTGCACCGACGTTGCGCTCGGCCCGTCTGGTCCGGCCGCAGTCTACGGCCCGACCAAATTATCAGGCCGCGCCAAAAACGTCGCTCGACAGCAGTACGAGTGGGTGCCAAGCAGGTGCTCGCTTGCGCGCTTTGACCGCCGGAGGGCGTGCCGCGTTCTGGATGGGAAGCAAGTCTTGGTTGCTGGTGATTCGGCCACAGCCCAGTTCTTCCTCTCCTTGGTGCTACAGCTCGGCGGCCCAAGGGCGCTGGGCCACAATCGTCGAGGCGGCCGTTCGGTGCTCAAGGACCTCACGGCCTCCGCCTGCGAAGATGCCGTGCGCCTCAACTTCGTGCGCAACGACCTGCTGATATGGACGAGCCAGGTGGAGGAGCTGCGTGAGCTAGGTAAGCAGTGCGCGAGTGGCCGCGCGCTGCTGCAGCCGTTCGCCGGCCGCGTGAGCGACGCAGACATTCTCATCCTTGGCACAGGCCATCACTACCCGCACATTCCGCCGCATGACGGCAGAGAGAGCCGGGACAGCGTCTTTCTGCAGAGTCTCAACCATACGCTCTCCAACGTGCTTCGGGTGCGCGCCGAGGCGGGCCATGCACCGCAGTCGGTGGTGCTACTCGGAGCACCCGTCCCTGTGGCGGGCTGCTCGCGCTTCTCGGCGCCAATCACGCCCACGCAGGCCCTCGCGGCCAACTCTTCTCTTAACAAATGGAGCGACCACTGGGAGCAGAGCAGCCGCTTCAGTCAGCTCACCCAGCGCGTCGCCGCGGAAAGGGGCATCAACTTTATCGATGTCGCGCCACTATCAATCCAACGACCTGACGACACTCTGGCTCGGTGGTGCCGACTATCTGGGCTGGACTGCTACAGGCGCGAAGAGCAACTGCAAAAGCAGCTCTTAAAGGACGCTAAGCAGCAACGGAAAACGGGGCATGTCGAGCTTCTCAGCACACAGAAAGAGGCGCGGCGAAGTGTGCGGGAGGCCAGTTTCCAGATCGTGCCCGACGCTGACTATTTGGAAGAGGACTGCCTACACACCTGCTTACCTGGCCCCGTCGATGAATATGTCCGGCTTCTGTACAACCTACTGCGGAGCCGCACCTTCGCTGCACGAAGCCCCAGCACCTTAAATACAAGTGCCATTCGGATCGGCCAGCTCGACCGCCGTCGTTTCTTTGGCAATAACTTCTCGAGCTGGATGTACACGCAGGGAGCCGAGCCCCTCGAGCCCTGTGCCGACACAAGCGATCAAAGGTGCGCATTCCTCTCGGCTGAGCAAGGACTGGCTCACTGTGCTCCGTGGAGCGCATACCCTCCCTCGCTCCAGAACCGAGTCTACAGGCGGCACCCTCCAGGAGCGCAAGGAACAAAAGCTCGCGCGAAGCTGAAGCCCACGCATTACGGGCAAGGCTAGTCGCCTCCGCGGCCGTTCGGGGACAGTAAATAAGCTTTAAAATTCACAAATTCCAGGCGGGCGCGCTGGCGGGGCCGAGATGCGAGAAATCAGAGAAAACAGAAATGTTTGGCGTACACATCAAATCGTACATTACAGGGCCTGCCCAGGTGGTGCGACAGGTTTGGTCAGTACGGTATCAAGGTCGAAGGTGAGCTTTTGGGGCTCTGGGACCCTCAAAATCGTGACCCTCGTCGAAAATCACCCCCAGAAACGTGTATGTTTCTCGGTTGGATGATTATCACTCCCTTGGAGGGTAGCGGTGTTTATTAGCGGACAACATATATGTACTAACCATATATGCACATGGAGGGGTGATAAACAGCGGACGTCACAATACCCTATATATACGGAAATCGTCCCTAAATCGTCCCTAGATCACGATTCCGGCGAAAAAAATATAGGGGGGTGTCAGTCATTTTTTCAGATCTGTTCCACGTTATTCGTCTTTACCAGTGTAGCCCACTCATCTCCTATCCTCACAGCTAGCCTTGCGATTCTCGTACCTATACGGTCACAATTTTCCGAGATTTCAAAATCTCAAAAATCCGAGCGCGACACGATATCCGGACTGACGAGACCTCACTCGCCTGTGCCTCTACAGACTATGTGTTGGAGCCAAACTGAGAGCAGCAAGTGCTGCGCCAGTAGCCTACCACGCGACGAGGGCCAACCCCGTAATGACCACATACCGTATGGCGATGTTGCGAGCTTTTGAACGCTGCGAAGACCAAGACCCGTCTCTCAGCCTCAATATACAATAAAGTAGTCAATTGTGGAATTGCAGTGCCGCGAGACCAGTCCGCAGTCGTCCCACGATGAAGAAGTAGTTCTATAGCGTTCTAAAGCTTTAGCAAGGCGGGGTGTCGGGGGTGCGGGGTCTAGCGTCTACGCGAACGCCAGGTCTACGCGCGGTACTCTCTCGGTCTCGGTCTCGCCGTCCTCGCGCTAACGCGCAGCATGTTCTTGTTCATCCACCGCACATAATTTCATATCGCACACTGTCCTACACGGTACTCTACTCGTACTCGAGACTACCACGAAGAAGAACCACAACTAAGTACAACTCATGCATGTACATGCACACATGTAACACTAAATTCCCTCGTGCTGTCTAGAGCAGACGCGATTTACGAACCACGCTGCGATGCTAGAAAGCGTCTTACACTGCTTGGCCTCTGCATAGTTTTGGTCTTGCATGCTTCCGCAGAGCTCGCGGAGGCGGGCGTGCACCGACACCATCCTAGGACGCATCTCCGGCTGCACGTGCCAGCACTCTTCCAGCAGCGTGCACAGCTCTGCGGGCCAGCCCCGGGCCAGCGGCGGCCGCAGCACGCCTTCGACCACGCAGCGGGTCCACATCTCGAGGCCGAGGCCCGCGTACGGGATGCCGTGCGAGCAGAGTTGCCACAGGATGATCCCGAAGGAGTAGACCTCGGCACTCGCGCCGTCTGCCACGGGCCACGCGCGTAGATACATGTACATGTGTACGTCGTGGCGGCAGCGCGCGCTGCGCCTCGGGGAGGGCGTGGGGGCCGGGCGAGCTGTGTGGCGGCGCACATGCGCGCGAACTAGCGACCTCGGGAGCCATGTAGCGATTCGAGCCAATCTCGCCGGTTAGCTTGCGCACTGTGCCAAGTGGCTCAGAAGGCTCGGTCTCCAACAGCTTGGCGAGTCCAAAGTCGCAGAGCACCTGGTCGCGGTCAGGGTTTGGGTTGCTTGGCGGGGTTGTGTGCTGGGGCGTGAAGTACGCGGCGGGGGGCGCGGGGGTCAGGTGCGAGGGGCGGGGCTAGAGGGGCGGGGGTTTGAGGCGTCATGGTACACGAGCGAGGGGTGTGGCTGGATCTAGGGTTTGGTCACGAGGTCGCACCAGCTTGTTGTTAGCGAGGAAACCGATGTTGTCTGGCTTCAGGTCACCTGGCGCGTGTGTGTACGGGGGCTGTCAGGCTTTTGGCCCCGTGTGCGCTTCTAGTGTGCGCTATGGGGGAGGGGCGTTCGATCGGCCTTGGCACGCGCGGTGGAGGAGTTGGAAGCCTGGGATGGCGTCGTCGTGGCAGTAGCGCAGCGCCTGTGGTGTGTGGCTTGAGTACTGGGAGAGCTGGGTTGCGCATGCGACATGATCTGTGGCGTGATACTGTGCGTGAGATGGCGTGAGATGCGATAGTGTGGCGCGGGGCTGCGATCTCGCCTCGGCGAGCTCGAGGCTACACTGCAGCGCACGCTGTAGTGGCCATTGCCTGATGGCGTCACGTCGTGCCCAAATGGATGTCTGCAGGAGTGTCAGGAGATAGTGTGGGGTTAGAGGGGCTCTAGTGGGGTCAGAGGGGCCAGAGGGGCCAGAGGGGCCAACGTCATGTGCGCGGAAGATGGTGTGTGTGGGTGGGGGGGTGGGGGGAGGCATGTGGTCGCGGATCCACCGGTGGTGTGGGGCGCACGGCTATGAGCAGCGATCAAGCAGGTGCTGTGCGGGGTGCGGAGGCTGCGCTATACAGGCGCGTGCCTGGTCTGCAGGCTTTGGGAGCACGGCGGCGAGGACAGTGTGGAGCCGCTCGAGGACGAGAAAGGGCGTGCCCTGCACCTCGCCCTCGCCCAACACGCGCAGCACCCCTGGGTGCGCCAGCCGCACCATGATTGCAATCTCGTTCTGGAGGTCCTTGAGCGCGAGAAGCTCGTTGCTAGGTGCTCCGCACCGAGCATGCTCCGCCGCAGATGCAAGGTGCTTCTCCTTGAGCATCTGCGGTGTGTTGAGGGTTGTATTTATGCGAGGGTCATACTAGGGTTAGCAGTTAGGCTTAGGCGAGGCCTACGGTATGGTACAGTAGGGCTTTGGGCCACAGATACGCCGAGGGCTATAGGTCTGGGCTAGCAAGGGTTAGGCAAGGGTTAAGCAAGGGTTAAGCAAGGGTTGAGGTTGAAGTGGGTGCGGCAGGTGCGGCGAGTGCGGCAGTGGGGTGGCGCGTGCCTTGAGCGCCACCGGTACGCTGCCGAGCTGTGAGTCCGGCGTGAGCTGCGCAGCCCATACGGAGCAGAACTCACCGCTACCGAGGTGGTGTAGCCGCTCGAGCTGCTCCCAGCTCACGCGCGGCGCGGGCAGGCGCGCAATGCAGGCACTGCTGCCCGCGGTGTTCTCGCCCGCCGCCTCGTCCGTCAGTAGTTGTGACTGCAATGTCCTGCTAGGGCTTGTGCCTGTGCGTTGCGGTTTGCCCTGAACGCTCCGAGAGCTCTCGGAAATCGCGATAGAGGTGAGGCTCCCTGCCTCCGTCGTTCCGCCGTTTGGGGACACAGGCAAGAGACTCGGGCCGTAATCGTAAGTGCCGAGCCGCCACATTGAGCGCGCCGACGTTGGGGAGTACAATTGTGATGGAACGGGTGCCGTCGGCTTTCGAAAGCTGAGACCGCGCCGGGACGGCGCTTTGTGCCGAAACGGTTTGCTCGGTTGCACGCGCTGCATCCAGGAGCGGTGGTCAGGTGCTGATCATGTGGTGAAATGACTGCAATTGGCGATCGTAGGGTGGAATGGATCCGAGAATCGCGACCACGTTGATGAGTTTTGAAATCGTGACAAACAAGCGATTCGCCGCGGTCGCGCTCCTCTCCCCACGTTTTGAACTGATGTTACGGCAACGTGACTTTTGACTTTAGGAAACGTGTCAGTACAAACACATAAAAATCCCGAGATCAAAATCAAAAGTTGATTTCGCCGCACCCCCCCCCCCCCCCCCCCCCCCCCCCCCCCCCCCCCCCCCCCCCCCCCCCCCCCCCCCCCCCCCCCCCCCCCCCCCCCGGCCAGCACCCACGACCCACCCCATGAGACCCATTCCGGCATTCGCCCGCTCTCCCCCGCCGTCAATTTACCGCTCAAAGGAGGTCTACTCTGTGACTCTCTCTAAACCGGGGGCACGAACGGTCTATATGGTATATCACGTTTTTGCGTCTCCCTCTCCGATGCTCCGTCCCTCGCTCCCTCCCCTCTTTTCTCGCTCTATATTTAATTAAACTCACCAGTACGCACCCCGCACCCAAATCGTCAACGAAACCCGCGCTTGCCCACTTCAGCCTGCGCGAGCAGCCTGTCGCGCTCGGCCGTGAGCGAGTTGATTCGCTCGTGCAGGTCGCGCACGACGCCGCTAAAGGCGTTGGAGAGGTCCTCCTCCGCCGCCATCATCTCGACGCTCTTGAGCTCGAGTGCCACCTAGGTCCAGGGGGAGGGGAAGGGCTAGGGCTGGAGTTAAAGGTAGGGTCAGGGTCAGGGTCAGGGTTAGGGTCAGGGTTAGGGTCAGGGTAAGGGTCAGGGTCAGGGTCAGGTTTAGGGTTGCTCTTGAGCTCGAGTCGCACCTCGAGCTGCAGCACCACGTCGTCGCGCGTCTGCCCGCGCTTGAGCTCGCGCTGCTTGCGGCGCAGCAGCTCCAGATCGGCCTTGAGCCGCTTCGCCTCGAGCCGTCCCGCCTCCAGATCTGCGTGGGCGCAGCGCAGCTCATCACGCGCCTCCGCTACCGCGCCGCCGCCCGCCGACGCCGCGTGGTCGGGCGGCGGCGGTATCCAGACGGCGCCGCCGCCGCCGCCCGCAGAGCCGTCGCCGCTCGCGGCGGCGGCGCCGCCCTCGGCGAGGGTCACATGGGGCAGCGAGCTAAGCGAGGTCGTTGGAGAGGAGGTGGCTGGTTCGGCCGAGCTAGGTCGCGCCGAGGCGGCCGAGGCGGCCGAGCCGTCTGACGATTGGTCGTGCCCCAAGCTCATGCGTCTGAGCCAGCGCGCGGTGACCTGGTTAGGGTCCGGGTGAGGGTGAGGGTGAGGGTGAGGGTTAGGGCTAAGCTAACCCTCACCCTCACGCTCACGCTCACGCTCACGCTCACGCTCACGCTCACCCTCACCCTCAACCTCAACCTCACGCTCACCCTCACCCTCATCCTCACCCTCGCCCTCGCCCTCATCCTCATCCTAACCAGGCGCGGTGACCATGCCGCGCAGCGTCGCTCTGCCCTCCGCGAGGGTTAGGTCGAGCGGCTCGGGCACGGAGGTGGCGCCCGCAAAGGCGGCAAGGTCGAAGCGCTCCGTGCCGAGCTTGCGCTCCGAGCCATCGCGCCCCTCCTCCACCAGCGTGAAGGCGGCCTCCTTCCTCTCGAAGCTGCCGTCCTTGCGCCGGAAGAGCGTCACGATGAGGGCGAGGTCCTGCGCCGTCGATGCCGTGCGCACGAGGCGGCCGTCCTGCAGCACCTGGCGTGGGTAGGCTTAAGCTTAGGCTTAGGCTTAGGCTTAGGCTTAGGCTTAGGCTTAGGCTTAGGCTTAGGCTTAGGCTTAGGCTTAGGCTAAGGCTTAGGCTTAGGCTTAGGTTTAGGCTTAGGGGTGAGAGTTGGGGTTGTACACGGCGCACGGTGTACATTCAACCATTTGGTTGAATGTCCTCGCAGTGTATTTGCAGTGTTCCATGGAGTGCGCAACGCACCTCCTCTGTAAGCTGCATTGGCTCGGTCTCACGCCGGTCGTTGCCGCGCTTGAACGCGAGCACTAGCCGCCCCTCGAAACCAACGGTGCTCAGCGTCACCTTAAGATCCTGCGCCTGGAAGCTGAACTTCATGGGCGTCGTCCCCAGGTGTGCTCTGGGCATGCGGATCCCGAGGTGCTTCTTGGGCGCTGCTGGCTTGCTTGCGGCAGCCACGCCGCCAGCGCGAGAAGCTACCGAGCTTCCAACTGCCGCAGCCGTGCACGAGACCGCTGATGCGCCTTTGGCGGCCGCTGGCCCGCTAACCGCTGCTGCAGAGTGCGTAGCTCCCATCTCTAAGCGAGCCAGCCCGTTCGCTGTCCCATCGACCGCACGCTCGAGCGCGGAGTCGACCGAGGCCTTGCCTAGACCTGTAGCAGCGCCGACGGGCGAGGTCGCAAGGGGTGTACGGGAGCATGCGTGTGGTTCCACCCCCGTCCGACAGGAGGACGCGGCCTCGGTCCACGCGGAGGCACGATCGAGGGCAGTATATCGCGCGGATGAGCATGTGGAAGGGGTGCAGGAGGCAGGGAGGAAGACTTGGAAAGGGACCAAGGAAGGACATGTGCTCACTTTATGTATGCTCTCTTGTTGACGCGAGTAGGAAGTACGTGCAAGGAAGGGAGGAAGTGTGCCACCTGTGGCGGAGGTAAATTTCAAGTGCACACAGAATTCACGGCTCGCACACCATGGAGCTTGCCACCGCCACCGACGCTGAACCCGAAATCGTTACCATTATTCTCAGCTACCTCAACCTCCGAGAGCTGCACAACGCTGCATCAGTGTGCCATCTCTGGAGGTCGTCGGTCCCAGGCGCCTATCTCGAGTGGCAGAACGCCGCTCACTGGGAGAGAGCCTGGAGCTCGGGTGTCGGTCTGCAGGTGGTCACCGAGCTGTGCACCGAGCTGTGCGCCATGCGCACGACAGACTCGCTTCCAGAAGTCGTCATGACGGACGCGCAGTGTTCGCTCCTCATGCGCATGCTCGTGGCTGCTATGAGGTCGGGCACTGCTCTGGTAGAAGCTGCCAAGGTTGAGCCGCCAAGGTTGAGGCTGACAAGTCGCGGTGCTTCAACCCGGGCGGCATCAACCTTGGCGGCGTCAGCCTTGGCAGCTTCAACACGGGGCGCTTCTAACTTCCAGAGCGTACGCACGCAGATCTGGGTTGTGCTGCTGCAGCAGATTTAACCCTAACCCTGACCCTGACCCTGACCCTGACCCTGACCCTGACCCTAACCCTAACCCTAACCCTAACCCTAACCCTAACCCTAACCCTAACCCTAACCCTAACCCTAACCCTAACCCTGACCCTAACACCATCCAGGTGCTCGTGCAGCAGATTGCTGCGGTGCGTAACCACGCTGAGCACGCGATGACGATTCAGGCCGCGATGCCTATCAAGCATTTCCAACTGGAGCGGAAGATCAGGAGGGAGGTACTGGTACCGAATTTGAAGGGCTTGCTGTCACGAGTGGCTGCGGACGACACGTGGGTCGAGCCGTACGTCATGGAGGCTGTGGCCCGCGTCTTTACTACCTTCCCGGACTGGTTCAATGACACGCTGCTATTAAAGCTGTTCGAGCACGTTGAGAACAGCGGTGACCTGGGGCACGCGGCATCGGACATCTGGCTTGCACTCGCGCCACAGGCGCAAGTCACCGTCATCGTCGCGGTGCTTGACATCTTCGCTGTGTTCGCGCCGAAGCTCGAGGAGGAGGTCGTCGAGCGTCTCGTCGCCGGCATCGGCGGCTTGGCGCGCCCGCGCAGGATGTTCTCCGATCCGATCCGTGAGTCGCTGCTCAGCATTTTGCAGCGGACACCCGCGTCGCCCTCGGAGTCTGCGGCGCGTGCGCGGCTTGCGCGCTCAAACCTGTGACCACGGACCAATCTATGACCACAGGTTTGAGATAAATAGACGGACCATCTGTGAAAACGGCAAGTCAATACAAACTTCTAATATATACACTTGACGAAAACCCTCACAGATCAGATGGTGGATGGGTGTGCAGCATGCGGCATTGCATCCGAGGTGTAGATGGGGAAACGTGGTAGCTGGTAGAGCTGAGTAGAGCTGAGAGTTCATAACTGTGGTTAATTAAAAGAAAGAAGAAAAAAACCGCCCCGCCCCCGGGACCGGGACGGTCACCCCAGTGCCCAGAGCCACAGCCCGAGCCCCGCGCAGAGCGCCGCAGCCCGAGGCCCGAGACCCCCGAGGCCGAGCCCGCCCGACGCCGACGCCCCCAGCCGCCCCAGGCGCAGGCCCAGACGCGAGACCGAGAGCTTTCGCCCCGGTTACTTTACGCGTTACGGCCTGCGTCTGCCGTCGGTCCGCGCGCAACTGTACTCCGCTCTCGACTCTCGTCATGTCGCTCGTGTCGCGACATTTCAGGCAAATGTCGCGACATCTCATGTTGAAGACGTCGACCCACCGCGATTCCAGGCAAATGTCGAAAATATTGTCGCGACATATTCACCTCCTAGCTTCTAGGGCAAGGTGGCGGCAGCTTACGAGGTTTGAAAAGTGATGCTCGTCTTGTGTAGCGTAGGAAGCTGGTGAGCTCGGTAGTGAGCTCGGCTGTGAGATACCGATACACGTTACTATACGCTACCGTCCGGTACTTTGAAGCCGTATGCCACTATGCGGACCTCGGTGTATGCTCACGTGCGCTCTCGTAGCAAGCGTGTATTGTCGCTTTATTGTCACGGTTTGGCAATTGGCACAGGGCCGGCGCCGGGCTGGTAGAGAGGTGCGGCGCGGGTTTAAACCAAGTGGAGTTGACTTATTACGTATGTTTCTTACTAAAAGAAACATACGTAAAAAGCGACACCAGGACGGACGCAGGAGAAAAATTAAAGCCGTAAAGTATAGTGTAGCAAGACCAGGCAGGACTCGGGAGGCGCGACAAGGACTGCGCGCTACACATATTAGAACGTGTCAAGGGTTCCCTTGAACGTGTCAAGAACTGCCCTCGTCTTCGGGAACGCGCCCAATGCGCTCTGCACAGCCGGCACGGCCGGTGCGCCGGCGCCGCGCTCCGCCTCGACCCGACTCACATCGTCGAGCGACTCCTGCGAGGTTTGAGAAAGTAGGCAGGTGACGCGAGATAAATACGTAAGTGGAGCGTGCTGGGCACGGCGCGTGCTGCCGTGCTACTACCTGTAGCGTACTAAACTCAGTAGCGTACTGTACCTGTGAGGAGCGGAGCTGCGAGCGCAGCCTCTCAAGTCTCAGCGCAGTGGGTTCGTCACGGGGGAGTAGACCCATCGGCGTCGGCACGCCGGAGGCCTGCAACCGTATGGGCCAGAGGCCAGGCTGTAACCGTCTGTTTTCCGTTATACAGGCTGGCAGAGTCTACGCGAGTACGATTGTAGCAGAGGCATGGGCCGGTCAGCCATGCTTAATGCGGCTCTACTTACTTTGGCTATACTTCCAATGGCTATACTTACATATGGCTATACTAACGTCTTCTATGGCTATACTCCCACCTCGAGCTCTCGGAGCTGTAGTCGGTCGCGGTCGACGACGACCTGGTAAGAGTCAGGGTTAGGGCCAGGGTTAGGGTTGGGGTCAAGGTTAGGGCTAAGATTAGGGTCGCAGTCGACGACGACCTCCTGGCGTAGGCGCTGCTCTCCGACGGTACCCTGCAGAGTCCTGGCGCCCTGCAGAGTGAGCGGCGGCGCCGACGGCGCCCCCGCCGTGACCGTCGTGCTGGATCGACCGTGCCACGGTGCGAGCACAGGCTGCTCGCCGGGGGCCATTTCACGGCCGTCCATCGGCTGAGAGCCAACGTAGAGGCCAGCGGCGTAGGCGAGCACGGCGACGCCGACAGCGACTCGCAGGAAGCCGGCGTCACGCTCGCGCATTGCGTCGCGCACGGCCGGCGGCGCGTTTTCCTTTATGTACTTCCCGACGACAGCGGACTTCTTGTAGATCTGCAGCGGTTCAACGACCCCGACGAAGGCGCCTTCGGCCTCCACCGCCTCCGTGCGCGGCACGCCGAGCAGGTACGGCCGCCCTCCCGCACTGGTGATTCGGGCAGCACCGGAGACGTCGGTGTCATGTGCATGTGAGCCGGCGCGGGGTGTGATCCAGACCTCCGCGCCAGCCTCCGCGCCTGCGCCGACCAGGAGACGGCCTGTGAAGCGGCCGTCGGGCAGTTCCTCCCACTCGTCAAGCACGGAGATCTGCGGCTCAGCGACCCTCTTGGGCTCTGCGCTGAGCTGCGGGGCGTGGCAGCGGGAGCACGCGCCAGGTCGAGAAGTCGAGAGGACGGCTAGCCCTGAGACTAAAACGCACAGCGCCATGTGGAACAGGCAGAAGTCGACGGAGGCGCCGACAACCTTCGCACACGCAGAGGCGTTACTTTTACACTATCAACTTGCGCGCCCTGTTCGTGAACTGGACAGACAGAAAATTGAAGTATCACACCTTCGTCACACGCCGCTATCTAAGTCCCTGGGACACCGGCACTGGGCCTTGAAGCTAACTCGCATACGCAACCTGCCAGTCCCTAGCTCGTAGCTGGAACTCGACGAATACGCCGCCTTGCCTCTCACCGATCACGCCACACGCGTCTCGAACGTATTGCTATTGCACCGAACACCCGCTCAGCGGAGCGTGAGTGCACTTGCACCGTCGTGGCCGAACCAGCCGTGGCGCGGAGCATGGCCGCCACCGACCTTCTTACCGCCTTCATGGGCCGTACTACTCTAAGGCCGGGCGCCTTTGAGCCCTGCGGCGACGATCGCCGCCGTTGCGCCGACGCAGAAGGCGGCGTGGAAGCCGCGCTCCGATCTGAGCTGGACGAGGTCAGGCGGCAGCTGCGCGAAGCCCCCCTTGCACACGGAGGTCCACGCGCTCTGGTAGCCTGGCCGGTTCGAGGGCGGCCGTGCGTGGCCGGCAGTGTCGGCCAGGCGGAGCTCCGTGCGCTCGGTGGGGTTGTAGAGGAGCACGCTCGTGTCGCGCAGCGGGAGCGCCGCCGCCACGGCCGCCATCACCAGGAAGAGGAGCAGGCACAGCAGCGCCGCCGGCTGCGGCCCGACCCTTGCGGCGGCCGCGCGTAGGGCGGGCGGCCATGGGATCGCCGAGTCGAGGTTGTACGCGGCGGCGATGGTCAGTGCGCACCAGACGAGGTGTTCGCGCTCGCCCGACATGCCCGTGAGTTGCGCGAAGATGGCGTCGGTCCACCACAGCCATCGCGTGTCGACCCGAGCCTCAAGCTGCTCAAGCCGCGCCACCTCCCGCCCGGCAGAGTCGAGCTGGCGCCACACGACCTCGCCGTCCCTGCCCGCCCGCGGCAGACGCTCGAACCGGTGGAGCCCGTCAGCACCCGTCCAGACGCCGGTGGGCGCCGCGTCCGCCCCGTCTGCAGCCGTGGCCTCCTCTCCTTCTGCCTCGGCCGCCTCTCCTTCTCCCTCGTCGTTGTCGTCGCCGACCCGATCGCGGACGTGGACCACGATGGGCTGCACTGCCGGCCGTGCCGCCGCGACGCCCTCCCACAGCACCTTGCCCGTCTGCTCGCCCCTGAGGAGCCAGCGGTGCCCCGGGAAGGTCTCCTGCTTGACCGTCGCTCGAAGTTGGACCTGGGCGTACTGCTGCTCGGCGCCCTCGGCGTTCGTCCAGCAGAGCTTCGCCGAGTCGTCCGCTCCGCCGGAGGCGAACGAGATCTCCAGCGTGACCAAGTCGGCCATCCTTGCGGTGGTGGGTGTGGTGCACAAAGGCGGCAAACTTCTGAGCCGCGCGCTGTTGGCGAGCCGCTGTGCCCGACTTGAAGGCATCGGGTGCCCGACTGCCGGCGCCGGGCTGATAAGTCTGATCTATCCCGGACTGAGTCGCCGATCCGGCAAACAGCCGCTTGACGGCTGACCCCCCAAAGGTGACGGGCACCTAAAGGTCCGTCGGCGATGCCATGCTGAGATACAGCGGGCGTCGGCTCGGTGAGATACCTGGGTGCAGTCGAGGGCACAGATCACCGCGGGGAGCCGCCACGGCGGGCGTGGCGTTGGCTTCTTTTGAGCTCGGCCGGATAGATAGATAGATAGATTGTTGGGTTTCACGACGTTACACGACTCACGACTATCTATCTCGGCCGGCGGGTGCTCTGCGTTCCTCTCCCTCCCTCTCCCTCCCTCTCCCCTTTTTCGAAGTCACCCATAAAAGGGAACTCCGCAGCGGGGGAGGCGATGCTGGCAAGCGTGGTCTGCGTGGCCCTCGCGGCCACGCCGCCTCAGCAGCGGTCTGGCGACGCGGCGCTGGTTCCTGCGCCTCGATCCCACCGGCATGAAGCCGCTGCGGATCCACTTGCGATCAGCATGGTCGCCGCTAAGGCGGCTGCTCAGCAGGCGTTGATGCACTCCGCTCTTCAAAGAAGGAACGCGCTGCGACGGGCGATGGCGTGCTACGACGCCGACTCGTTCTTTGACTCCAAAGGCGTGACGTGCGCGGGGTGGGCGTCTGTAAACTGCAGCAAGCCGCCAGATTCTTGCAAGTACGCTGATCCGTACGAGTTCGAGCGCGTGCGGAAGGCCTGCCCCGTCACCTGTGGTGACTGCAGCGTCATCACAGCCGGAGGCGACCCTGTGCTGAAGCATAACGGGCGCTTCGTCAAATTTTCTTTGGCACCCAGCCGTCTGACCACCCTGGTCTCCTGGCTGGCAAAGAACGGCGACCGGCTGAGCATTCTTGGTGCCACCCTCTCGCACCCCACTCGCACCGACAACCAGTGGTTCAACGAGGTTCAGCTCATGGTGAACGCGACCCGCGTGCTGCGTTTGAGCGTCGAGCAGCCGGATGTCTCGATGAAGGTCGAGCTCGACGGGCAGGACCTCGCATTCCCCGTGAAGTGCACGTGGAAGGAGCTCGTCAAGGGCAGGTGCCTGGATGACAACACGGACACCCAGAACAAGCTCAAGGAGTTCGGCTCAGCCGCTGGTCACCTGAGTTTCACCTGGAGCGACCTGAAGGAGAAGAAGGTCGCCGACCGGAAGGCGAAGAAGATCCTCGCACTCTTCGGGCCGATGGGCATGGAGCTCATCTTCGCCAAAGCCTCCAAGTTTGAGTCCAAGGTCGCGCAGAATGCGTACGCGCACTTCAACATTAAGCTCATGGGCGTGGTTCCGAAACACGTGCGCCCCAGCTCCTCCAACACTGCAAGCCGCCCCTGACCATGCACCCCCCACAGCCAGCCTCTCCCGCCCTCTTACCGCTCGCTCACCGCCTCCCGCTTGCTCCACAGGCGACTGGCGTGTTTGTGAACCTCACCACGTCGGCTCATGGCGCGTGGACTGACCTGGGCTCGGTGAACAAGCACAAGGGCTACTCGACCTCGTTGTGGAAGGCGCATGGCGCCTCTGGGCTGATGGGCAAGGAGGAGCCCATGGTCTGCCCGACAAACCCCGCCAAGGCGCCTCCGTCGCCCCCGCGCGCACACAAGTTTGGCCGGGAGTCGGAGGACGAGGACGAGGACGAGGAGGAGGAGGACGAGGACGAGGACGAGGAAGAGGAGGAGGAGGAGGAGGAGGTCGATGAGGAGATGGATGAGTTCTCGTCGGCGGTGGCCAAGAAGAGGCCCGCCACCCCGTCTAAGAACGAGCCACCCAAGCTCGCCAAGGGGGTCACGTGCAAGGGCCCTCTCATGCACACGGTGACGGAGGACGACCCGAATGTTGGCGAGTGGGGCGGCTGGTGCACGTGCCCGGACGGCGTCAGCTACCAGGTGGGCGACGACCTCACCTTGGGGCCAGACCTGGCCGGCCAGCTGGCCTGCGCGGGCGGCACCCCTGGCAAGCTCAGTAAGATGGCGGGGCCGTGGTCTCGCAGGTCGGTGGTGTGTGCGGCCTGCGCCGACTCTCCGGCCACGCCCTTGGCCAAGTCGGCGCTCAAGCCTGCGCTCAAGCCGGCCGGCAAGGACTACGCGTCCGCCGGCTGGACGGATTGCGACGGCCCCGCTGAGAACGACTACAGCGGCAGCGCCGAGCTACACGCCCCCTCGGCCGGCAACTGGGGCGGCACCTGCACGTGCCCCGACGGCGCCGTCTACGATGTCGCCGACACGGGCGACGGCTGCGAGAACCTCGCCTGCCACGGCGGCGTCGCCGGGAAGTGCAACAAGTACTCAGGCCCCTGGAGCGGTAAGCGCGTCTTCTGCGCGCCGTGCCCGGGCAAGATGGCGGCTCCCGCCAAGGCGCTGCCGGCTCTGCCGCCCATCACGAAGCAGCCGGCGGAGACTGCGGAGCACAAGAAGACTCTTGTGCCGGCAAAGGGGCAGCAATCGGGCCACAAGGAGACTCCCGAGCACGAGGTGGCCAACGACGGAGAGAAGCCTTGCCTGACAGGCGAGATGGGTGCCAAGGCGCCGGCGCCGCCGGCGCCCACGAATTGCGACGGCCCGCACGAGAACGAGTACACTGGTAGCAAGGATGTGCACGCACCCGACACAGGCACCCTAGCCCTAGCCCTAGCCCTAGCCCTAGCCCTAGCCCTAGCCCTAGCCCTAGCCCTAGCCCTAGCCCTAGCCCTAACCCTAACCCTAACACAGGCAACTGGGGTGGCACGTGCACCTGCCCGGACGGCGGCGTGTACGATGTGGCCGACGTGCCGGGCGACAGTGGCATCGGCTGCGAGTCGCTGGCCTGCCACGGCGGCGTCCCGGGCAAGTGCAACCAATACTCGGGGCCCTGGAGCGGCAAGCGCGTCTTCTGCGCGCCGTGCCCGGGCAAGAGCCACCACCTGCCGGCGCCGTACCCCCCGGCGCCGCCGGGCAAGCATCACGTGGCAGTGAAGCCGACGCCCGGCCCGACGGCAGTCGATGGCCTGCACGCGCCGCCGCCGCCTAAGAACTGCGATGGCCCGACGGAGAACGAGGTCACGGGCAGCAAGGACGCGCCCGCGCCCAACACGGGTGCCTGGGGTGGCACGTGCACCTGCCCGGACGGCGGCGTGTACGATGTGGCCGACACCGGCGAGGGCGAGGGCTGCGAATCGCTCGCCTGCCACGGCGGCTACCCTGGAAACTGCCATAAGTTCTCGGGCCCGTGGAGCGGCAAGCGCGTCTTCTGCGCGCCGTGCCCGCTGAAGCAGATCCCGGCGCCGCCGGCGCCGCCTGCGGTTGTGCGCAAGCATCATGCGCCGGCCGATGTCGTCGTGTCACCGCCTTCGGCGGCTCCGGTCGTGGACCCCGCCACGTGCGTTGGCCCGACGGAGAACGTCGAGTATGAGAACGCGCCCAACGTCGGTAGCTGGGGCGGCAGCTGCACGTGCCCCGACGGCCAGATCTACGAGGTGGGCGACATGGGCGAGGGCGAGGGCGGTGAGGGATGCAGCAGCCTCGCCTGCTACGGCGGCACCGCGGGCATCTGCAGCAAGTTCTCCGGCCCGTGGGCGGGCCGCAAGGTGGTCTGCTCGCCGTGCGCGCTCCCGGTGGCGTCGCCCCACCCCAAGCCGCACCATGGCGACGAGCCCACCCCCGGGCCCACACCCTCCGGCGGGGTGCCCACCCCCGCCCCCACCCCTACGTGCGACGGGCCGAACAAGAACCAGCACGAGCACGGCGTGGAGGGCGTCGGTGCGTGGGGTGGCAGCTGCACGTGCCCCGACGGGCAGACCTACCAGGTGGGTGACGTCTGGTCGGCCGACACCGCCGCGGGTGAGTGCGGCGCGCTCGCATGCTACGGCGGCGTGGCGGGAGAGTGCGAGCAGAAGGGCAGCGGGGACGCCCCTGAGCCGCACTCGTTCAACAAGATCACGTGCGCGCCGGCGTGCCACTCGACGCCGCCGGCGGCCACGCCCGCCGCCGTCGCCTCGCCGGTGCCCCAGCCGCAGTGCACCGGCCCGACGGAGAACCTCGTCAAGAAGCTCTTCCACCAGATCACGCAGGGCGTGGGCGGCTGGGGCGGCAGCTGCACCTGCCCCGACGGCAAGGTCTACCAGGTGGGCGACCTGCAGGGCCACTCGGCCTGCTCCAAGGAGGACGGCTGCCCTCTGGCGTGCGACGGCGGCAAGCCCGGCAAGCTCAACAAGAAGCGCGGCCCGTGGTCGCACCGGAGCGTCGCGTGCGTCGACGTCTCGCGCCTGAACAGGGTCATTGAGGACGCGCAGGACGCCGGCGGCTGGGGCGGCGACTGCACCTGCCCGGATGGGCAGCTCTACCAGGTGGGCGACAAGGACTTCCAGGGCAAGGAGCTCGCGTGCATCGGCGGCAAGGCGGGCAAGATGAACGAGAAGAACGGCGCGTGGTCGCACCGCAAGGTCGTCTGCTCGGAATGCCCGCCCAACACTATCACGACGGCGCCGACGCCCTACCCGATGGCTCCGACGCCCGCCGTGATCGCGCCCATCGCCTCGCCGGCGCCGACGCGCACGCCCGCCGCCGCCGCGCCCATTGACTGCGATGGGCCGACCGAGAACCAACTCGAGGTCGACTCGCCCTACGCGGGCGACTGGGGAGGTGAGTGCACGTGCCCCGACGGCGAGGTCTACCTGGTTGCTGACAAGGACTACGAGGGCAAGGAGCTCGCTTGCTTCGGCGGCGAGAGCGGCCATGTGAACAACTACAAGGGGCCGTGGTCGAAGCGGCGCGTCTTCTGCGCGCCCTGCCCCCAGATCAAGGGCGACGAGCTGTGCAAGGCCGGACCCAAGACCAACCACTACCTGGATAAGGACGCGCCCGGCGTCGGCGGGTGGGGCGGCAGCTGCACGTGCCCCGACGGCCAGACCTACCAGGTGGGTGACGTCTGGTCGAACGACACCGTTGCCGGAGAGTGCGGTGCCCTCGCATGCCACGGCGGCCTCCCGGGCAAGTGCCACAAGCAGCAGGGGCCGTGGTCGAAGAAGAGCGTGACCTGCGCGCCGTGCCCCGAGGGGCACCTTCCGACGCACCCCGCCACTGCCGCGCCCACCACCGCGCCCACCACCGCGCCCACCACCGCGCCCACCGCCGCGCCCACCGCCGCGCCCACCGCCGCGCCCACCTGGGCGCCGACCAGGGCGCCGACCAGGGCGCCCACCAGGGCGCCGACCGCGGCACCCGTGGTCAAGCCGAGCAAGGAGGAGGAGGCGTGCTCCGAGCTCTGGCCGGCCGCCAACACGCCTATGAATGGCAGCCGCGGCGACGACAGCTTCGGCGCGTGGGGCGGCAGCTGCACCTGCCCCAACGGGCAGGTCTACCAGGTGGGCGACATCGGCGACCAGTGCGGCGCCCTTGCCTGCTACGGCGGCACCTCCGGCAAGTGCCACACGAGCCAGGGCGCGTGGAGCGGCAAGGGCGTCGTCTGCGCCGATGCGTGCCACCTCAAGCCCAAGACCACCGCCGCGCCCACCTCCGCGCCCACCGCCGCGCCCGCCATCATCGCCCCCCCCACCGACGTGGCGGTGTGCAAGGGCCCGCGTGTCAACGTGGTGACGACCAACGCCAAGGGCACCGGCGAGTGGGGCGGCAGCTGCACCTGTCCCGATGGCTCCGAGTACCACGCCGGCCGGCTCATGGCCGACCCGACCAAGCTCGCGTGCTTCGGCGGCGCAGCCGGTAAGATCCACGAGGACCACGGCGCGTGGTCCAACGTCAAGGTCGACTGCAACGTTTGCGGCGACTGCAACGGCCCCTACCAGAACGTCGTCACCGAGCACTCCGCCGACGCCGGCGGCTGGGGCGGCGACTGCACCTGCCCGGACGGGCAGGTCTACCAGGCGGGCGACAACAATGACGACGGGCAGTCGCTGGCCTGCGTCGGCGGCGCGGCGGGCGTGCTCCACAAGAAGGCCGGCGCGTGGTCTGGTGTGAGCGTGGTCTGCTCCCCTTGCCCCGGTGCTGACGCGCCCACCGCCGCCGCCGGCGGCACCGCCGCGCCCACCGCCGCGCCCACCGCCGCGCCCAATGCCGCGCCCACCGCCGTGGCGGCCGACGCGCCGAGCCATTCGGCGCCCTGGGCCATGACGGCGAGCTGGGGCGACGGCGAGTTCACAAAGGGCACGGGCCCGCCGTCGGGCAAGAATGGGCACGCGCCCTCGGCCCACCCCGACTACTTTAGCATCGCCGTCGCCAACAGCACGGGGAACACGGCCAAGCTCGTCATCACCTCGAGCCCGACGCGCGGCTGGTCCGTGCTCGCCTTCAAGGGCGCGCACGTGCAGACCGTCGCCGTCGCGGCCGTGCAGGGGCTGCGCCACGGGGTGGAGCACCATAACTACAGCGCCTCGGTCCTCTCCTCACTGCTCGGCAGAGGGGCGGCCGTGGCCGAGGAGCAGCTCGCCGGCACCTGGGACGACGTCAAGCAGACCTGGAGGCCGAGCCATGACTCGCTGCCGCAGACCGCCGGCGCCTCGCTCACCGTCACCGTGACGGTCAGGGAGGGCAACACGCAGGCTGTCAACATCTACATCACCGGCACCGCCTCGAACTTCGTCATGCCGCCCTCGAGCGCGACGTCGACGTCCCACGCGCCGCCCGGCATGCACCACTCCTCGCCGCCGCCGGCGCCGTGCCCGGGCGGCACCACGAACATCGTCACCAAGAACGCCAGCAACGTCGGCGCCTTCGGCGGCGACTGCACGTGCCCCGACGGCGAGGTGCTCCAGGCGGGCGATGTCTACCTGGGCGGCGCCGACCCGGTGCTCGCGTGCTTCGGCGGCACCCCCGGCACCTACAGGAAGGCCAAGGGGCCGTGGTCGCACCAGCAGGTGCGCTGCAGCGTGTGCGAGTCGGAGACGTGCCTCGGCCCCTTTGTCAACGTCTACCACGACAAGGATCCTGCGGCGGGCGGCTGGGGCGGCAGCTGCCTCTGCCCGAACGGTCGCATCTTCGCCGTGGGCGACAACGGCGTCGACGGCAAGACCCTCGCCTGCGTCGGCGGCGTGTACAACCCCAAGGCCATCAACCAGCAGCAGGGCGAGTGGTCGGGCAAGAGCGTCGTCTGCTCGCCGTGCCCCACCTCCAACGAGGCCATCGGCGCTGTCGCCCACCCGCCGCCCGCCATTACCGTGGTGCACGCCCCACCCTCACCGTCGCACGCGCCGCCGCGACACCACGGCGACATCAACGCGTGGCCGCCGTCGGCCGCGCCGCCCGACACGTGCGAGAAGGGGCGCGAGAATATCGAGACGGTCAACGCGCCGGGCGTCGGCGGCTTCGGCGGCACGTGCACGTGCCCCGACGGCTCGGAATATGAGGTGGGCGACATGGGCGACGACTGCGCGACGCTGGCGTGCTTCGGCGGCACGAGCGGCAAGTGCAACCGCTACCCCGACGGCGGCTCGCACGTCAAGGTCGAGTGCAACGTGTGCAAGGACTGCGAGGGCCCCTTCGAGAACATCGTCTACAACAACAAGGCCGAGTACCTCGCCGACGGCGGCAAGCCGGGCGCCGACGGCAACGAGTACAACGTCGGCGGCTACGGCGGGTCGTGCACCTGCCCCGACGGCGCGGTCTACCAGGTGGGCGACCGCAACAACGACTGCAAGTCGCTCGCGTGCGTCGGCGGCGCCGAGGGCCAGTGCATCAAGGCGCCGGGCAAATGGTCCAACCGCAGCGTCACGTGCTCACCCTGCCCCATCAAGGACTACGTGGCACCGCCGCCGGCGCCCGCCGCCGTCAAGGAGCTCACGAAGGGCGCGGTGAAGAACGTGCGGTGGGCCATGACGGGCAGCTGGGGCGCGTACGAGTACACCAAGGGCTCGGGCCCGGCGTCGGGCAAGGTCGAGCACCTTGTGACGAAGCACCCCGACTATTTCTCCATCGTGGGCTCCAACAACACGGGCAGCACCGGCGAGCTTGTCATCACCTCGGGCGCTACGCGCGGGTGGACGAAGCTCACCTTCAAGGGCGCGAGCGTCAGGGAGGTGACGGTGAAGCAGGCCAAGAACTCCTGGGAGGCGGGCGGTGGCTCGCTGGCCGGCACGTTTGACTGGGCCACGCAGGTGTGGACGCCGAGCGACATGCAGGCGACGGTGGGCGCGACGTGGACCGTCACTGCCGTCATGGAGGAGGGCAACAGCGACACGGTCAACGTGCTGTTCACCGGCGCAGAGAAGGGCTCCAAGCCCCTGCCCGCGCCCTCGTCGCCCACCACCGCGCCACCCGCCGCGCCCTCCTCGGCGCCCACCACCAAGAGCGCGACCAAGCCCAAGCAGGCCGGCACCTGGACCCTCACGGGCAGCTGGGGTGCCAACGAGTACACCAAAGGCTCGGGCCCGGCCTGGGGCGAGTTCGAGCACGCCTCTTCAAGGAAGCCCACCCTCTACTCGATCGCTGGCAACAACGGCTACTCGAGCTCCACCTCCGACGGCCGCAGCGCCGCCGAGCTCACCGTCACGTCGGGCGAGACCCGCGGGTGGACCAAGATCAGCTTCAAGGGGGCGAACGTTAAGGACGCGAGTGTCTTCTTCCCCTTCAAGGCTTTGGAGGGCACCTTCGACTGGACCTCGCAGACGTGGACGCCCACGGACATGGCGGCGACGGTCGGCAAGTCGTGGACTGTCACCGCCGTCGTGGACGGGGGCAACATGGCCGATGTGAACGCGCTCTTCACTGGCGCGGCCAAGGGCGCCGCGCCGCTGCCAGCGCCCTCGTCGCCCACCGTCGCCCCCCCCTCCAGCCCGTCGTCCTCCGACAAGCTCGCCAAGGGAATCGGCGCTCTGCCCGATTGCACCTCCGACGGCCCGACCGAGGACCAGTACAACGAGCACGACCTGCAGGCGGGTGAGTGGGGTGGCCGTTGCCAGTGCCCCAGCGGCCACTCGTACCTGGTCGGCATCAACGCGGTGGACAACGACGGCTCGCTGGCTTGCGTGGGCGGCGTGCCGAGCGGCAACGAGACCAAGCCGGGGCCGTGGTCGCGCAAGAGTGTCATCTGCTCGGCCTGCCCCGCCAAGGAGAGCAAGGCCAAGACCATGGCCGATATGCTCAAGGACGAGCTCGACGCAGACCGGCGCGAGAGCTGCGACAAGAGCACGAACATCGTCCGCGACAACGCGCTGCTCCGTGGCAGTATCGACGGCCTCTTCGCCCAAGCGGGCATCGGCGGCGGCGAGTGCACGTGCCCCGACGGGCAGGTCTACCAGGTGGGCAGCATCGACGGCCTCGGCTACTTCGACGGCCTGGGCTTCGACGACAAGCCCACGCTCGCGTGCTTCGGCGGCACCGCCGGCGAGCACAACAACCGCACGGGCTCGCACCGGGCGGTGCAGTGCGGCGTGTGCAAGTCTTGCGCCGGCCCCTACGTCAACAACTACGACCAGCACGACGAGACGACGGGCGAGTACGGCGGCAAGTGCCTATGCCCCAACGGGCGCATGTTCGCAGTCGGCTCCAAGGATGGCGGCAAGACCCTCGCCTGCGCGGGCGGCGTGTGGAATGAGAAGGCCATCAAGAAGGAGAAGGGCGAGTGGTCGGGCAAGAGCGTCGTCTGCTCGCCGTGCCCCTCGGCGGACACCACCTGGGACGACAGGGACCCGACCGAGGACGGCGAGGACGACGTGGAGGAGGTGGCCGCCTCGCCGCCTCCCGCCTCCGCCACGGCGAGCGCCATCAGGTCGCTCAACGACGCCGACTTCGAGGTCGCCGCCTCGCCGCCCCCGGCCTCGGCCACCTACGGCGCCATCAAGAGCCTGCTCGACCCGGCCACCGCCGCGGCGGCAGAGCTCGCCAAGGCCAAGCAGCAGGCGGTCACGAGGGCCGCGCCCGCCTCCGCCGCCTCCGCCGCTTCCGTGATCAAGGGTCCGTGGGTCGCCGTGGAGCGCACGTCGGTCACGCAGATCGCCGACAAGCTCGACAGCGTGCGCGACCCCGCCGACCGCGAGGTGGGCAAGCTGCGCGCCGACGGCATGGTGGTCGGCCCCGAGGGCGCGGTCATCGGCCGGCGGCACGCCGACGGCTCGATCCGGCCGCCCGGACCGGGCGACGTCCTCGTGCGCACCTCGAGCGTCAAGCCTGACGGCCGGCTGCTAGGCCCCAACGACCGCGTGCTGGGCAAGCTCCTGTCCAACGGCACGGTGCTCGGCGTGGGCGACTTTGGGCGCACCGTCATCGGCAAGCGGCTGGACAATGGCACCGTCGTCGGCCCACCCACTTCGGCATGGGCGCCGAGCGGCAGCGCGAGAGCGCCGCCGCCGGTTACCAAGGCGGCCGCGGCATCCAAGGCGGCCGCGGCACCCAAGGCGGGCGTGGAGTGCAGCGGCCCGCCGAGCAATGTGGCGCACGAGAACGCGCCGGGCGTGGGCGCCTTTGGCGGCAAGTGCACCTGCCCCGACGGGCAGGTCTACTGGGTGGGCGACAAGGCCCAGGGTCTTGCGTGCGAGGGCGGTCTCTCGGGTGAGACCTTGCGTGCCGCGGGCAACTGGTCGCACGTGGGCGTGCACTGCGCGTGCGCCGGCGTCAGCCACGCCAGCAGCAGCGGCGGCAGCAGCGGCGGCAGCGGCAGCGTGCAGCAGGCCCAGAAGGCGCTGATTAAGATCGAGAAGCGGCAGCTCAACGAGCTGCACCGCAGCCTGCACAGGGAGCTGCAGAGCGACCAGTGCACGGGCAGCGCGCTCAACCTGGTCAAGGACGACATCCTGCCGTTGAGCTCGGGCGAGTTCGCCACGGGCAACTTCGGCGGCACGTGCACGTGTCCCAACGGCCAGACGTATGACGTGGGCGACAACAACGACGACTGCGGCTCGCTCGCCTGCGAGGGCGGCGTGTCGGGCACCTGCAAGCGCGAGCCGGGCCCGTGGTCGCGCAGAAGAGTCCAGTGCGCCTGCGTCAGCGACGACGTGCGGCTCCGGCTCAGCGGCGGCAACGCGACGGGTGGCAACGCGGCGACGGCGCTCACCGCGGCCAGCGTCGCCGCCAGCGTCGCGCTCCCTGCGCGCGCCTTTGACGCGCCGCCCGTCGAGCAGCAGCAGCAGCAGGAGTCGGCGGAGAGCGTCGTCGAGGCGGCAACGAGGCGGGCGGCGGCCGATGTCTGGGAGGCCTCCAGAGCGGCCTACGGCGAGGACATGCACGGCCAGCCGGGGCACCACCACGCCGGCGCCTCGATGGCGGCGGCCGCGGCTTCGCTGGCCGCCTCGTCGCGGGCCGAGGCCACCAAGTTCGCGGCGGCGGCGGCGGCGGCGCGCGGCGCGAGCGCGCCCACGCCGCTCGACCTCGACACGGCGGCGGAGGCGGCGGCGGCGCGCGACTTCGAGGCCGTGCAGCGCGGCGAGGTCGGCGTGCCCGGGCTCGACGCGGCGAGGCGCGCCGTCTTCGATCGAGGCGCCGACATCGAGTCGGTGCAGTCCGGCCAGCAGCAGTCGTCGGTGTCGGCGCTCGAGCAGCTCAACCAGCTCGAGATGCAAAACCAGCTCTACCGCGACTTCTTCGGCAAGTACCAGCGGCACATGGTCGAGCAGCAGTCGCGCGCGAGCAGGTAGGAGCTGAGCCCGCCGCGCCGGCTTTTATGAACTTTTGATATAGCATTTGGGAGATACAGATAGAGTGTGTGAGAGAGAGAGCGAGGTTCCGTGTGTAGTCCGCGGCGAAGTGCCGTTTTTTTTTCAAAGTATCTCAGTAAGGTGTAAGCAGACGTAAAAACCTGGTTGCTGGTACCCAAATACCTGCGAACTAAAGTTAAAAGTAGACGCGCCTTTTTTACACGTGTGGGTGTTTCACAATAAGGGGTTGTGGAGCGTCACACGACAATCATCGCACATCGGTTTGCTTTCATCGTCGCGCGGGCTCGAGACAGTATGGTCAGTATGCCTCTGTTTCTGCGCGCTGCGCGACCCACAAGCAACTAGCAAGCAGAAGCAGACTGCCTCGCTCGGCGCTCGTGGCTCGACCTCCGCGCTGCGTGCCGGCACGCACGATAGAGCCGAGTCAGGTCCGCGGCACGGCGGGCAGGTCGAGACAGGGCACGGCCGGGCGCGCCGGCGCGCGCCTAGCAGCTAGCTCTAGTGTCTAGAGCCGGCCCGAAGACGGCGCGGCTCGAGATCTGGGTTCTGGGGATGGGGCCCGCCGCCGTCAGCTGTTCTGAATGAAAAGAAATGAAATCGCCGGGATGCGGCGGTGCGAAATCAGCCGCTGTTTACCCTCCCTGAAACGGTCCCTGCGCCTTTCTCTGAAAGGCGCAGAGGAAACACCAGTGTGCTATGTGCCCCAGAGCGGAATGGTGCCTTCCAGCCCCGCTCGCTCGCCATCCCTTTGCATCTCATGGGCCAAATCTCGGCCGCGCCTCCAGGCTGATGCACTCGGCACCCTCGTCGTCACAGGTCTGCGTAGACCACCGTGCACCAGGCGGTCGGTCGAGCTATCCGAAGGTGCTCGAAGGAGCGAGTGGGTCAGGAAGAAAGGTGCCGAGTGCGTCAGCCTGGAGGCGCGGCCGAGATTTGGCCCATGAGATGCAAAGGGATGGCGAGCGAGCGGGGCTGGAAGGCACCATTCCGCTCTGGGGCACAGAACACACTGGGCTTACCCCA